>Ga0163151_10004811_pt1 | contig 17766 bp, 14 predicted proteins | sample OliLakLV19MP5IB2_FD_145596 | JGI IMG/M metagenome (GOLD analysis project Ga0163151, IMG submission 145596) | Freshwater microbial mat bacterial communities from Lake Vanda, McMurdo Dry Valleys, Antarctica - Oligotrophic Lake LV.19.MP5.IB-2 | ecosystem: Environmental > Aquatic > Freshwater >... | reverse complement strand
ATCGAGTACAACCGGTCTTGAACATCCTGACGCCGGCCAACAACCACTTCCGACCAGCCGTCTTCGGTCAAGGCTTTCTGCTCGGTAATCAGCGCATTGGCTTGGGCATCAAGAAACGCCTGGCGTTCGACGAGTACGCGCTCGCCGAACAAATCCTGACTGATGGCAGACTCCGGAATGAGACTTCGGTCGAACTGGGCGAGTTCGACATCGATCCACTCATGGGCGATGACGTTCTTCACCTGCTCAGAGTGACGGGGAACACCGCCAAGTTCCTTCCAGACCGCCTGTTGACGATCATCGGGAACGGAAGCGAATGCTTCCGCGGTGGCGGTGTCGATGGTGCGATCTCGATACGCCGCTTTGACCGACTCTGTTAAGGTTGCCAGCTTCATCCGCTGGCGGACATACCGATCGGTCACCCCGAACTCGGATGCGATCGCCGCGGCGCCTTTGCCCTCTTGACTAGCCAGCCGGGCGAACGCTTCGGCTTCGTCCAGGGGATGCATCGGCTCGCGGCCGAAGTTCTCCCCCAGGGACAAAGCGTCGGCAGTGTCTTGGTCAACGTTGCGGAGGACACAGGGAATCTTCGGATCACCGTTGTTACGGTGAATCTCCCGGAGCGCGGCGAGTCGCCGGTTGCCGGCGATGACTTGAAAATCCTTGGCCTTGTCATCAGAAGGACGGACGACCAGCGGCTGCAGCAGCCCGTGGGCTTTGATCAACGCGACCAATCGTCGGTGCGCCTCGCGATCGGGTTTGACCCGCCGCGGGTTGCGCTTACTGGGGAACAGACGCGACAACGGAACGGACAATTGCGAACTCATGATCGAACTCCTCCCACGCGAACGGTGGGTATTGACGGCCGGGGAGCAATCCGCTCAGGCGACGATCGCTTGAGTGAACTCCATGCCGGCCGTCAACGGTGTCTCGCGGGAGAAGAATGAACGGGTTGGGAAAGGGAACTGGTTCTGCCATCACACTGTCACAAGTTCGTAAGGAGCGCAACCATCCCCTCGCCTGGTGGCGGTCGCATTTGCATTTGCGCGCCGCGGTTTGCCGTGGCATGATTTCAAAATGAACAAAAAACGTGTCGCGAAATGGTTCTTGATCGGCGCAGCCTATCCGGCCGCACTGCTCGCGTTCGAGATTGTTATAGGATTGGCCTGCATGGGGGCGAACGAACACGAACTGCGGTGTCGCGTGTTCACTGCGGGTGACAATGTGCTACGATCCGGAGTCGAGACGATCTACCTGTTGCGCTATCTACTGCTCCCCAATATGCCGGAGTTTCTCATGAATGGACCACTGAACATGATGAGTATTGTGGACGCGGTATTTCACGGATTGATCGCGCTCGTGCTCGGCATGTGCTTCGGTCGTTTCCGCGAGCCAAGCCAGACGCGCGTGATCAACGCAAGTAATTCATGGTCGGGTCACGGAAGTTAGGTCAAAGGAATCTCTCTATTCGTGGCGCGGTCGAAGTACTTAAATTGACGCACGTCGCTGAACACCCCGTTCAGCGACGCAACTGAAAATTTGCCTTCGAACACTTGGCGAGGCAACTCGGCCAAACTTCCCGTGGCGTATCGGTTTGCCGACCAAGGGCCCACTTTCGCGGTTATTAGGTTGTTTAGGTTAAACAAACGGGCACGCGCTGTCGGTAGTGCAGATGCGTTGAAGCGGTGGTTTTGGCCGACCAAATACTCAAACAAGCGGATTGGTGCCGCATGGGCGCTGGTCGGGGACGGCGTCGTAGCGTACGAAAGGTAGAACGCCTCGTCGGCGGTGCCCGAAAGCCGGGCGTTTCCAAAAATGCCGCCACCGTAAAATGCCCACGACCAAGTACTGACGTTTTTGAAGCTAATTCCTGATTCAGAGTAGTTGGTCCCGGTAAACGCAGGGTCCAGTGCAACAATCGCTTTCGCTCCTCCAGAAAAGAGCTTGCCGATGTCGTGAGCAACGTACGATCCCCAACTGTGCCCAACAAGCCGGACGCGGGAACCAGCGATGCCGAGCTGACCAAGCACCTGCTGAGCCCATAGCGCGACGGAGGGAATCCATTCCGCGCCCTGAAGCCCGACGCTAGCTGGTGTATTGTCCGCAGCACCGCCGCGCCAATCAAGCAAGAGGACTTGATCGCCTGTTTCCACATTGTCGACGAGACCAGCCAGCGTCTTAAAGTCGTCGCGCGTGCCGATCCTGCCGTGGACAACGATCCATGTATTCCGACTGCGTTCGATGGCATTCGAAGTAGATGGCCCAGATTGCGTTTGAATGACTCGCTGTAGGGACACGTCAATGGTCGAGCGAGTCAGCGAGCCAAAATCGGCGACGCGGACGCGGCCCTTGATCTCGTTCAATCCGTTGGTCGATGTCAGATTCTCAATGAGCAGCTTCACGCCGATTCGGTACAGTCCGGTACTTGAGCCGGTACCGTCGTTGCCGCTCACCGGGCCGTACCCCGTGTTGCCCAAACCTGAAACGCCAAGGAAATAGAAGCCGGTGCTCGGTGCGGTGAACTGAAGGTACGACCCGCTCTGCAAGTTGAAATTTTCTCCCGGGGCGCGGGTCATCGAGTTTCGTGCCCTCTCGCTAGCTATGTTGGTGAGCGGGTCGTAGCTGAACACGCGAAGGTTAGACTTGAACGTAGCCAGAGTCGGGTCGATGTCGATCGCGACAATTTGTCCCGCTTGAAGGTCGATGCGAAACATGTCAACGTCAGTCGCGCGATCAATTTCTCGAACCAGCGAGGAGTTTAGCGGTAACGCCTCAGCCTCGGCGATGCGGTCGTTGGGGTCCGTGTTTGCAGGCGGAGGCGCGCCGACACTGGTAGGCGTGATTCCCAAATTCAATAGGTCGAAACCTGGCGAATCCCCACGCAGGTCCAAACCGCGGACGCGGATTTCGCGGACATTACCGCTTATGCCGCGTCCCGCAAGATCGAAGAAGTTGACGCGACCGCCTTGCGCAAGCCCGAGAGACACGAGCGAGGCGCCATCAGTTGAAGCATAAACTTCCGCCGTTTCGCCCTGGTTGGTCAACTCGGTGACGAAGATGTCAGCGCCCGGGCCGTCAATGATCGTGGCATTCGAAAATGCGACCGTGACGAACGAATTGGTGGGCAAGGAGAGCCACGAAGCAGTGGAGGCGGACACATCCGGACCAAGCACGACGGTGGTGCTGACTGGTTTGTAGGCGACACTGGTGTTAATGGTCGTTCCACCATAGGGGCCGGGGATCGGTCCTGCCCCACTGTCGTAGAATTGGATCACGCGATCCGCGTAGACATACGTCGCTGCCATCAACTGTCGCAATTCGAGCTTTTCGACCGTAGGCGTCAGTTGCCGTAAGTGCCGCTTTGCATCCTTGGACATTGAGTTGCTCCAATCCCTTGTTCGAACATAGTGAAATCGATCGTGCCGACGAGATTCTACGTCCTGTTTGGTCCTTCGGACATTGCGATCCCCCAACCCGTTCGTTTGCCCCCGCGACTACCCCGCGAGAGCGTAGTCATTTGAATTGACTTTTCCAGCCCTCGGCTGTGCGTAGAAAGGAAGCTGTAGGATGCGCCAGATCGCGGACAGCGGGGTCGGCAACAAAAAAGAGCCCGGCGGAATGCCTGGCTCTGATGAATTATGGCGCCGCTGGTTCACGGCTCCTGGCTTCCAAGCCGGCGATGAACTTTTGCGCATCGCTCGGCGCCTTGGCCAGATTAATGAGGTCATTGAACGGAAACGAATTGGTGTCGTGCCATTCGTTGTTGTCGTCGCGGTAGCTGCGGCTCATCGTGACGTTGTACATCACGCCGTTTTGAACCGGGTTCTTCCAGATCGCCGCCCGCACGTTGCGGTGACGGATCTCGTGAATCGGACGGTTCGGCGGTCGGACGGGGATTGGGTCTTGGCCATGACGGTCTCCTTTCGTTGGAAACCAACTGGTTGGGGAACAAAAATCAAACGGCAGGCACTTCGGATTCGGCGGGAACTTCCTGCGGCCGGCCGGCGCATAGGATGGCATTGGCAGACCTGTCGAGCGTTGAAGCCAAACTTGTTTGCTTTCACCGATCGGTCTATTTTTGGCGTGTCAACAACAGTCATTCCTCCTGATCAAAGGGTGTCCCCATGTTCGGTTTTGGAAAGCGGCAGCCGCAATTGGTGTTGTGGTCGCATTGGTGCAAACTCATCGAGAATCTTGCCTTTTCGCCGGAAGAGTTCTACGACCGCACCACTGCGGGGTTGCTGGCGCGCGAGATTCCCAAGCTCAAGGAACAGCGCGTGCGGATCAACGAGGGCGGATTGCTGTCCGCCAAGCGCCTCTACCTGCGGCTCAAACGCGAGCGGATCGTCATCGACATCTGCGGTGCGCCGTTCGGCACTGGATTCTTTGTGTCGTGGCGACTGCTCGAAGTCCCGCTGCGAGTTAACTGGTTCGCCCTGATCGCGATCACGGCGGTCTGTCTCTACGCCGCATGGTTTTTAATGTCCGGCCAACCGTCGATCGGGCGGTCGTATCGATTTGACCGAATGGCGCGATCGGTTGATGTATGGCAAGTCGCGTATTCGCTAGTCATCTTACTTGTATGGCTCGTCATCGTTGGCGCACTGTTGCGGAAGGTGATTGCGTTTGCATTGAAAGACGTTGATGGCGCAATACTTCAAATTCCCGTCATCGGTCCGTTGTACGAGCGTTTTATTCGGCAGATGACCTATTACCGGGTCGATATCGCATTGATGTTTCAGCAGGCGGTGCATGCCGCCGTGATCGAGGTAGTTGACGAAATCACCCAGGCCAAAGGATTGCCGCTGCTGACTGCCGATGAACGCAAACCGATCTTCAACGATCTGTATCGGCGGTGACGAAGGGAGTTTTTGGCGGGAGGGCTGGGGCGAGGTACCGCGTGTCAATGTCTATCGAAGAGCAACTGGCCGAAGCGTATTGTCGGTGGGAGATTCGGGGCCGCGGGTGGCAGGTGTGGGATGAGCCGGTTGCACTTGAGCCGGCCTACGAACATTTCGAGCCGCGGGTCGCGAAGCCCGAGGTTGCCGATGACGGTCGTATCCCCACGTTCTTAAGTCGTGCGGTCAGTTCCTTGCAAAAACTGCTCGCTGGTCGTCCGTCGCAACCGCCCGCGTTGATACCGGCGGATCCATCCGATGACGCTGCTGCAGTACCTGATGGCTTTCGACGCGATCGCGCGTGCATCGAGTGGCGATTGAATCTTTCACCGACGTTGCCGGAATCGTATATCGCAACACAGCAACTTTTGCTCAGCCTGTCCCATTCATCGGCGCCGCTGTCGGTGGAGTTGATGGGGGCGGCGGGAAAAGTAACCGTCCAGTGGGCTACCGATCCCGACGATGCAGAACTGTTCCAGCAGCAGTGGTCGAGTCATCTGCCCGACATCGGGCTTGTTCGCGCGTCGGACGGATTGGACACATTCTGGTGCGATGTTCGGCAACGTCACGCATTGATCGTGGAATTCGGATTGTCGCTTGGCTTCATGCGACCGCTTGCCTGTGCTCAATCGATCTCGGCTGGCTTGCTTTCTGCGCTCGTTGCCGCGGCCGGCATTGCTCGCGACGATGAACGCGTCGTCGTTCAAGTGCTCGTGCAATCCGCACACGCACCGTGGGCGTCGGGTATGCTCCGTTCGGCAGCGTTGGCCGACGACCTTGAACTGTCGGGCGAGAGTGCGGCATCGGCGGCACAAGTCCGTGACAAGCTGTCTCGGCCACTTCTGGCGGTCGTTGTCCGTGCCGCTGCGCAGGCCGCCGATGCCGATCGAACCCGCGCCCTCGTTCGGGGTGTGGCGACTGCACTCGCCATTGCCAGTGAACCCACAGGGAACGAACTGATCCCACTTCTCAACGACGGATATGGCGACGAACTTCACGAAGCCGATTTGCTCAGCCGTCAAACGCACCGTTCTGGAATGATCCTCAATTGCGCCGAAGCCGCCCTATTCGCACAACCACCTTCCGGGGAGATTCGATCGCCGGCGCTCGTGCGTGATTCGCGAAAGACGAGAGCTGCTCCAGCCATTGCCACCGGCCCGGGTTTGGAAATCGGTGTCAACGTCCATCAGGGACACACGACTCTAATTCGGCTCTCATCGGAACAACGCGTTCGGCATATGCATATTGTCGGAGCGTCCGGCACTGGCAAGTCGAGTTTGCTGCTGCGAATGCTACTCGCCGACATCGAAGCTGGCGAAGGCGTCGCCCTGCTTGATCCGCACGGTGATTTGCTCGATCAGGTGCTCGGAGGGATTCCCGAGTCACGTTGGAACGATGTCATCGTCTTCGATCCCGCCGACGAAACGTACACGGTCGGATTTAACGTCCTCGGCGCTCACTCAGAGTTGGAAAAGACACTGCTCGCCTCAGATTTGGTCGGCATCTTTCGGCGGCTGAGTACAAGCTGGGGAGACCAGATGAGTTCGGTGCTCGGGAACGCAGTGTTGGCGATCCTTGAAAGCGATCGCGGCGGGACGCTCGCCGATCTGCGGCAGTTCCTCATCGAGCCGCCGTTCCGCACGGAGTTCTTGAAAAGCGTGCGTGATTCCGAAGTCGTCTACTACTGGCAGAAGCAGTTCCCGTTGTTGGTGGGCCGGCCGCAGGCGCCACTGTTGACGCGATTGGATGCACTGCTTCGGCCCAAGCCGATCCGCCGCATGGTCAGCCAGCGCGAGTCGTGTCTCGACCTCACGCGAGTCGTTAACGAAGGGAAGATATTCCTGGCCCGGCTGTCGATCGGCGCCATCGGGGAAGAGAACGCGAGCCTTCTTGGCGCGCTCCTCATGAGCAAGTTCCATCAGGTGGCGACGGCTCGCCAGGCGGTGGCGGAATCAGAACGTCGCAATTTCTGGCTGTATACCGATGAGTTCCATCACTTTGTCACGCCCTCTGTTGCTCACATGCTCAGTGGTGCGCGCAAATACCGCATGGGGTTGGTGCTCGCGCATCAGGAGTTTCGGCAACTGGAAGTCCGCGACGCCGACGTGGCCAGTGCCGCGTTGACCAACGCCTATACAAGGATTTGTTTTCGTGTCGGCGACGCCGATGCACGGAAACTCGCGGATGGATTTGCATCCTTTGGGGCCGACGACCTGCAGAATCTGCGAATCGGCGAAGCCATCTGCCGTGTCGAGCGGGCGGATGGCGACTTCAATCTCACCACGTCGCTCATGCCGGCAATTGACGAGAAGGCCGCGGAACGAAACCGCTCCAACATCATCGAGCGATCGCGGGCACAATACGCGAAGCCGGTCGAGCACGCGGCGATCGCTCCTGAGCCTGCAGCCGTCAAAGAACCGGATACCGCAGACCGCAAACCTCCAGCAACTGAGGCCGCAACCGGTGAAGTTTCAATACCAATCTCACCACCGCTGAAACCGGCGATTGACGTACGCGCTCCACAGCCACCGGCACCGCCGGTGGTACCGCGGCCCGCACCAACCCCCGGCCGCGGCGGACGCGAACACAAATACCTGCAGGAATTCATCAAATGCTTTGGGGAAGGGTTGGGATACCGGGGCTCGATTGAGTTTGCCTTGGCCGATGGCGGCTTTGTGGACGTGACGCTCGATCGCGACAACGTCTCGATTGCCTGCGAGATTTCCATCAGCACACCGACCGCCGACGAGCTTAAAAACATCCGCAAGTGCGTCGCGGCGGCGTACACCCATGTCATCGTGGTCAGCCCCGATGTCGTGAAACTCGCACGCATCCGCAGTCGCGTAGAGGCTGAGTTTTCGCCTGATGTGCCAAAGAACCTCCGCTTTGCGACGCCGGATGAACTGTGTACGTTTCTGCGGGAACTTGAGACGGCAACGGTCAAGCGAGAAAATGTGACCGTGCGGGGCTATCGGGTCAAGACAACCCACAAGCGATTGAGCACCGACGAGCAGCGGGCGGTAGAGCAGCGTGTTGCCCAAGTGGTCGCGGGCTCGATCAGGCGCTTGAGAGCAGGGAAGTCATCGAAAAGAATTTAGCTGCATTGCCGGCGGCTTGTTCGCTCCTCGGTGGCAGCCAAGTGCGATTCAACAACGCAGTTTCAAAATCACAAAACAAATCCCTGTTGAGCGTCGAATTATTGTTGAGCAATACCGAGCAGTCGCGGGTAAAATGGCTCCGCTGATAAAGGAGACTCTATGAGTATTTTATCAAAACAGCAGGAACAGCGGACCGTCGGCATTTGGATTCGGGTTTCGACTGAAGATCAGGCCAAAGGCGAAAGTCCGGAGCATCACGAGCAGCGTGCCCGCTACTACGCCGAAGCGCGTGGCTGGACGGTGGGCGAGGTGTATCACCTGGAAGCGGTCAGCGGGAAAACCGTCATGGAGCACCCGGAAACCAAGCGGATGCTCAAGGACATCCGCGCCAAGAAAATCGGCGGCCTGATCTTCTCGAAGCTGGCCCGCCTGGCCCGCAATACCAAGGAACTGCTGGAATTTGCCGACCTGTTTCGGGCCGCCGATGCCGACTTGATTTCACTCCAGGAATCGATCGATACCTCCACGCCGGCAGGACGGCTCTTCTACACCATGATTGCCGCGATGGCCCAGTGGGAGCGGGAAGAGATCGCTGACCGAGTTAGCGCGTCGGTCATGGTTCGGGCGAAGCTGGGTAAACCGCTGAACGGCAAGATTCCCTTTGGCTACCAGTGGAAGGACAAACGAATCATGCTACACCCGACGGAAGGGCCGATTCGCAAGCTCATGTACGAGTTGTTTCTGGAATACCGGCGGAATCGAGCGGTCGCGCGAATGCTCAACGAGCGGGGCTGCCGAACCCGCGAAGGCCGCAAGTTTACCGGGCAGTTTGTGGAGCGTACCCTGCGCGATCCCACCGCCAAGGGAATGCACCGGGCCAACTACACCGCCCACGCCGCCGGCGGGAAGTTCCGGGCGGTCAAGCCGGAGAGTGAGTGGGTGTGGACCAAGGTCGATCCCATCGTATCTGAGGAAGTGTGGAACACCTGCAATCAGCATCTGGACGAACGCTTGAAGAACCGAAAACTACGGCCAGCGAAGGTAGTGAAGCATTTGTTTGCGGGACTGACGTACTGCTCCTGTGGCAAGAAAATGTATGTGTTTCATAAGACAGGCAAATACGAATGCGTTCCCTGCCGCCGGCGTATCCCAAGCATGGACTTGGAGGCGTGCTATATGGATCAATTGACCGGCTTCTTCCTTTCCCCGGAGAAGGTGTCCGCGGAGCTTGCGCACGCAAACGAAGCGGTGACTGAACAACGGGCACTCCTATCCGCCCTTGAAATAGAACAAGCCAAGGTGCGGGAAGAGATGACGCGGGCGTATCAGTTGTATACCGGCAAACACATTGAAGCCGCTGACTTTGAGGAGTTGTATAAGCCCCTGCGGGAGCGATCCCGCCAACTCGACGACGAACTGCCACGCCGGCAGGCAGCGGTCGATGTCCTCCAAGTCGACCATCTGAGTTCCGACTTCATCGTGTCAGAGACGCGCGAGCTAAGCGCCCGCTGGCCCACCTTGGACTATGAAGAGAAACGCAAGATCGTCGAAACCCTTACCGACCGAATCACCGTTGGCGATGGTGAAATCGACATAAGTCTGTGCGGCAAGCACCCTTTTGAAACAAACGGTGTATTGGCCTCACAAGCATTGGCCTGAGAGCCAAGTTCGTGGCACCCACTGTCAAATTCTTAACTTTGTGATCTTCCGTCGTGCCTTCGTGTCTTGGTGGTTCAACCGCTTACGACACAAACCGTTCTACCGCGATCATTCCGTCAACATCCGTCATCTGCTTCGGCGGATGTTTCATGCACCAGGCGCACGCGGGATCGATCGGGCCGGCAAGCTTGCGATCCAACGCAATTTTCGCCAGCCGAATCGCATCCATCACGACGGCGGCGGAGTTGGGGCTGTCTTCCACGCTCAGGCGCAGTTCGAGGTTCATCGGCACGCCGCCGAAGCCGGTGCCTTCGATTCTGATGAAGCAGACTTTGTTGTCCTTCTGCCACGGCACAAAATCGCTCGGCCCGATGTGAACATTTTCGGGGTTGATCGGCACATCCAACTGACTCGTAACGGCTTCGGTCTTGCTCTGCTTCTTGTGAGTCAGGCGCGCGCGGTTAAGCATGTTGAGAAAGTCAGTATTCCCGCCGGTGTTGAGCTGGTAGGTGCGATCGACCCTCACGCCGCGGTCGGCGAGCAATCTTACGAGGGTGCGGTGGGTGATGGTTGCGCCGACTTGTGCCTTGATGTCGTCGCCGATGATCGGCAGTTTGCGATCGATGAACCGCGCGGCCCAGATGCGGTCGCTGGCGATGAAGACGGGAATGCAATTGATGAACGCGACGCCGGCATCGAGGCATGCCTGCGCAAAATGCTCAGTGGCTTTCTGCGAGCCGACGGGGAGGTAGTTGATCAGTATTTCGGCACCAGAGCCTTTGAGCGACTGTGTCACCTCAACCGGGGCCAAGTTGGCTTCCACGAATCGCTGATGCTCGGGATACGCCTGCATGTGCTCCGGATTGCCGTCGAGCACGGGAGCCATTTGCACGACCGGCGATCGCGCGGCGGGATCGACTTTGCTGAACACCGCGGTGTTGTTGGGCGGCGCGAAGATGGCTTCGTGGAGCGGCTTGCCGACCTTCCGCGCATCGATATCGAACGCGGCGACGACTTCGATATCGCTCGTGCGATATCCGGCTAGGGATTCGTGCATCAAGCCGGTCGATGGGTTTTGTGGCAATTCTGATCCGGGGCTGAAGCCCTCGGCTTGCTGGTAATAATGAATCCCCTGCACGAGTGAGCTGGCACAATTTCCCACGCCGGCGATGGCAATGCGTATCTGCGGCATTAATGCGTCTTCCTCTAACAGATTGATTAATCATAGAGATTGCGAAACGAAGTGTTAGAGGGCTGCACGACGGTTGAGAATCGTCACGGTGCTTCTGCAACGCGCTTGCCGGCTGGACCGCTCGTTAAGAGGGTCGCAGCAGGTACAGGTGCTCGGTGTTTCCCTTTGCGCCTTTGATCGGGCTCGCCACTTCGCGGTCGACCAGAAATCCCATCGATTCAATTTCGTTCCGCACGGCGCAGAGCGTGATCGGCAACTGCCCGTCGGGCAGAATTCCCTTTCGCAGCAACTTCTGATCAGCTTCGTAATGAGGCTTGACGAGCGTCACGATCGCGCCCGCGGTGGTCAGCAACCTGCGGGCGGCGGGAAGGATGTGCTTCTGGCGGGTCCAACCGGCGTCAATGACGACCAAGTTAACTCTTTCCGGCAATGCGACGTGCAGGGCGTTGGTGCGCTCCAGGACGATCACTCGGGGGTCGTTGCGCAGCTTCCAGTCGAGCACGCCGTAGCCCGTATCGACCGCGAACACCTTTGTGGCGCCGCGTTGGAGAAGGCAATCAGTAAACCCGCCGGTGGAACAGCCAAGGTCGGCGCAGCAAAACCCGGCTACGTTCAGGCCGAACGTGGCGAGCGCATGGTCCAGCTTCAACCCGCCGCGGGAGACGAAGGGGCAATTATCCGGCACGGTGTGGATTGTAATGAACGACGCATTGTCAGGCACCGCTTGCAAGCAACAGTGTTACCACCTTATTTTCTTTATTGACCGTCGCAGAACCTCCCCACGACTTGGCCCGCGCGCCAAGTTATGTCACGCAGCGTCGTACCCGTGCAACCGCCCAGGGGGTGCGCCCGCAGGGCACTGCTGGCGCAACGCGCTCACGCCGGGACAGAGCCTTAGCGCCGTCCCGGTTTCGGGCGTTCCCAGGAAAGCTGGCACGGTTGAACGTAGCGACCGTGCCGGAATCGGGTCGCTAACGCGCGCCTTCTTTGTAAACGTTGCTCATGCGACCAATTATTCCCTTGACCCGCGCGTCCGAACCCGTGATACTGAAAGCGGTTACATTTCGTTGAATTGCCGAATATGACGCAAGTTGTTACTCCCACTTTCGTGAGCAAGCTGCAACCCACGTTGTACGACGTGAGCCGGTTGTCGGGCGTTTCTTCGGCCACCGTGTCGCGGGTGTTCAGCGGCAAGGCTCGCGTCAGCGACGAGGTGAAGAAGCGCGTCATCGACGCCGCCAATCAGCTTTCCTATGAACCCAGCCACGCCGCCCGCGCCCTGGCCGGCCGCAAGACGCAAACGCTGGGCGCGGTATTCCCCGAAATCGCCAGCGGGTTTTATGCCGACGTGCTGGCCGGCATCGATGAAGTGGCCGCCGAACGCGGGTTTGATGTGCTGGCGTCGTTCGTCGGCAAACGGCGCAGCCGGCCGGAGCTGGTCAACCGCCTTCTTCGCCAAGGCCGGGTTGACGCGCTGCTGCTGCTCAACCTCGATGATACCGCCGACTTAAAACCCGATATCTACGACCATCTCCCCATCGTCTTAATCGATCACGAAATCACCGATTCCAAGCTGCCGGTGGTCGGGATGGATAACGTCGGCGGGGCCGAAGCCATGATCGAGCACCTGTTCGAGCAAGGCCACCGGCGCATCGCCGTGCTGACCGGGCCGGCGGGCAATTATGATTCCGAGCAGCGTCTGCTCGGCTGCCGCAAGGCGTTTTCGCGGCTCGGTGTGCAACTCGATGAAAAACTCGTCTGGACGGGCGCATTCACCCTAGCCAGCGGCGCTAAGGTCGCCAGGGAATTCCTCGATTCCAAGCAAACGCTGCCCGATGCCATTTTTTGCTTAAATGATGCCATGGCCATCGGCATGCTCGGCGAATTCCAGCGCGCCGGGCTGCGCGTGCCGGGCGATGTTTCCATGGCCGGCTACGATAACGTCGAAGCCGCCGGCCACCTGTCGCTCACCAGCGTGGCGTGCCCCATGCGGCTCATGGGCCAGATGGCCGCCCGGTTTGCGGTCGATTTGATCACGCAGAACGAGCGGCCATCTACACACCGGCTTCAGGTGCGATTAGTGGTGCGCAACTCGTCGTCGGCGCCCGGCCGCCCCTCATAAAGCCGCGACCATCGGTCGCGGGGTTCGCGGGAAGCCTCGTTTACAATGGATGCCATCGCGCGACATTCGACGTATTGTCGGTTGTCGGGCGCTGCTCGCGCCGCCAATGGCGTCCGTCGGTTGAGTGCAAATGTCCTGCCGAACGGGGCTTCGAGGTGCTCATCACGGCTTTAGTGACGGATCACGAAATTCAATGACTTGGCGAGGAACGGAGATGTGAATGTCCGGGAAACGACGAAAATCATCAGCGTTGAGAGTCAACAGGTTGCGGATTTCGTAAACGCCCATGAAGGCTGCAAGTCGGGCGTCGTGTACTTGCACTCCTGAAACCGAGCAACCGATGACGAGCTTCTTCCAGGCATCGTAGATCGCAGGGGTTTCGCTCAAAACTTCAACGGCTTGCTCGATGAGAAGAAGGCGTTTGTGTGTTTCTTGCGGAGTAAGCCCGAATCCGCCGCGTGCGGCGTAAGGCTACGCTCCAAAACTCGGCGATGTTCTGCGTGCTGCAATGGAACGTGTGGCCACGGTCTTTTAATATTTCGAGCGCGGATGTGATCTCTTGAAGGAGCGGTTGGGCAGGAGAGACCAGGCGAAGGAGAATGCCGGAGTCGAGCAGATATTTCATCAGTCATGCTCGCCGTAGATATCGGCCCGGGAGAAATCTGCCGGGAGTGAAGGACCAGCAGGAAGTCCGGCAGCGATATCACGCAGCAATTGGGAGAATTCGCCCTTTGAGAGATTCTGACAGTGAACCGAGGGAATCATCTGCTCGCCCAGGGCAGCGAGGGCGGAAAGGTGTTCTTCGAGCGTCAGTCCGCGCGCCGCAGCCTGAGCACGAAGGGTTCGAAAGGTGGAAGCCGTCGAGTCATCGAGCTTCAAAGTGGTAGCCATAGTTTGTCACCAATCCTCGAACATTATAGCACAAATCTGACGACCCTCGCGAAATTTCCTCCGACATTACTCCGGTGCGATCCGACGGGAAAAGGCTGCGCCGCCCGCCAGTCATCAAGCCGCGACCATCGGTCGCGGGGAGTCCCGACTTCATAAAGCCGCGACCATTGGTCGCGGGGTCCGCGCCAGGGTTCGCGGGGGATGCTCGTTTGCAATGGATGGCATTGCGATATCCGAGGTATTGTGGGCGTCGGGGGCTGCTCCCGCCGCCAATGACGGCGGCTTTATAGTGGCGAGCGCAATCACGTAGGGCGTGCATAACGAGCCGCAATCGCCCGCGACAGGTCGCGTTGAGGCGGGAATCGAGTCGCTGACGCTCGCCGCTCTTTAAGAGGGGAACCCGACGGCACGCTGAAATGCGGTGTGGAATTCCGGTTTTTTTGATTGACACGCGGACAAACCCGGCGATAATGAAAGCGGTTACAAGCTAGCTCTGGCGGAGCTTTGGCTGTTATTCAGTGATCCTGAGTTTGCCCGTTCCGAATCTTTCCTTGGAGGAACGATGTTTACAACTGCACGTCCCGAAACTCGCCTTAGTGGACCCGTCGGTTTTCGGGCGGCCTTTACACTTGTAGAGCTTTTGGTCGTCATCGGCATCATCGCCGTTTTGATAGGCATTCTGTTACCGACTTTAGGTCGAGCGAAACAGGGCGCGAACTCCATTAAGTGTATGGCGAATTTGAGAACGATAGGGACGGCTATTCAGCTTTACGCCGGGCAAAACAAAGGCATGTTGCCGTTTGGGTATTATGAAACGAACCAACCTATTGACGGCAATCCGACCTATAAGGCTCCAGGATCGGATTGGACTTTGCTCCTGCTTTCTGTGCTGAACAAAAAAGGTGGCAACGAACTCGAGCAGGACAAAACTGGCATCGGCGATGCCGGCCTTCGTGCAATTTTTCTCTGTCCGGAATCGTATAGACCGGCGAGTGGCCCTGCCTTCATCACAAACTACTCCGCCCATCCTCGCATTCTTCCACACTTGCAGGGCCAAGATCTTTATCGTCATGTTACTCCGAACCCTATCCCGCTACTGCGCACTTATCCGTTAAGTAGATACAAACAGTCATCGGAAAAGGCAGTCATTTTCGATGCTTCGCTGTCGAACACGAGTTTTCAGGCGCAGGCTGTCGCGGGACAAATTGATAAACGAGCGCTCGGCACAAGGAGACCATACCTTACGGATGTTTACTCTTTAAATCCGGCAGTTAATGGCGGCCAGCAGGTCGATTTAACGCCGACATCCGACAACCCGGCTGATATTAACCGGGATTCCAGTGCGAACTCGGGAAATTTTCGATTTCGCCATTTCAAAGATTCCAAGATGAACGCGTTGATGCTTGATGGGCATGTTGAAGCGTTCTCCTATAACCCACAGACGAAAAAGTCGGATGTTCTTCGTAGAAACATCTATGTCACGGCGCCGGCTAAATGACCGCCGAAGTACCACCGTGCGTTCGATGTTGAAAGACAACATGCATCGATTGCGTTGCACAATCTCGCTGCGGTTGATCGCGCTGTCCGTCGCATTCGCGACAGCTTGGCTTGCGTCTAACGGCACTGCCGCAGATGACGTTCGACCGATCGGCACCCGCCGCTCTGCCGTCGACCTTGCCGCCGACTGCCACGCCGTCGCCGACCCCAAATCCATCCCCGGCAAAGGCGTTTTTTCTGCTGAAGACGAAGCATTTCTCGATGACCTCACCCGCCGCGGGGTGATGTTTTTTGTCGACGAGGCCAACCCCGATACCGGCCTGATGCCCGATCGTGCCCGGGCCGACGGCGGTGCGTCGAACGACGTGGCCAGCATTGCTTCAGTCGGCTTCGGGTTGACGTCGCTGTGCATCGGCGTCGAACGCGGGTGGATTTCTCGCGATGATGCTTACAATCGATGTTGGAAAGTGTTGCGGTTCCTCCGCGACCGCGCTCCACAGGAGCGCGGACATTTTTATCATTTTCTCGATATGCGCACCGGCCAGCGGATGTGGAACTGCGAAGTATCAAACATCGATACCGCCCTCTTGATGGCCGGCGTGCTGACGGTTCGGCAGTATTTTCCCAATACGCAGCTTTCGGCGCTGGCGAACGAGCTTTATGAGCGGGTGGAATGGCCTTGGCTGACGCGCGAGGGTGGGTCGCTGTCGATGGGCTGGAAACCCGAAGCCGCCGACGACGTGGAGCCGGGCGCGGCCAACAACAAAACCAACGGCGGATTCCTGGGCGCTCGGTGGAGTCACTTCAACGAAGGCGCGCTAATTTATCTGCTGGGCATGGGTTCAAAAACGCATCCTCTTCCGGCGAGTTCGTGGGAATCGTGGAAACGCGAGCCGGTGATTGAGTACGCGGGGTTGAAGTTCATCCAATGCCCGCCGCTGTTTACGCACCAGTATCCGTGGTGCTGGTACGACGTGCGCGGCCTGCGTGATAATCACGCCAACTATTTCCACAACTCGCAGTTGGCCACGATCGCGCAGCGGCAGTGGACGATCGACGAACTGAGCAAAAAATTCCCCACCTACGGCCCGAACCTGTGGGGCCTGACCGCCAGCGATTTTAACGGCGGCTACACCGCCTGGGGCGGTCCGCCGCAGCAGGGGGACGTGGATGGCACGGTTGTGCCGTGTGCGCCGGGCGGAAGTTTAGCATTTGCGCCCCGGATTTGCGTTGACGCGCTGCGGCACATGAAGGCACAATACGGCGCGAAGGGGTATTTGAAGTACGGCTTCGTCGACGCGTTCAACCCTGCAACAGGGTGGTACAATAAAGACGTCATCGGCATCGACGTCGGCGCCACGGTGCTGATGGCCGAGAACGCGCGAAGCGGATTTGTGTGGAAAATTTTCATGTCGAGTGAAGAAGCCCAGGCCGGCCTGAAGGCGGCGGGGTTTCGAGCCGTTAGCCCGCACGAGGCGGGCAATATGACGACGTCGGTGTTCGACGGCGCGGTGCCCCAGTCCAGTTCCGGCAACGGCAATTAGCCGCCGCGGAGTTGCCTGACCTTAGCGGCAGGCGGAGGAGGTGAGAGCAGGCCGAAGTTTGAAGCGAGGCACGCGGCACAAGTGCGGCTTGCCAGCCAGTTAGACGAACTTAGACGAATTTTGGCCGGTTTTTCGACGGGTGTACCCGCCGACCGAACCAAAGTTTGCACATCATCGATGCCCGCTCCCGCGGGCCAGAATTTTGAAGGGAAAATGCCATGATCACATCGATCCTACGTATCGGTTGCCTTTCGGCCGCCGCATGCCTTGTTCCGACGTTGGCGCAGGCCCAGAACGGCCTGTTTGCCGAGCCGCGTATTTTCAATGACTATCCCGCCTCGACGCTGACGATTACCAACAGCAACAGCAACCCCGGGAATGTCACGATTCGCGACGAAAATATGGTCAACGCCACCGGCAACGGCGCCAACCGTCACGATGTCACCCTTTCCACCGACGGGGGCGCTTCACCGGCGTCATTCCCGATCACTCAGGGCTTCACCATCAGCACCAGCGTAACGCTGACGAATGGTTCGAATACACCGCGTAAAGAAGCCGGCATTCGCATCAACAGCCCCGTGACCGGCGACGCCTTGTTCATCATCAACTCCGACGCCGGTGAAATCGTGGCGTTCGGTGGGCCGTTTTACAACTTCAGAGGCGCGCCGTTTAATGAAGCCGCCTATGCCCCGGGCCAAACCATTCTCATGGGAATGACCTACACGCCCGGCGCACCCGGCACGCTCGAGTACTTTATCGATCGTGGTTCAGGGCTTCGATCGTCGGGCCCGCTGGCTTTCAGCAACCTTGAAGGCGGCCCGGTGAACTACGAAGTGTCCGTATACGCCCAAGGCGGTTCGGGCAA
>Ga0163151_10004810_pt1 | contig 17771 bp, 25 predicted proteins | sample OliLakLV19MP5IB2_FD_145596 | JGI IMG/M metagenome (GOLD analysis project Ga0163151, IMG submission 145596) | Freshwater microbial mat bacterial communities from Lake Vanda, McMurdo Dry Valleys, Antarctica - Oligotrophic Lake LV.19.MP5.IB-2 | ecosystem: Environmental > Aquatic > Freshwater >... | reverse complement strand
TACAAATCTCATCTATAACATCCCCTGCAGGCAGGGTGTATGTCTTCTCTAGATGGTTACTGACCTCTTGGAGTGTCTTACCAACCATTTCTGGTAGTGCTATTGATTTTAGTTTCATGTGGTTATTATAGCAAGCTGTCGGTATATAGCAAGCTAGGGGTGTGGACAACTCTTAATAGAAATGTAGTGCCTTACCTAGCTTTTTTTGGATATCTCGGTAACAAGCACTGTCAATCAAGAGCAATCTTATCTCAGGGTAGTATTTTGCCATGCGCTTCAATTTCGTTTTGCTCTTACTATCCATATATCCCTTGACCTCATGATACTCAAAACTTCCATTGTGATTGAACACCTTGAAATCTGGTCTATAGCTTCTGGTGCCGAGTTTGATTTCTTCAAACATAATCACATCTGCTTCGTATTCCCAATCCTTGATCTCACCCTGTTTCACTAGAAAATCTAGATAGAGAGCATAGTTTGCCTCCCATTTACTACGAAAATACATCGTACCTTTTGAATTATCATATTCTCCTCGCTGAATATTTTTGAACATTCCAATATCATTATTAGCACCGAACATCATATTTTTTGGTAATTTTCCAGCTAACATATTTGAGTGATGTATTCTTGCTTCCAAGCTCATTGATCTTCTCGGTTTACGAAGTTTAGCATTAACTTCTGGTCTTTTCATTGCTTCGGTAGTTCTGGCTCTTATCTTTTCAAGCCATTCTGGAGTATGCATTTTAGTCACCCCCTTTTTCCTACGATGTCGTTCGCCACAATTCATACCATCTTTAATACGCTTGCTATCATAGAAGCATGTCATTGAACAGAATTTGCTTCTATACCATTGCTGTAATGAATATTTATATGGTTTTTCAAACTCTTTCCCGCATTGTTTACAATTCGCTATCCTTGGTTTTTCGTTCTTTTTAACACGAAACTTACCATTACTAAACTCTACTCCGTTGATTTGGCGGTATGTCATATCTCTGTGTGACTAGCGTGAATATCTTTGACGATCTTGTCAGTAATCTCTGGGTTTTCTGTCAGGAATTGGCGCGATTTGTCGTATCCGACACCGAGGCGTATTTCACCATAGCTGTATGTTGCACCATTTTTTTCTACCACTTTCAATGACTCGGCCAGAGTGAGTATTTCGCCATGTCGGGAGATGCCCTCGTTGAAGAGTATTTGGAACTCGCATATTCGGAATGGCGCGGACACTTTGTTTTTCACTACTTTCACACGGACCTGTGACCCCATAGCTTTGTCACCGACTTTGATTGTTGCGAGTCGCCTGATATCGAGACGTACGGAGGCGTAGAATTTCAACGCTCGGCCACCTGCTGTCGTTTCAGGGTTTCCGTATCCGCCAATGTTCATGCGGATCTGGTTGATGAAGATGACGAGGGTGTTTGTTTTGGCGATCGAACCTGTGAGCATGCGCATGGCTTGGCTCATCAGGCGTGCCTGCGCGCCCATTGAGGTGTCACCGATCTGTCCGTCTATCTCTGATTTGGGTGTAAGTGCTGCCACCGAGTCGATTACGACCACGGCCACGCCACCACCTTTCACAAAGGCATCAGTGATCTGTAGGGCCTCTTCGCCACCGCTTGGCTGGGAGATTATCAGCTCTTCGGTCTTAACCCCTATTTTACGGGCATATTGGGGGTCTAGGGCGTGTTCTGCATCGATATAGGCGCATGCACCACCGAGCTTTTGTGCTTCGGCCACAATGTGCAGTGCGAGGGTAGTTTTTCCGCTTGCTTCGGGCCCGAATATCTCGATGATCCGACCGCGTGGAAGTCCACCAACACCGAGGGCATGGTCAAGTCCTACAGAGCCAGTCGGGATCACATCGAGGTCTATGTTTGGTTTGTCATTGAGCATCATCACAGATTCGTTACCAAATCGCTTTCGAATTTCTTCGAGGGTATCGGCAAGCTTTGTTTTTGATTCAGTTTTCTTTTTCATTTCTTCGAGATAATCTTGAACTAGGTGTTGTAAGGTCATTTGATTTCTACTTCGTACCCTGCAAGCGAGAACCATTCAAGCAGATTCTCTATGGGGTCTTTATCTGCTTTTTCTTTCCATATCTCTTGTTGAGACGGATCCTGCACCAGCTGTGGGATAAACTCTCTCAGGTCTTTCTCAGACATCCACTCTTTCGGGATCACTATGGACCCGACTGGTGGAGTCAATTTGTACTTCTTTTCGTTCATATGTTTATTTTAATCTTTGGTTTGCTTGTAATTCTCCGATCGTTGCCGATCAGCTCGACCACATCGCACATCTCGGCAATACGGGACACTGTCCGATCACCGATGCGGTCAGCAAGGTCGGAGATCGGCAGGTTGGATGTGAATATGGTCGGTAGCACTCGATTGTAGCGGTGGTTGATGATCATGTAGAACGTTTCAGCCACCCATTCGCTCATCTTCTCAGAGCCAACATCATCTAGGAATAACAGGCCACTGTAGTTGAGTATCCTTTCTTCCGCGCGTTCTTTATCGCCATATGGGCGGTCGAAGTCTTGACGTATGCTATGCAATAGCTCGGTTGTATTCCATAGCATTGATCTGCGCAGTTCGCCACTTGGTTTCTTGGTCGATTCCCATTGCTGTTTCAGGGCGTAGATTATGTGGGTTTTACCTGTACCGACTTCACCGTAGATGTAGAGTCCTTTGCGAGTGTCATACACCTTGTCGAATAACTCGCGAATCTTCTGCGGTGCATCTTCGTATTTTGCGTTTTTGAATCTTTCTGGGATCATGTTTATTTTTGGGGCCTACACTTTTTGCATAGACCGTCTTTTGTTTTTCTCTTTTTGCGACATGTTAGGCAGAGCTTCATGATAGATGCGCGTACTTGCCTCCTTTCTCACTACGCTCTTTGAAGTCGCGCTTGAGGGCATTGAGTAGGAATGCCTTGTAGTTGCTATATGTTCTTCCTTTGCGTTGGCAGTAGAGCAGTAGATCCTCTGCCTTACTCTTGATCTCTTTCTCAGTTGCTACGAATCTAGTTAGAAACTCTTTCATGTCTTTATCAGGAACCCCTGTGAGGTAATGTATCCCTCTCTTCTCTTCTATTCTATTCTTATCTATTCTATTCTCTTCTATTCTAGCGTTACTTCCATTTTTGCTTTCGTTACTTCCTTGCGTTACTTCTGCGTTACTTCCAATGCTATCGCCTTTCTTAGAATTACACGATCCACAGAGTGCTTGTATGTTAGTTATCCTATTAGTTCCTCCCTTGCTCGTAGGTATCTTGTGATCGAGTGTTAAGCTTATTTCTGGTTCGGATAAGCCACATTCTGCACATTTGTATTTTTGTTTCTCTTTTATCTTTTCCCACTTCGCAGGGTTGATCCCCATCTTCCTGAGTCTAGCATAGAACACAGATTGTCTACTTTTTTCGGGATTTTTTTCTCTGTATCTTGCGGCTCTTTCCGCACCAGTTAGGTACATTTCCTGACGGATTCTCCAGTTTTTGATATGGATTTCGTTCGTTTTGATGTCAATCATGCCGAGATTCTCTAGTTTCTTGAAGATTCCTTTGGTAGTTTCCCAATCTTTTCGGAGTGGTTTGATACCAGATTGAGTCATCAACATTTCTTCTGTGAGATGGCTGATGATCCCGTCTTTACCGCTCATGCTTGCGTAACAGAGTAGTGTTAACCAACAGCTTCTCTCGCTACCAGTCAGGGAGAGCATCTTAGGATCGCTCAGGTACTCTCCTCCATAGAATTTGAACCATTGATTTGCCATTAGTTTATATTATGCCAAGCTGTTGGCAGTAAGCCAACTATGATAAGGGGATAACTCTGGGGGTTAGAATGGGCGCTTGCGTATCCAATTCTGGTCTTTCTTGATGTGACAAGATCGACACCTAGGTACAAATTCATCATTCTTGTCATACTTTCCAGTCTGGCTCGACCAATCACGAGCTGGTTTTCCACAATCGTAGCAAGGGAATTGCGACGCTTTTCCTTTCGACCGATGGATTCTTCTATGGATGGCAGCTTTGGATGGTATATTACTCCATCTCCAGTGGGCCTTTCCTTTTGGAAGAGAGGCGATCCTGTTGGTGTTGTCTCTACTGAGGGCGAGTAGGCGCATCTTATCCTTAGTTGATTTGGAGTGTTTATGTCCTTTTTGCATGAGTACATTCTAGTATATGTTAGATTGTCTGTCAAAATGGTATATCATCGGGATTGACGTTGTCGGTGGCTTCAATCGGGTCATCTTGCGGTGTCTCTTGCGGTTCTACGGATTCAGATCTCTGACTTTTCGGCCCGAACTGTGTCATATCGGCCACGATCTCGGTTCTGTAGGCTTTACTACCGTCTGGCTTGTCCCACGATCGTGTTTGTATGCGACCCTCGACCATGATTGAGCTACCTTTGCGCATGTATTGCGCGACTGTCTCAGCTTGTCGGCCGAAGACCACCACATTGTGATAGTCGACCGCCTCTTGCTTTGTGCCATCCTTATTCTTCCACACTCGATTCGTTGCTACGGAGAAACTGCAGACCTGTATGCCACTGGGTAGTGATTTTAGTTCAGGATCGCGAGTGATGTGTCCGTAGATTAATGCTCGATTTAAGTACATATTTTTATTTGACTAGACCAAGAGCTGCGCGACACAATTCAGTAGCACACTCTGGCATCTTGTTTCTAAGATAATTAGCTATTAATGTTTGATTTTTGCTGTCATCTAGACAGCGATCTCTGTTGTCATGCAAGAATTGAAGTATGAATGACTCGAGTGTTTCGTCTATGTCTTTCTTGCACTCTGCGTAAGGTTTTAATGTGTTGTACTGCATATTTGTTTATCATTACTAATCTTGTAACCCTTGTATCTTTTGAATGAATCCTCGGTGTAGATACTGACCTGCCATTTGTGGTTGGAGCCATTCCAGTGTTTGATGTGCCATAGGTCACCGATGTGTTTCTCCTCGTAGTGATCAGTTGTTTGATCGATGAACTCTTTCAGTCTTTCATCGTGGATCACTCGAAGTTGATCCCTCTCTGTTTGTGTTGTCATAAGATTTCTTTTTCGCACAGATCCTGGATTCCGTGCCATGCATTACGCATTCTAGTGGTCATCTTGATAATGTCGGACATAGATCGCTTCGTAGGTAGGCGTACAAGCTCCCCTGTGGGCTGTAGCGCACCGTTCTCGGTGTATTCGACTGGTACGTTGACTAGCTCTATATCCTGCGGTATTTCGCCTGTTACGAGCCACATAGTCGTAGCGTAGAAGCTGATCTGGCCAGATTCATCAGCCATTCTTTTTGTCCATTTTCGCACCGAGGTCTTGTACTCCTTGAATGCGGAGTAGTCAGTTTTAGCTGTGTCTGGCACGGCCATGAGAGGGATGAACTTCTTGCCGTCTTTGAGGACTGGCAGATGATAGTACAATCTATCTCGTTCGAAGAGTGTTCGGACTCCATCTCGACTCTCTACAGGCTTGTCCATGATGTCGAATTTGGGTATGCGCGACATCATCAGGTCGAGGATTGGATCACCCGTGGCTTCTTCTTTCTCTAACCCATCAGCCATTTGGGACCCATAGGCCATATTCCGCGAGACGCGTTGTTTCTTATCGTAGATGTAGTGTTCAGCATACTTCTCAGGTGACATCTCGAACATCGTCATTTGAGAGAAGCTGAGATAGGATCGGGGGGTGATCATGGTTATTTTTCGGGTGTTTCTTCTTTAGCGACATCACCATCATTGACCAACTGTTTGTTTAAGCCAAGTGATTCTTTTCTACCACTCACCGCTTGGGCAAATTCCACCTTTTGATCTGGTGTATATTTGTCGGATTTAGACATCTTTTCTTCGTAATCTTTGAGTTCGGCTGCGGTGCATTGTTGGATCACATCCATGAGCTTTTGGAATGAGGTTTGAATCTTCTTTGAGTCTGATTCTTGCTCAGATCCTCTGTTCATTTCCTCTTGCGCATACATGCCGCTTAGGAGGGTTGGGAATGCCTTGCGTAGCGCGAGGGCTTCAGCACACTTTCCAAGCATCAGATATGGTCGGATATGCCATTGGAAGCCCATCTTTTCGCCTGGGTAGTATTCAGTCCAGCGCGCAGTAGCTGTGAATGGGTATCTTTGGCCATCTACTATCTTATAGACCGTCACTTTTGCGGAGTTTGGGATCGTGATTTTCCTCTTTTCTTTTCCGTATTCAATTTCTTGCTCGCCATCAAATATAGGGTCTTCGTTTCCTGCGTATGCACCGCTTGATTCAGCGATGCTTCGGAAACCATCGATTGACACTTGGATCGCGCGAACCTCTCGGCCAGTCTTACTATCCCAGCGTGGTACAAGGTGAACCTGCTTCAAAAACGGGTTAAGCTGGGCGCCTTTGCACACTTGGATGAAGAGTCGAAGCTCGTCATCTGATGCACCCTTGGCGATTGTATTCTTGATCAGGGCGACCTGATTCTTGGTCAGTTTGCCGAATGCATCTTGCGGTGCAATCTCTCGATTCTCTATAATTCTCTCAATCACCCGAATTTCTTTCTTTTCAGCTGGCGATGATTCGACAACTTTGGGAGTTTTAACGACCTCGGGTTCAGTCGTCTTTACCTCACTTTTCTTTTTTGTTTCTGTCATTTTAGTATGATCCTACAGCGACTGTTTCTTCTTCGTATACTTCGACTCCATCGATGGCAGTTCCGCCAAGAGCATCTCTGCGGATGGCTACCATGTCAGGCACGAGGTATCTTCGAGGAATCAGTTGCTCGTTAGTAATTCGCACTTTGCGTACTTTACGCATTTGCACTTCACCGATTTTGCCGCGAGTGGTTGATTCTACTCTGTCGATGTTTGCAATCTTCTTCTCAGCAGTCTCAAGTTTGAGTCCGCCAGAGACGACCTTTGCACCTATCTTGGCCTCTTCGGCCTTGGCCTCTTCGTCTTTCTTACGCTTGTAGGCGAGGAGTTTATCTTTGATGATCTTCTCTGCCTTTTCGAATTGGCTCTCAAGTGGTTTGAAGAGTTCTCTAGCGCTTCGCAGGGCATCGTTGAGTGGCTTTGTGATTGACTCTTTTTTCCTTTTTATTTCAGAGCCAGTTTCTTTAAGATTACCAACGATATCTATTGCTTGCGCGTAATCCTCTTGAGATTCGATGACTACCGATGTTGCTTGGTTTTCCAGTTTGGATACCTGAGCTTTGATCGGAGTCAGTTCTTTCATATCAATCATTTCTTTATCTATTAACTTTTAATGAGCACGTGTACATTATAGCAAGCTGTCGCTATGATGGGAAGTGGACAACTAATCTCTTGTTGTCTTGATATACACATCGTATTTGTTGGTGTTTCTGCGAGAACGAATCCTCGCATCGTATATCAGGTTTATGTCGGGATCAGATATCTCTCTCAGGTTTTGGACAAGACCGAGTGATTCAGACCTTATAAATGGGCCTTTGTAGGTCTTTTTCCAAGTTAGAGTTGTCACTTCACTGGTGCGTTAATCTCAATGCCGTGGTAGTCGCACTGTGCTTTCTGCCATTCGGTTAGGTAGAAGCCGACAAACTGCTCGGACTGGCGTTGCCATTTGTAGCAATCTACTCTATCTGTGCGCTCGAGACCGATCGATATGGCGTAGATTAGGCCGATGACTGAAGCGATCACGATCAGGGTTATTGCAATGTTTTTCATTCTACTTTTGGTTAGCTTTTAATTGTTTAGCAAGATAGGATTTGATACCCCAGAAACACCACGCCATGGCCATGGCTCTTGTTGAGCCTGTCCCTTTGATATCTCTCCATGTGGCGACATATTCGTCACCGATTTTTTCAATTTTCATCTTTGTTGTGGTCACAGACCGCTTCGCTTCCGCGACCGCGATCCTTTGCGCATTTGATGGAGCAGTATGCTGGGATTCCCTCGTCTTCGCATTCGTCACATTCGAGGTACACTCCACACATTTCACACATCACTCCACCAAGCATCATGTCTGATATTTCTCCCATAATTATGCTACGTTATCTAGTGCTTCTAATTTTTCTTCCATTGAGGTTGTGTCCTCTTGGATTTCGTCTTGAGTTTCTTGATTCATTTTTCGTTTGGGTACCGCGCCGAGGGTGAATCATGTTATTTGGAGTCGCCCTGTTTGCGGTGGTTTTTAATGTTCGCTATTCGATTGTTAATGTACTGTCTATCTACACACTATACCAAGCTGTCGGGATAGTCAACTGGTCAAGCTTGGAAAGGCATGAAAAGAGCGCCAGAATATCGTTATTCTTAGCGCTCATTTCGGGGTTGTCCACAGCTGTCCACACTTTTCTCATATCCTCTGTTCTGCCCCGTATCCTAGGCGGATACGATTGACCTCGGACAGAGTAGAGGATACGAGTGTTTCCAAGTGCTTTATAATGATGGTGGTGATCCTAATTTTTTTACACACCACGGGAATTGGCGGTCCCATCTGATCTCATCTCGATGTAGGATCATCTGAATGACCACTGCGTTCTGCACTTCATAGTCCATTACTGTGGTGGTAGCAATTCCGTATTTATCAGCGAAGTAATCTAGTGTTGATGGTTTGAATTGAAAACTTCCATAGCTTGGAGTTCCATCTAGATCCTCTTCATTGATCGCATTTGGATCCCCACGACTCTCGCAATACTCCAAGGAACTTTTCCACAACTCTTGGCGATGAGATAGTTTAATCGTAGACACATAGGTCACCGTGGTCATTTTAGTACCAATGACTTGGATTGCCGATACGATACTCATTGCAAGTATGATAGCAATTATTGCAACGACTTTTTGTTTATGTTTCATTGTATGCGAGCTTCCGCGCCCGCAAGGCGTTTAGGATGACAAGGTTGTCTTGCTTCCTGACCAGAGGCCAGAGGCGGCAAGACCAACGATGATTCCTTGAACGATCGCAACAGGCCAAGTGACAGACGTAAGGGTGACGAGGCCAAGGCCGAAGACGATCGATGCGAGAGGTGCGAACTTGGTTGGTAGGCCAATTTGTTTCACAACCTGTACAAGACCAATCACCACAGGGATGATGGCCACAATTAGGGGACTAAAATCAAATATTGTATTCATGTTTCTTAATTATTTATTAAATTATTAATGCCAAGCTGTCGGTATACAGTATATCACAGACAGAACGTTAATAGACCTCACTTGTGGACAACTATTTCATGTGGACATAGTTTTATTATACTATTTTTTGATTGGGCGTCCGAACACACTCACAGCTTTTGTTGGTGACGATTTGCCGATACCACCCGACCTAAGAAGTGCCTCAAGGGCCTTGATCTGATTTTCTTGACTGATTCCTCTCGCTTGACGTATTCCCGCCACCACAGCTCTAGTTCCTCCCTCAAGAAACTTTCCTCGGCCAAAAGCACTGGTAACTCCACCGATATCACTTGCTGCTTGGGCCCCTCTTTCTATCTGGCCAAGGAAGCTGGTTGGTGCTTCTGATTTCAGTAATCTTTCCAATAGGTCAGCGAAGTTGATTTGTGCGACAATATCATCATCAATTTTTAGGCCGTATTTTTTGGCAACTCCCTGCATGCTTTCAAGCAGTTGTAATATGTCTGATCGGCTCTGCGTATTGCTCAGTATTCTTCTCATGGTCACACCTGCTCGAGCATCGGCAAATGAGTCACCCAATCGGAACTTTAGACCCATGGATTGGTTGATCTTATTGAGTTCAGAGATTGTGTCGGCAAATACCGTGTTGACCTTGTTGTATTGGGCAAATTTGGTATCAAGAGTCTGATCAACATTGCGCCTATATCCCTTGAGAATGTTCTGCACTTTTCCTGATAGACCCTCTGCTTTCTTGCCATAATCAACTATCTCATCTATGAACGATTTGACTCGGTGATGTTGTAGTGCATCACCATCTTTGGCAACTCTCACAGCACGACTCCATACATTTTGAATGGATGATTGGGCTGTGCTTATTCCTTCAAAGTTAGATCCTCTGAAGTCCAGCATCCCTTTTTTATTGATATTAACTCCAGCGTTATTCAAATCTTCGGCAAAGGCCGTGAGTGCATTGGTGGAATCTACCTTTTTGCCTGATAGTCTGCGCGCAACCACATCCAATTGTTTACCTGCCTCCTTATTAACTTTTGCAATATATTTTGCTTGATTTAGAAATGTATCACCAACAACATCAGTTGCGCGAGCAGTAGTTCTCCTGTTTGTCATCTGACTCTTGCGTATATCTAGCATCTTCAGCATCTTCGATGTATCAGTCTTTGATGATGACTTTATGAGGGCAACATCGGCTTCGGGTACTCCTTGCTTGATCGCTTCTTGGGCAACACGATCCTTGACGACTTCCTTACCGACTAGCTTTTCGCCAGCAACTCGAGCATCTGGCGCTCCTGCTTTCAGTAAGGCTTCACGTTCTAGTCTAGAAGCTTCGCGTTGGGCTACTCTACTTTCTAATACAGACGATGCTTTACCAAATCCTTTTCTTCCCAATGAGACCGTTTCACCGACTGCTCTTGAAGCTACTGGAATAGCACCGCCAAGAACAGCACCACCAGCAGCACCGATTCCTGCGCCTAATAGGGCATCACTGACTTCTCCCTCTCTTGATAAGCCAGCACCAAATCCGCCAGTAGCACCAATTTTGATACCCTCTTTGGCGCTCTTTTTCACAGCAGTTTTTAGTGTGCTTTTTAGGCCAGTTTGGACTGCGCCTTTGACGGCAGCACCACCTAATCCAAAAGAGACAGTTTCAATTCCTCTACCTATGTCCTTTACGACATCTCTGCCAGATTGAGGCACGGGCGCAACAAATCCACCCAGCTTTTCCTTACTGAATCTGTCTAGTGTTTCAGGTGAAACACCTCCAAGCTCGGCAGCTAACTGGATCGGCCTTGCCGCAATCGTAGCGACTGGACTAACGATGCTTTTAACAATTGACTTCAGGGGACTCTCTTTTTCGGGGGTAGGCGTGCCATATTGAGGATATTTAACCAGCGTTTTATCACCCACTTCTTTGTCGGAGATGTCCTTGTACTGAGGATATTTGGCTTTTACTTTTTTTCCTATTTCTTCTGGGTTCATAGTTTTATAGTATACCTAGGGGATCATCCACTATACCTAGTGGGTCATTCGCATTTGTGCCACTAGTCGCTGAAACTCCACCAGCTTTGTCAAACGCTTTTTGTGCTAGAGTCTTGATCTTATCGAGTTCTTTCTTGAATGATTTCTCATCTACGTTCCACTCACCGATACCGTTTCCATCCTCATCTTTCATTTCCCAGTCATTGAGCTTGGAAGCAGCGGCTCTCAATGCATCACCCTCACGATCGGTCAAAGCACCGAATGTAGCACCCTGTGATTTAACATTGATGAGCTTGTCTAGGAACTCTTGAGAAGCCATTTGCCTGACCGAACCAGCGAAGTCTTGGCCTGCACCGAACTTATCGGCCACAGCAAATGCTCGCCTAGAGAAACTTGTTGGACCCACTCTAGAGTTTAGACCTGAATGCGAACCAATCTCACTTAAGAAATCTATTTTGCCTTGCAAGGAGTCTGCGATGTCTTTTGGGCTACCAGATTTATTGGCTTTTGCATCCGCTGCATCTAGCTTTTGCTGAGTTTGAGCATAGGTCAATCCGAACTGTCTTTTATCTTCAACAAATTTGTCTTGAGCCAATTGCTGAGTTACTCCAAATCTTCGTGCGCTTTCTGCTTCAGTTCTGGCGGCGATTGCTTCAGTTCTGGCAGCATTTGATGCCGTGACTGCTGATTCGGATTTCTTATCTGCTCTTTCTAGGGCAAATTTGGATGCTTCAAGAGCCGATGTACGAGTAGATTGAAGTCTGGCTAATTTAGCTTCAAGTGGTTCTGCAAGACCGAGTGCGCGCTTTTCTACCGACTGTAATTGGCCAGTGATAAATGCTAGGGGTATTGGTTTGTCCTCTATGCCTCTGTAGGCGGACTTTGTGGACTCAACGAGCTTGTCGAGGTCTTCTTGGGTTGATAGTGCCTCTGGGCTGATTTTGAGGCTTTCCTGATAGACCCTTTCGGCCTCTGTAACCGCTTTTGTGGTCTCAGGCGATACAATGGGTGCATCTGGGGTAGAACGCTCGCCACCGCTCAATTCTGGCGTTGCAGGAGTGCCTAAATCGGTAAATTGTCCTTGAATACCGAGTGCTTTTTGTCTTATAGCTTCAATCTGGGCATTTCTGTCATTTTGGACCTGTGGCACGGGAGAAACATCAAAGTCGGTCTTTGTGGTTGATTTTTGGCTAGTATCGCCAAATCCAAATTTAGGATCGAAGTTAGCTGGAAGAAGTGTCTGATTTAGTATGGCAGGAGTTGCAGGAGATCCTAAAAACCTGAACGATGTCGCAACAGGTGGAGCTAGTGATTTGAATTGAGTTGCAGGCGGAGCTAACGACCTGAACAAAGGCGTTGATGTTGCCGTTGGTTTTGGCTTTGGTCTGAATGGTGCCAAGAGACTTGAAATTGATGGTAGTGTAGGCATGTTTTTATAATGAAATTGTTAAGTTCGGGTTGATAATTCCACGATCATCTCCATCGTCAAGAACCATCGAAAGATCGTTGAATCCATAGCTCCTGAAGAGATCAGATACTCCCTCGTTTACCATTTCTTTGAATCCAGCGGCTCGGGTGTCTTTTTCTTTCATCCAGTATCGGTACGAGGCGTATTGCTCGGGCAAGCCGTGGTATGCCTCTGGGAGTAGTGGCATCTGCGCGATGGTACTTGCAGCTGTTCCAGCAGCGATGGATACTCCACCATAGTTTCTTACAAGCGTGCCTAATGTACCACTGGCTACAGCACTCAACTCGTACCACTGTCCATCACCAGTATTGGCAACAGTGCTGTAGGTTGGGCGAATCCAAAAGCCGACCATTTGTGCAGTCAGGCCTGCTGATACTGTGAGGGCTGCGGACCCATTGGCAAGAGTGGTGATTGTCGAGCCAGTGATATCAGCCGTGTTGAGGTCAATTGGTTTTACTTTAGAGTTCAGAGAGATCGTATTGCTTGAAGAAGACGGGCGTGGCCACAGACCTATTTGTCCGTTATAGACAAACCAGTATTCAGGAGTATCAGAGGTAACTGTACTGTAGTGAAGTTTGTCCCAAAATGCACGCGATGGCGCTGGTTTAGGATTGTATCTAGTACCAGATACCGTCACAAACACGCTCTCAACTTGATCAACATCATAGGGCAGGTTTACGAATGTTGTGGAAGCGACTGTCGTTGCCGTGCGGAGACGATGTAGGAATGGCCAGTCAGCTTTCGCGAGAAGTTTCTTGTGAAAATCATTCATCATTCGATCACCCCATGTCAAATTGGCAGAGGATGTATTCTTAGTATCTATTCCATAATCTGTTCGTAAAATTGTATAGCTTTTCATTTGATTTTATTATTACATATTTTTAAGCTTTTGTAGGATAGACCGTGAAGTGATACGCGACTCCGCCAAGACGGATTTCGATGTCTCTTTGTGTACCAGACAAAGCAGAAGCGACTGCATTCTTTTGATCCATAATAAGACCACCACTTGCTCCCGTTCCTGCAAATTCAATATCGACACTAGATGAGATACCAAAACCACCAGCATCATTATCAACGAATCCAAAATATTTAGTCCCAGCCGCGTTAGTCATCATGATCTGGCGACTACCCAGACCCTCACCTTGACCAGAAATTTCAATCATTATCGCACCTGTGCCATGAATTATTGCTGCACCACCAAGACCAGAAAATGGCACTGATGTAGATTTTAACTCAGCCAAAAGAGTATCACCACCACGGAACTCATAGGAACCGTTTGAACCACTCATGACCAACCGTAAACCAGTTTTAGAAGTTTGAATCGTACCTCCTGTTATAACAGCTCCTGTTATGTTGGGGGATTCAAAATCTTTCCCAGTATCAAATCCATTATGCGTATGCAATTTGAGGTCTTTACGGAGTTGAGCCAAATCTGATCGTAATGAAGCTATTTCTTTTTGTAGGGTTTCTTCGCTCATGGTATGAATCTTAATTCTAACAACTCCATGCCACCATCCATTTCGACCTGAACTTGAATGTTTTCGAGATCAGTAAGACCGATAGTGTCATTCTTAAATGTGGTGGACACTCCATCAGCTACAAATGTATCTATCGTGGTAAATGCACTGCTTGTATCTACTCGGTAGCTTACTCTTATATTTCCTGTAGAAGCAGGTTGGGCAATTACCACTTCCATTGTAGAAAGAGTGCTTTTTTCTGTCTTAGTGGACACTCTGAAGAAGTCTGAATGCACAACTGTTTCAAATGAACTGTAGCGAGCAGCACTCACTAGATCAGCTCCACCAGAGTATCCCATGTAGTAAAATTCATCACTTGCAAGTAGGGCAGTGACGTTGGATGAACCTGTTGATGGCACACTATCAATGATCAATCGACCATCAGGGTATAAGCAATATACTCCACTGTTTCCACTGGTTAAAACACCAGCACCGAATAGCAGTGCACCCGTGCGTAAAGCAATTCCACCCCACGTCACGATCGTTGCTTGTAGGGTACCAGCATTGTTAGTCACATAGTCAGGAATTTTCTTTACATGGTCAACGAACGTACCTTGAGTTTGATAGATATTTCCTTTAGTTCCAGCAAGAATGTACATCAGTCCACCATTGTTTTTGAGCCTTTTGATACCAACCTCTGGCACTTCAAGTGGTATGTCAAATGAGGTTGATGTGCGATCCCATGGGTAGATTTTGTTTGTGTTACCACCAGCAATCATTAGCTTCGAACCAAGTTCTTCAATCCATTCTGCATATTCATTCGATGGCAAATCGAGTGCGTTGTAGCTAAATGTATAGGTTGCAGCTGTTGATGGATCGAACACACTACCGACAGTTTCTTGGATACTTCCGATGAGTCGGGAATTGCAGAAATACACGATATCATCCTGTGCTTTTATTGCATAATGTTGAATATTTGAGTTAGTCGCCAAGCTAAAGAAGCTCGATGAGAATACGGATGCAGCTGTGAATAGGCTATTACTTGCAACAATCGGTACTTGTAGCAATCTTGGAGTGTGTGCAGCAGATCCATTAGAGAACGTCAGTGTCAGCGGTAATTGCTTAGTAGCTGTAAGTGTGATTGCTTGTTTGAGTGTGGTGACCGCGCCACCAGAAGCAATACTGGAAACAGTGAATGGAGTGGTTTGATGCGCATTGCTGACTATGAACGCTTGCGCCCAACGCTTAGTAATAGATCCTGTGTAAGTTACAACAATTGATTTGCTTCCAGTTCCTGGTGCCACATACCGTTGGATACTAAACCTAGAATCTGCTACCCCTGATTGAAGTTCGGTCATTGTATTTCCATCAAAAGTAACGCCTGTTACGTCACCATTAGCATCAGTACCTGCAATTCCTGCTATTACGACTACGGCTAAGTTGGAGTACCCCTCTGGGACTGTTATGTTGAAAGTAAGTGAGGTTGATCCAGCAGAACTCGATGATTGTGAGCTTGCAACCACGACAGGTTCTTCAGAGCCAACGGGATTGACTCGACCACCAACTTGTAAACAATTGGTGACCGCACTAGCAAAGTCAGTGGTCATAAAGTCTAAGCTGGATTGCCAAGCGTTTGACCAAGTGTAGATAGGTAAGTATCGAACATTTACTACATCCACTTTATAATCTCTGAATGCAAATAGGTAGCGATCTGCTCCGTTTGAAGCGGTGAATAAGGTCAAGCCGTTTCCAATACCATCAGTCAATGTATTTCCCGAAAGTAAGAAAGTTCCACCACCGTATGTGCCACCGAATGCGGTGGGCAAATGCCACCACACTCGTGCATTTGAATCCTGCAAGAAGTATTGATAGGCACTGGATGAACGTATATAATCTTTGTCAATGTGATTGATTTGACCTGGATCAACAGTCGTAACCGTATGTACTCCAGTTCCAGTGTCGGTGATATCTACAACCGTTCCAACACCAGCAATAGCGAGAGAAGTGGCCACCTTGAACGTGGTGGCACTTTCTCTTCGAAGCCAGTAGATCGTACCAGTACTTAAACCTGCTGGAAGAGTGCCTGTGGTAGAAAATGTGACGGCCAAGCCTGTTCTTTCAACTGAGCCCGATCCTAGCGTGCAAACATCAGTGGCGGCAACAGCTGTAAAAGCGACAGATAATGCAGCATGAAAAATTGAGGCAGGTTTTCGGCCGACCTTGAGCGCTCCTGGGAATGCTTCGATATCACCATTTCGGATCAAGCCAAGACCTGCATGCGGTGAGTCCGCAATTCCCTCATTCCACTTATTTATTACTATTGGTTGTGAAGCCATTGTTTTATTTTATAGAATTCAAAAATCCTCTTGTTATTGGACCCACGAAACCGAATGGTGGAGAAATGTTATGCTTTTTCTGATAAGCGATTGCCGAGGCAAGGGTTAGTCTGCCGAATCTTGGATAAAATTCATGGTTAAATAGTCCCTCTTCTTTGAATCTTTTTTGAAGTTCTACCACATCATTTCCAGTAGTTCCAAAGTAAAGGTTTCTGTTGAATTTGAATGTGGGTGGAGTAATATCTCCGTCAGGCAATTCGTCAATGTAATCAACCGAACCAAAATATCCGTTATCGTAGTTTTCTACCTGTCCGAATCTCCAAATTCTTTTTCCTAGATGGAGATGTGTACCCGCCCATTTATTTGAGCCAGATTTCCAGTAACCATTTCCATCGTGAGCCGAGACTACAAAACCTGTGTTACCCATGTAACCGATTAAATCTCCATCATCAACCCATTGACCGTCTATTACTGATATGTCCGCAAGGTGTCCGTAAGTCCACTCAACACCTTTCTGTGTCATTATTCTTGTGTGCTTGCCGTAACCCGTGGGAGAGATTTTAGTATCAAAAATCCTGCCAGATTCTACTGCCAAAAGTGGTGTGTACCACGGAGCTACGAAGTCAATTCCATTATGACCTGCTAAACACTTTTTATTAACCCCATCTCCGTAACATATTTGACTATACAGTTCAGGATTCTCTCCGAAGTATTGAGAGATTGAGCCGTAAGGGGCTGTTGCTTTTATAAATCCTTTGTATGGTACTTTCATTGTTGTTTAATCTAATTTATCTTTAATCCAACCAAGGTCATTGCGAATAATCCCTATATCCGTTTTGATGTTAGCAATTTGGGTAACCACTATCTGCAATTCTGTTATCTTAATTTCTGCATTGGCTAGACGAGAATTGAATGTAGTCCAACTAACAATCACTCCTCCCATGAAGAGAAGTATCACCCAATTATTTTTTACTTGTTCTAAAAATTGGTTCATAAAATTAATTCCATCCTCCTTTTGTTGTACCATGACATTTTTTACACAGAGTGCGACCATTATTTATATTCCAAAACTCTTCACAGTTTAATGCTTGTTTTAAATTCTCAATTTGGTTTCTTAGACATTGGAATTGATAGATTTTATGTTGGCAATCAAATTTGAATTATAGCTTTTTATATTGGCTTTCAAATTCGTATTCAGACTCTTGAGGTTGGCGGGGCCTGAAGCTGCGACCATGGTAAATGTTCCATTACCTGTAAATGTATGAATTTGATTTCCGCCGACTGTCGTGATTGTCCCTCCTGTTGAATCAGTTGAAACACCCGTAGAGCCGTCTGTTGGGAAGGCGATGATGACAACACCTGAACCGCCAGCACCTCCAGTTGTGTCTGCACCTCCTCCTCCGCCTCCTCCTGTATTAGCAGTACCAGCA
>Ga0163151_10004808_pt1 | contig 17777 bp, 15 predicted proteins | sample OliLakLV19MP5IB2_FD_145596 | JGI IMG/M metagenome (GOLD analysis project Ga0163151, IMG submission 145596) | Freshwater microbial mat bacterial communities from Lake Vanda, McMurdo Dry Valleys, Antarctica - Oligotrophic Lake LV.19.MP5.IB-2 | ecosystem: Environmental > Aquatic > Freshwater >... | reverse complement strand
CAATTATTCCCCGCCGACCAGCAGCGGCTGGCGTTATCGCCGGTTCCGACGCGTTTGGCTCCCGATTGAGCGCCCCTCCAGAGGCCGCGAAAAGTCGCGATCGTGCCGAGATTGTTGTCCCGATTAGATTGAACCCCACTCCTTATGAAATCACTGTTCCCATTGGTGTATATAGTCCGCCTCCTGGTGATGGCGTTGGTGCCTTTCGCTCCGATCTCAGCCGCTGAATCGCCCGCCGCCGGTACGGTCGAGGGCCGGATCCTTAACGCTGCAAGTAGCGATTTCCTGGAACGCGTGCGCGTGACCATTGAGGGCACCTCCCTCGAAACCTTTACTGACACGTCAGGTTTCTACCGCATCTCTAATGTACCGGTTGGGACCGCGCGGGTGCGCGCGTTCTATACTGGTCTGGTGACGCAGATAATTCCCGTGGCCGTGAAGCCGGGGGAGACGGCGATCCTCGATTTTTCCCTCTCCACGCTGCCTCAGCGTCCAGGAGAAAGTCGGCCAGGCGAGGTCGTCACGTTATCTGAGTTCCTTGTGAGTACCTCACGGGAGATGGACGGCGCGGCGATCGCGATCAACGAGCAGCGGTTCGCCTCGAATATCAAAAGTGTCGTCTCCACCGACGAGTTTGGAAACGTTGCCGAAGGCAGCGTCGGTGAGTTCCTGAAGTTCCTTCCGGGAGTTACCATTGAATATGAGGCGGGTGCGCTCGCCCGCGGAATCTCAATCAATGGGGTGCCTTCGGAGAACGTCCCGGTTACGGTGAACGGTTTCAGCATGGCGAGCGCGGGCGGAAATAGTGGCACCGCTCGAGGCGTGCAGATGGATATGACCTCCATTACCAGTACGTCCCGCATCGAAGTGGTCTATTCCCCTACGCCCGAGTCGCAGGGCAATGCCCTCGCCGGCTCCGTCAATATGGTGCCGCGAAGCGCCTTCGAGCGTTCCCGCCCGGAGTTCAAGGTTAACGCGTATGTGATGATGCGCGACAGTGCCCGTGATCTGGGAAAGACGCCCGGACCGTTCGAGGCCTCGACGCGCAAGGTGAAACCTGGCTTTGATTTTTCCTATATCAGGCCGGTCACGAAGAATTTTGGATTCACCCTTTCCGGCGGTCACTCGGAGAATGGCACCAAGGAGGAGTTTATCCAGAATACCTGGCGCGGAGTCAGTGCGACAACCAATGGAGGTGCGTTTCCGCATACCACACCAGATCGGCCCTATCTGACTACGACCGCGGTGCGCGATGGCACCAAGCGAGCGGCGCGGACCTCGTTCGGTGCGACGGTCGACTACCGGCTCTCGCCCAACGACCGGCTATCCTTTTCCTATCAGCATTACTATATTGATTTCCTCGTTTTGAATCGAACCATCACGTATAATATTACCGGAGTCGCCCCCGGGTTTACTCCGTTTTCCGTACGCAGTAATCCCGGGCAGGGCACCTTACAGCTTGGTAATACCTATCGCGACCGGCGGAACTCCACGGCTACGCCGTCCCTGGTCTGGCGGCATGATGGACCGATTTGGAAAATGGAAGCAGGGGTGGGACTCTCGCTCGCCCGCAATACGTTTCGCGCGGTCGACAAGGGGTACTTTAGCAACTCCACCGCACAGCGCAGCGGGGTAACGATCGCCTTTGCGGATATCTTTTATCTTCGCCCCAATACGATCACCGTTACCGATACCGCCGGCGCGCCGGTTAATCCGTATGATATCAACAACTACGCGGTGACCCAGGGGACATCCAATCCGGTGACGAACCGCGCCACCCAGAAGGGAGCGAACGCCAGCATTGCCCGCGATTTCGCTGGCGCGTTACCTCTCACCCTGAAGGCCGGAGTGGATTTTCGCCAGGATCAACGCGATCAGCGGTCGGCCAATTACGCCTTTCCCTTTGTCGGCGTGGATGGGCGGGGCAGCACCACGCCCGTTGGCAGTGACGACGGAGCGGCCCGTTTCTTTGCGCCGGGCTATTCGCAGCGCGAGATGCCCTTCGGATTTCCCCGCGTCCAGTGGATCGATAACGAGAAACTCTGGTCCCACTTCCAGGCCAATCCCGCCCACTTTGCCCTCAACGCCAACACGGAGTACCTCTCTTTCGTCAATGGCTCCAAATACGCGGAGGAGCTGGTGTCGGCTGCCTTTGTGCGCGGAGATCTCCAGTTTCTCGAGCGCCGGCTGAAGTTGGTTGGCGGGGTGCGTGCAGAGCAGACTAATATTGAAGCCGAGGGCCCGCTGACGGATCGTACACTCAATTACCGTCGCGGCGCCAATGGCAATGTTATCCTCGTCAACGGCAGTCCGGCTTTGATTGTCCCGACGAGCAACGCGCTCGGCGTCTCGCAACTGACCGTTCTTGATCGCGGCGCGCGCGTCGAGAAGGAGTATTTGCGTTGGTTTCCGAGCTTGAACGCCAGTTTTAATATTCGTGAGAACCTGATCGCGCGCGTGGCCTACTATCACTCCATCGGCCGACCCGATTTGAATCAGTACGCGGGTGGTCTCACGCTGCCAGACGACGAACTCCCGCCGAGCTCGACGAACCGCATCTCCGTCAACAACGCCGCGATTAAACCGTGGAGTGCAAAAACGATCAGCACGCGGTTGGAATACTATTTCGAGGGCGTTGGCCAGCTCTCGGTCGGAGCCTTCCAGCGCGACTTCGAGAACTTTTTTGGAAACACCACTTTCCGTCCGACGGCGGCGTTTCTTGCGCTGTATGGACTCGATCCCACTACCTACGAGCCCTATGATGTGGCGACGCAGCATAACATCGAAAGCAACGTTCGCATGTCGGGCATCGATGTCAGCTACCGGCAGTCGCTCACGTTCCTGCCCCGGTGGGCTCGCGGCGTTCATGTGTTCGCCAACGCGGCTTCGCAGCGGACCGAAGGCGAGGCGTCGGCGAACTTCGCGGGGTATATTCCGCGCAAGGCGAGCTTCGGGTTCAGTTTCGTCCGCGAACGCTATAATTTCCGGATGAACTGGAGCTATCAGAGCAAGAACCGGTTGGGCGCGGTTGCGGCTGGCAACAGCATCGATCCGGGAACCTTTAATTGGCAGTCGAAGCGCGTGTTTCTCGACATCTTGGGCGAGTACTATTTTACGAAGCGATTCGGAGCGTATTTTACGTTGCGCAATGTCGGCGATACTCCGGATCAGCGCGAAGTCGAAGGTCCGAAGACCCCCTCTCATGCTCAATTCCGCAGTCGCGAGCACGCCGGTTCACTCTGGACCTTCGGGCTCAAGGGCACGTTCTAGTTTGGACACCGTCCGTCCTGCTCGTTAGCAAATGCTCGTCCTTAGCGAAACCCAAATCATGACTCTTCCTCTGCGTTTGTTATTTCTCGCGGTCAGCCTCGTGCCGGCCGTGCCTTCCTCCGCGACGGTGTATCAAGGCAACGGCCTCAAAATTGGCGAGGTGACGGCCAACTCGGCTGTGATCTGGACCCGGCTCACAACTGCCCCCGAAGCCAACTGGTCGGGCACTCCTTTCCTCGAGCCATCGCTCGACGGTAACCGGAAGGGAGTAAAGGCTGCCACCGCCGTTGCCCGGCAGTCGGCCATGAGCGCGGCGGCTACCCGCGCGGCAGATGCCGCCAGTCAACAACCGGCGGTAATGACACAGGGGGAACTGCGGGAGGTCGTGACCAAAGCGGATTGGCGGTCGCAGCTCCCGGCCGGTCTGACGCTGGCGGACATGCACGGTGCGTTGCCGGGTACGCCCGGCTCCACGCGTGTGATTTTAACACCTGTCGCAGGCGGCCCGCGCATCGAAACTCCGTGGGCCGCGGTCGGGGCCAAACGTGACTATATCCGGCAGTTTACCGTGGAGTCTCTGAGTCCCGGAACGGCGTATCGCGTTCGGGTCGAATCACGGGACGCCCGAGGCTCGGCGGGGGCGACGGTCGAGGGGAATTTTCGCACCGCCTCCGCGGCCTCGGTCACTTCGCCGGTCAGGTTCAGTGTGGTGACCTGCGGAGACTATCCCCGACGGGATGACCCGGTGAACGGTCATCGGATCTATGATACCATGAGCCGCATGAAGCTCGATTTCATGGTGCATACTGGCGACGTCGAATACTATGACAAACCCGACCCTTGGTCCACGTCGGCCGAGTTGGCGCGCTTAAAATGGAACCGGTTGTTTGCACTGCCCTTTCAGCGGACGTTCCATAACCAGACGCCCGTCTATTATACCTACGACGATCATGACATTCTTAAAAATGATTGCTGGCCCGGACAGACTTTTGGCTCTCTGACGTGGGACGAAGGCGTGGGCATTTTCGCCGAGCAAACGCCATCCTCATCCCGTCCCTACCGGACTTTTCGACACGGGAGGGATGTGCAAATCTGGGTGATCGAGGGAAGGCAGTATCGCAGTGCAAATAATACACCGGATGGGCCGGCTAAAACCATTCTCGGAGCCGAGCAAAAAGCCTGGCTCATGCGGACGATCGCCGCTTCCGACGCGACGTTCAAGGTGTTGCTCAGTCCCACGCCCATCGTGGGGCCGGATCGTGGGAACAAGAACGACAATCATGCCAACACCGGCTTTAAACACGAGGGTGATGAGTTGCGCCGTTTTCTGGGTGCGCAGCAGAACCTCGTGGTCGCGTGCGGCGACCGGCACTGGCAATATTTTTCCATCGACCCCGTCACGGGTACGCGCGAGTTCGGTTCCGGTCCATCGTCCGATGTTCACGCCGGTGGCTATATGCCGCAGCCCGGTGACGAAAAGGTGCAAAAGTTTTTCCGGCTCAATGGAGGTTTCCTGACCTTTGCGACGGAAGTGGGGAGGCAGGGACCCGCCCTGTTGGTTCGTCATCACGCAGTCGATGGTGCGATTGTCCATGAGGTGACACTTGAGAAAAGCGGGGAGCTCAACGTCAGTCGGCTTCCCTGATCCAAAGCGGGACGCATTCAGACATTATAGTATGGCAGTTCTCACCGATTGGACGATGCGCGGGATGTTTATTTCCATCTCGAACGCGTTTAGCCGTGGCCCTGGTCCAGGGGGCGGGCCGCAACGACGTTCTGTTAGGCCGAAGCCATTGTCAGGGCGGTTGCTGGTTATCGCATTGTTGCTGAGCTCGTGCGGCGCCGCTCAAGAGGTTTGGTCACGGCATATTATCGATAACTCCTCAAAGGGAGCGGACGGCGTCCGCCTTGCTGATGTCAATGGGGACGGCTTACTTGATATAGCGAGCGGCTGGGAACAGGGCGGAATTGTTCGCGCTTATATCAACCCGGGGCACGCCGGCGTGAAACAGCGATGGCCCGCGGTTACGGTTGGTCCGGCGACCCACGTGGAGGACGCAGTCTTGGTCGATCTCGACGGTGACGGTGCGTTCGATGTGGTGAGCAGTGGAGAAGGCGCGAGCCGTTCGATTCTCTTCCATTGGGCTCCGCGCGAGAAGCAGCGATATCTGGATGCGGATGCGTGGCGGACCGAGGCTTTGCCGATCGCTCAGGATAAAACCAAGTGGATGTTCGCTGTCCCGGTTCAGTTGGATGGTCGGAACGGTCCGGACTTGGTCGCTGGCTCGAAAGGGAGTAAACCCGGGGAGGCGACGATTGGCTGGTTTCAATCGCCCACGAATGCCCGGGACCTCAACGGGTGGAGCTGGCATCCGCTCCGTTCCGCCGGATGGATCATGGGTATCGAGGTGGTGGATATGAATGGAGACGGTGAGCAGGATATTGTTTTCACCGATCGTTTTAACGGCGCTCGTAGTGGCTGCTACTGGCTGGAGAATCCGGGAGTACGGCACCAGCAGGATCGCGCGTGGAAGGAACATCCGATCGGTGTCGCAGGCCAGGATGCCCTTTTCTTTAGTTTCACCGACCTGGATGGAGATGGCCTGCTCGACGTCGTGGTGGGAACGCATGAACCGAAAGGGACGGTGCCTGCGACGGCGCTTTATTACCTGCGCCGGCTCGACCAAGCTGGAACTCGTTGGGCCGGGCGGAGGATCCCGCTGCCCGCAGACTCAGGCCTCGTCAAGTCGGTGACAGCCGGCGATATCAACCGGGATGGAAAGACCGACTTGGTGGTCAGCTTCGTGCAGGCGAAGGATAAGTCCGGGGTACTTTGGTTGAGTCATGACGGTGCGCCCTTCACGGGTCGGTGGACATCCCATCCCCTGAGCGGACCTGAGGGCGTGAAGTATGATCTGGTTGCCTTGGTGGACCTCGACGGGGATGGAGATCTCGATGTGATTACGACCGAAGAAACCGCTAATCTTGGGGTCATTTGGTACGAGAACCCGACCATGAAGGCTCCATGAACGCTCGGGCGATCTTATCCGGAATTCAAAAGTCGTGGGCCGCGGCTCACGCCTCGTCCATGCGCACGGTGATAGCGGCAGCTTGTATTATCATATCATCGGTTCAGGGAGCGCAACCGCCCGACCCGCCGCCCCACGCGACCGTGGGCCAACGCCTGATTCCGGCGGATGTGGACTGGGCGAATCTGGTGTATAAAACAGATTTCGATGATGCTTCAGGATTAAAGGATTGGCAGCTGGAGGGTGGGAAACGTGTCAGTATTCAGAACGGAAAGCTCGTCCTCGAGAGTGAGCCCGGAGAACGGAGCAATCACCTGGTGTGCTGGTTGAAAACCGAAGCACCCGCTGACTTCCTGCTTGAGTTTTCGGTCAAACCTCTAACCCGCAAAGAAGGGCTAAATATAATATTTTTCAGTACCCGGGGGCACCAGGGGGAAAGCATCTTCGATCCTGCGCTCAAATCGCGCCATGGCGTCTTTCGGCAGTATCACAGTAGTGATCTGAACGGCTACCATATTTCGTATTGGGCAGGTGATCGAAGCACGGCCAACGTGCGCAAGAACGCCGGGTTTAAACTGGTAGCGACGGGTCCGGATCTCGTCTGGGGAGCGCCGGAGGGGTCATTTCAAGTTATTCGCGTATATAAACGCGGCGGCACCGTCCGCCTCATGGTCGATGATATTATTTCGGTCGCGTTCGACGATGGCGATAAGGCGCACGGTCCGGCTTGGACTCATTCCGGTTGGATTGGCCTGCGCCAGATGGGTCACACGGTGCGGTGTGAATATGATTACCTCAGGGTGTATCCGCTGCGGAGCGAGTAGCGCACCCGAGTTTTGGTTTTGACGCTATGACGTAGTGGCGACTTAGAGCGGGTGGGAAAACGTTCCATAACAGATTAACTGCAGCATCTGCAACACGAGTTGGGTCGATTCTAACAGACCTTTGGGTGGCGTCCGGCGAAAATGGATTCGTTGAAGGTGCAGTTCGGTCGAGCCCTAGACTCAAGCGCTGGACAATTTGCGCCGATAATCACGATCATGTCCGCTCCCACGCTCCCATTCGACCGCGAAGTGTGCGCCGTCTGCGGGACAGGCACCGCGGAACTGCGGGGATTTATGCGTGTTTACGTGGAGTGGGGACGACTCGAGTTCTGTACCCCCGCTTGCGGGCAGGTCTTTAATCACGACCCCGCACGCTTCCGCCCTCAGAGCTTGGACTCGACCGCGGAGAGCTTACGAAGCCAGGAGCAGGACGAGCATCTGAGCGCTAAAGACGCGCAGGATCATGATCAGAGGGTAAACGCTGACATAGGAAACCGCCGCATCTTCGCTGCCTGAGAGCGAGGTGGCGAACGCGAGGGCGGGCGGATCCGTCATGCCGCCCGCGAGCAGACCGCAAAGCCGGATGTAGTTGAGCTTGAATACGGCCCACGCGACTACGCCCACGATTAGCAGGGGTACGAGCGTGATCGCCGTACCCCACAGCATCCAACGCAAACCATCTCCATTGGTGAGAATCTCGACTGGAGTCGCAACGCCGCCGTGGGGGTGAACTGCTGATCACCTCGGGATATGCGCGTAAGATTGACGCCAAAACGTCGCACCAAATCGAGTTCGTCCGCCGTCTTTCCAAGGGCACCCCGGCAGGTCACGAGGACCCGGCGGGTATCAACGTTGCCGGTGGTAGTGCGCAGATCGACGGCGCTGGGCTCACCAATAACCAGCCGAAGTTTCTCCAGGCCGGCGGGCGGAGCGACCACGAGCAGGTCGTCGCCGAGGGCGAGACGCAGCTCGGGACGCGCGACGCTCGTGATCCCATCGCGCGAGAGGCGTGACACCACGGCCTCGGCTTCCTTCAGCGCCGGGATCTCCGCGATCGGAATGTCCACGAGATTCGGATTGGTAACGCGCAGGACCAGCGTTTGAATGTCACGTTTCTGCGATTCGTGATGCTCACGCAGCGCATGTTTCTCGGTTTCGACATTGACCCGGAAAAATCCGCGGATCGCCAGCATGGTGAGAATGGTGCCGAGGATGCCGAAGGGATACGATACGGCGTACGCCGAATCGGGCAGCTCAAGCATCTCCTCCGTTAACCCAGGGATCTGCCGCAGCGTTTGGCCGGAGGCCGCCAAACTTGGGGTGTTCGTCGTCGCGCCGGAAAAGAGCCCCGCGGCCGCGGGCAAGCTGACCCCGCCAAAAACGTACACGAGCACCACCATGCCGGCGCCGGGGAGGACGATGGCGGCGGCCATCGCATTCATGCTTAGGCCCTGGCGGCTGAGTGACGCGAAAAACCCCGGACCCACCTAGTTAGCGGTGCCGCCCCGCTGGCCCGCTCCGTTTCCCGCAATATCGATTCACTGTCGCCGAATTGCGACTCAGGTTTCAGCCCGAACTGGGTCCAACCCTGTTCGGGAGATCGCCTGATTGATCTCGAAAAGACCGGCCGAATAAATTCGGTCTTTTCTGAGCAGAGTATCCTTTATAAAATGTTCTGCTCCGGGTTATGGCTGATCCTTTTTAACCCGTCGGCTTGATCGATGCGGGCCGTTCGTATCAGGTTTATGCATGCGCCTTCACGCCCTCCGTCACTTTGCGCTTTCGGCTCCGCACACATCGTGGGTCAAACAGTGGGGTGAGTGCTGGTGTTCAAGGTGGCGGATTGGATGTTTCTCATTATTGCGCTGGATGCTGAAACGATCGAGGGCGTGGTATTCAAGTGCACGCCCGATGAGTTCGATGCGCTCACAGACATTGACGGTATCACGCAGGCGCCCGATTGCGCCAAGCGGCATTGGGTGAGAGTCGGCGACCTGGCGGCTTTGCCAACGGCGGAGCTGGAGCGGCGGATCCGGCGGAGCTATGATTTGGTCGTGGCCAAGTTGCCGGAGAAAACCCAAGTGACGCTACAGTCGCGGGGTGGCAATTGTATCAGTCCGTGATGCTTCCAAATCGAGCTTGTCCCCGAAACCTGTTTGCAGATCGTACCGTCGTCTCCGCGGTCGGAATCGATCCGGCCCATTCTGCTGGCACTCGCAGGAGCAACCGGATAATTCCCGGGCCATGATTGCTCATCGAGACCATTCGAGGCGCACCATCGAAATAAATGTGCTGTACTCATTGAGGCAGGCGTTCGGGGTCCGCTCTTTCGCAGTTGTGGCATGCGGGCTGGCCGCAACCCCTGGTTCTGGAGGCGCGGAGAGTGTAAGACCGATTGGAACCACGGTTCATGCGCACAGCTCGAATCAAGGTGAGCTCGTGTCGGAAACGAAGGTTATCTCGGTTCGTAAGATCTGGGACCGTGGTGTCCATAATGCCTTTACCGATTTAATCCGGTTTCGCGATCACTGGTACTGTGCGTTTCGAGAAGGCAGTGGACATCGATCGGATGAAGGCCGAATCCAGGTAATCGTATCGGTGGACGGCGAAATCTGGGAGTCCGCCGTGCTGTTGCAAGAAAGTGGGATTGACCTCCGTGAACCGAAGTTGTCGGCCACACCGGATGGGCGGCTGATCATGGTGATGGGCGGTACGGTCTGGCGTGATGGCAAGTATGAAGGACGACGGCCCCGGATCTCGTTTTCGACGGATGGTCGTTCGTGGACCCGGCCGGAGCCGATTCTCGAGCCCGGACACTGGCTCTGGCGGATTACCTGGTTCGAGGGTATGGCGTATGGGGTTTCGTTTTTAGGTGGGGGAGGCTCCGCCGAGCCGCGGCGCGCGTATTTATATAAGAGTGGGGATGGAGTGGCCTGGGAGCAGGTGGTGGCCCTGGGTGTACCGGACGTGAGCGAAACCACTCTGCGATTTTTAGTGGACGGGGAGATGATCGCCTTCTCCAGGTCCAGTACTCGCGGAGTTGGTACGCGCCTGGGTTCAAGCCGTCCGCCCTATCAACACTGGCAGTGGAAGGAGGATCGTGTCACGCTGGGCGGTCCCAACTTCATTATATTGCCCGATGGACGATGGGTGGCGGCGAGCCGGGTCGCTCTCGATGAAGTGCAGGGTGCGGAAGGGCTGCGGATGCCCGAGGGGCAAACCCAGCCTGACGCTGGGCCATCGCGCACCGCACTTGGCTGGCTGACAAGAGAGCGCTTTCAGCCTTTTCTAATCCTTGAGAGCGGTGGTGATAATTCTTATCCCGGCATGGTCTGGCACGACGCTATGCTTTGGGTGACTTACTATTCCTCGCATGAAGGAGAATCGAATATCTATCTCGCACAAGTTCAGCTTCCGGTGAGTCCGGGGCTTTCGACTCGTGATGGCGGCGTTCCTTGATTGGACCGGAATTAGGCGCTTGAAAGCCGGACGCGACCAGCATCTATCAAACGTGCGGCTGCGGGTTCGCCTGCACCTTTTCCGGCCGATTCCATTCATCCGGTTTTTAGATTGTGATAGATGCTTTCAACCAGATCCGCTCCATATTTTCTCTCCAGCCGCCTGACAATAAAGTGGCCCCGGGCCATGGCTTGGAAGTGATCGATAAAGATTAGATTTATGAGCGCTCCACCGGCGGCACCAATTAAAGGGATCGCTTGCGCCGCGACCTTCCCGGTGACTTGGATACCAAACCGTTTGGCGATGGGTGCAAGCAGGCGAAGAAGGGCCGGGGCGGCTTCATCGATCATTCCTCTCCCGGCGAGATAGTTGAAAGAGCGGGAGACCGAGCGGGCCAGCGCCAGGCGTACCGCGAAGTAACCGGATTCTGCAGCGTCATCGTGCGTGCTTCGCCCGCCGAGTGCGAAGACTTCCAGGCACGCGAGCTTGGTGGCCGAGTCGCGGAGGTTTTCGGATTCGCTCCTGGCAATATCACAAATCGATCGGAGTATTATTGTCGTGGATACTGGAAGCTCGAGCGCCAGTCCCGGGAGGCCGAAGAGGCCGCCCGCTCCGCCGGTCATGATCACGGCTGCTTTATGAAGCCAGTTCGAGCTTGGTACTTTGGGAGCGTCGCCCAAGGTAAAGATTGCGGCGTTGGCGGCTTTTAAAAGGGAGTTTTTGGTGATCTCCCCGATCCGATTGCTCCACGCGATTGGCATGTGCTCCAGTCCTCGTTCGATGGGAGTTCCCAAAGCATGGGTGATTTTTGCCGCGATGCCCGGATGTTCGAGCATAGCCTTCGCATCCGTCAGAGCGATGATGTCTGATTTATCCATTATTATTTTTGGACTCCTTCTCCGTCTCGGTTTGCGCTCGCTCGTAACGAATGAACGGGCCGTTGGACTGTGGGCTTGTAGTGTTGTTTCGTCGGGCAGTCGATTTGTCCAACAGTGGCCCGCTGCAATCGAGCGGCGGCCTTTCCGCCGCTGGAAGAAGGCGCGACCGCATTTCGTTATTGAGTGCGGCCTTGCATCCGGGTTTGGGAGATGTTCGCGGATGGGAATTTGGAAGCTATTGTGTTGCCCCCGTAACGCCCGGTGCTTTGTCGCTAATTTTTTGATCCTTAGGGCAGTAACGAGTCAGCTGATCTGCGGTCTAGGCGCTTGCGTATGCAAACTCATTCCCCCGTTTTTCCGCTGATGAATTGCCGGCTCTCATCCGGATCTTTCATTCTGATCGGAAGTGCGCTTGTCCTCATGGCTGGATGCGCCTCCGAACCCAAGTCGTATGTTCTCTCAGCTCCGCCTCCGCCAGCACCCACCGCGCCGGTCGCCGTGGTGGCAGTTTCGCCCGCGGTGGTGACAACCACGCAAACGACGCAAACCACTCAGACGACTCCCACTGGCAGAACGGTGACAACGCGGACGCAGCCGGTCAGTACGGTGACGGTAACTCAAGCTCCGCCCACTCCCCGAATCGAGCTGATCTCGGCGCAACCGACGTCCGCCCATACTTGGGTGCCGGGTAACTGGACGTGGGCCAACAGCCAATATCAGTGGATGGTGGGGCGTTGGGAAGTGCCCCCGTTTACGAATGCGAAATGGATGGCACCTCGTTGGGAGACGGAGAGTGGCGCTTACCGGTTCTACGAAGGTTATTGGAACTAAGGTATAGGCAGGACTGGATCGGGGGGTGGGAAGAGTGCAGGCGGGAATGTCTGCCTCGCGATGAACAGCATCGGGGTTTGTTCTCGGTGCTCTTCCCGCCGATGCGGATACGTGGGATCTGGATCTTGTGAACTGAAAATCATACTGGTCCGACAGTTGCTTTCGGGTGCTCAGTCCGAAGTCGAGGCTACTATGGCAAGGTGGGAGGAACGACGACCGGTTGTGCTGGGTGCGCGCGCCTGGGAGCGTTTCGTACGACAATACTGAATGAAAGCGGAAGCGTCAGGCGTTGTTTCGAAATCCGGAGTGTCGTGGGCTATAGTGCCCGACAGAAATGCGTGCAGGGTAGAAACGATGAACGGGCTTCGTCGGTTCTGCTGTCGGATTGCTTTTGTCTCATTCCACGGCTTGGCTATCCAAATGACGTCCGTTTTTCGCGACTGTGGACTGCTTTTCCTTTCACTCTCAGCCGGCTTGTTATTCGCGCAACCGGTGGATGAGCCGGTCGACTTCAACAAGGCCCGCCAGTTGATCGAGCGAACGCGGGGCGGCGAGTCGTTGTCGCCGGAAGAGAAGCGCTATCTCGATCGCGCGCGGGCCGCGCGAGAGAAGCAGCAGCGTGCGCAGCGTCCTGACGGACGGCCAACCTCCGCTGACGGTGCGGCTGCGGCGCGGACGGGCAAACAGCGTCCGGCGCCAGCTCGAATTGCTGCGCTCACGGATCTTGGTGCTGCTGACCGCTACGAGGGTCACGACGGTGGACTTTATGGCGGAGGCCGTAATGCTGCGCCTGATACTCTTCGCGCCACGGCTGAGAGGGAGCTACGCGCGGTTCGCCCGCGCGATTCGGCCGGTCAGCCGGCCGCTGATGGTATCATCGGCTTTGTGGCGCTGAGCATGTCGAACGCCACACAAGAGTTCTCGCATTTCAAGCGGATGGCGGATGCCTCGCCGCTCAAGTCCCCCCGGGTAACCATCGTCGATTGCGCCCAAGGCGGCCAGGCGATGGCCGAATGGGCGTCTGCTGACGCCCGGACCTGGCAGGTCGCGCGCGAACGACTGGCCGCGGCAGGCGTCACGTTAACACAGGTTCAGGTCGCATGGGTCAAGGTCGCCAACAAGAGTCCCGCGGGGTCGCTCGAAGAACATGGACGCAAACTGGAGCGCGATACGCTAGCGCTGCTGCATCATGCTCGTGAGTTGTTTCCCAACCTGCGCGTGGTGTATTTAGGCAGCCGTACGTATGGGGGTTACGCCACGAGCGGACTGAATCCGGAGCCATATGCATTCGAAAGCGCATTTGCTGCGCGGTGGTTGATTGAGCGCCAGATGCGAGGCGACCCCGAACTCGCTCTCACGCGCACGCCGCTGCTCCTCTGGGGGCCTTATCTTTGGGCTGACGGCACCCGTGGTCGGAAGGGCGACGCGCTCGTCTGGGAGCGCAGCGATTTCGTGGCAGATGGAGTGCATCCTAGTCCGACGGGCCGGCAAAAAGTGGCCGAACTGCTCATGACTTTCCTCACCACCGATCCGCTCGCCAGACCATGGTTTGCTGCGAAGTGACGTCACCGCGCTCTCTATAGCTTTGGGTCTATAGCGCTCGGTCCTGCGATTTCGCTACTTGAGGTGGGTCTTCGCGCTCGCAAGAAGGGGAGGGAGCGGGTTTGCTGTGAGTCCCGGTTCCGCGTCGGTAAACCTTATTTATCTGCGGCTCATGTTTACTGATCCAGCAGGAGGAGCGCCGCTCACTCCACCGCGACCTTTTATGTTCCTTCGGCAGCTGGATGAACTTCCATATAAGTGGCTTGAAAGTGAGAGCTGGTAGCGTTCAGCTCGAATCGTGATGTACTATGAGTTCCATCTGTGTATTCCTGCGGCGCAGTATCTCGACTTCTACCGCGGCACGATGCGGCAGGTCATCGCTAAATCCATCACCGGACAGAAAGTTCAATTCCCTGCCTCTTGGTTACAGCAGTACGTTGGCCACGACGGTATACACGGCCGCTTCTTGCTCACTGTTGGCGACAATAATAAGTGTGTCAGCCTTGAACGGGTGAAGGCGTGAGGATCCGGTCCCGTGCCTTTCCATCCGCTAAGCATGCTCAGGATATTTCCGCACCTGAACACATTGCGCGGGGTGGACGCGGCCGTGCGCTCCTGACCGACAAGGTTCGGTCGGTTGAACACACGGTGTTCAATGATGATAACGGCGAGACGATTGCTGATAGTTGTCTGATGGAACGGAGTCTCACTACCCGGCTAGCGGACGCGCCGCTCAGCGATGCACTCCCGACGATGATGGGGGAATGCTGCAACCGGATCCTGTTGAGTATATGTGTTCCTACTCATCGCGTTCGGGGTCCTACGTACGGGGATTTACATGCCTCAATCACGTAGACCTGCGGATGGTCGGATCGGCCTGTTGATGGCAAAGTGAACCCATGAACAGCACTTTCTACTATGCCGTGGTCCTCTCGGGACTCATTCTGGCGGTGGGCTCGCTCATCATGGTGGTTGCGTTGCGCAACGCCCCGGAAGGGTTTGAAGGTGAGGATGGATTCGTTGGGCTCACCAAGGGCGACGAGCAGCTCCTGGGCGAGTTCGCCGCGTTCCGAAGCCAGCGGATGGCTCACATCGGTCAGGACAGGATGATGGCTTGATCGGATCGATGCCGTCAGCCGGTCCGAGGACAAGTGATTGGTGCCCCGGATCGATCTGAGTGCTTCAGAGATAAATATTGAACGGCGGAAGCGGTTGGACACTTTCGTCCAATCCGCCGGGTGACCGGTTCCCCCAGCCCGACTTCCGATCGTCGAGGAGATTCCGTTTGGTCGTAGCACGGAGCAAACCGGTTGTATCGAAGTCCGGCGATAGCGTCAGGAGGCGGCGTTGACGGCGGTCGCGTCCGTCCACACCCTGCGAGTCCTATTACTCCGACCGCTCGCAAGCTCCGCTGGGGAATCCTTGGGACCGCAAGAATCGCCCGGCTGAAGGTTATTCCCGCGATCCAACGGTCCGTTCACTCCGAGGTCGTCGCGATTGCATCGCGATCACTCGAAAAGGCCCGCGATACCGCTCACGCTCTGGGGATACCGCGATCCTATGGTTCGTATGCCGATCTCCTCGCAGATGCCGGGGTCGACGTAATCTACAATCCGTTGCCAAACGATCAGCATGTTGCGCTCACCCTTCAGGCCGCCCGCGCCGGGAAACACGTACTCTGCGAAAAGCCCATCGGTCTTACTACAGCCGATGCGGAGCGCCTGCGCGATGCGCCTCAGGATCGCATCATTCTCGAAGCCTTTATGGTGCGGTTTCATCCCCAGTGGCTACGGGCGAGAGAGATTATACGCAGCGGCGAATTGGGTGAGGTCCGCATCATCACCGGGTTTTTTAGTTATTATAACGTGGACCCCAAAAATATTCGCAACGACCCGCAAAAGGGCGGAGGGGCGGCGTGGGACATCGGCTGCTACCCGCTGGTGGGTGCGAGATTTTTGTTTGAGGCGGAGCCGCGTCGAGTCGTGACGTTGGTTGATCGGGATCCCTCTTTTGAGGTCGACCGGGTGACCAGTGCATTGGTCGATTTTGGCGGGGGCCGCCGGTTGGAGTTCACGGTCTCCACGCAGAGTGTGCCTTTTCAATCGATTCAGATTTTTGGGACAAAAAAGCGTCTCGAAATCCTTATCCCGTTCAATGCTCCGCAAGGCGAACCCACGTCCTTGATCATCGATGATGGATCCACGCTGGATCGCAGTTCAGCGCGCCGGGAAACAATTCCGGCCTGCGATCAATATACGGAGCAGGCGGATGCCATGGCGCATGCAATTCGTGGCGGGCCTCCCCTGCCGTACGGAGTCGAGGACGCGATTCAAAATATGCGAATCCTCGACGCCCTCGCCGAGTCGGAACGACTCAGCGCGTGGGTGGAGGTAACGCGCGAATTACGCTCCGGGGCGAAGCGTTGAGCCATTCCGGAGATTCCGCATAATCCGGTACGCGCTTTCCGTTGCCCGGCCGGCTAATCGCGTCCCATCTTGATGGGAACGCTCACGCGGACATTGACGGGATATCCGCCATGGCTGACACCGGGGTAGAACTTCCACTTCGCAATCGCGTCCACCGCGCGCTGTACGATCCTGCGGTCCACCTTCTCCAAGACGGTGACATCACGCACTGAGCCGTCGCGTAAGACAATGAACGTAACCGTGATGAACGCAGGGGTCGACCGGGGGATTCGACCGAGGTCCAACGGAGTGGTGACGTAGGGTCGTGGGGGCGTCCGCAGTTCCGCTTCGGTCGCCAGTCGATCGAGATGCAGCAACGTTCCGTCTAGCTTGAGCTCACGTCCAGCGCCAACCTTGCCACTCACCTTCAGCGGCTCGTAGCCATTCGCGCGAAGTTCATAGGTTAGATCCCGCGCCGGGATGTCCCTTAACGTCAGTGGCGTCGTTCCGACTTCAAGGCCGTCGCGTGTTACGGTCGCGCCGGCGGGAGTGCTGGTGATCGTGACGGCTCCGCTTTCGAACGTAGTGACTGCGCGTGTCGTCTCGCCTCGGGTGACCGTGACGCGTTCGGTCCGGTCCGGCCAGCCGGCACGATTAAACTGCACCACGTAATCACCAGGAGCCAGATCGTCGAACCGGGCCGGGGTGCGTCCGCGGTGCAGAGGCGGGGCGTCTTCGGCTGTATTAGATGTCCGGATACTAAAATCCGTTTCACCTGGTTCGCTGGAAAAGGCGATCGTGCCAGTGGCGCGCTCGAGGGTGATTACGCCCAGGTCGGTGGTCTTCGATCCAATGATTTCGGCGGTGAGTTCCACCGGCATGTGACCGGCAAGCGTGATCTTTAGCCGATGTCCTCCCGGGGAAAGATCCTCAATCGAAACCGGAGTTGGCAGGGGCGGGCGGTTGTCGACCTGCACTTCGGCTCCGACGGGTGATGTCCCAAGTTTTAGGATACCGGGACTTAACGCGGCGCGGGCCGCTTCCAGTTCCGGTTCCAGCTGCCGACGGGTCTGCTCCCCGGCTTCGCGACGCGCTTGCGCGACGGCGGCCGCACGAGTGGTCTCCGCCTCGCGGCGAATGCGCTCCACCTCCGCAGCGGCCGCTCGTTCTGATTCGTGAGCGCGTTTTTCGGCTCGATCCCTTTGCTCTTCCAGTCGCGTCACCTGTTGGGCCACGGAGGCCGTTTCCTGACCGGCTGCCCCGGCTTCCCCGGCAGCGACCGTTTTCTCCTGGTTTGTGGCAGCTTTGAGGGCCTCGGCGTCGAGATAAAACTTCCAGGAAACCGCCGCGCCGATTACGGCGAGCGCGAGCGCGAGATGCGGCCAGTACCCGCGCTTGCGAAGGACAATGACGACCGGTTCACGCGGCGGAATGGGTGCCGCGGCTGGTGCCGCCGTCAACGCGGGCGGCTGGAGCGGTGGCCTCGGGGCCTCGTCCGGTGCCGGCATCGGACTGCTTGGCGGAATGGACGGCAGGTGG
>Ga0163151_10004804_pt1 | contig 17781 bp, 15 predicted proteins | sample OliLakLV19MP5IB2_FD_145596 | JGI IMG/M metagenome (GOLD analysis project Ga0163151, IMG submission 145596) | Freshwater microbial mat bacterial communities from Lake Vanda, McMurdo Dry Valleys, Antarctica - Oligotrophic Lake LV.19.MP5.IB-2 | ecosystem: Environmental > Aquatic > Freshwater >... | reverse complement strand
ATCTTGCCGAATCCAGTACCAACCCGTGGCGTTGACGCCATACTCGACTCTCTTCGTGCTCTGCCGGCAGACGTGCAAGAGCGATTGGATAAAGAGAAGATTAGCCAAGAGGAAATCCAATCAATTCTCGAGCAAGATGCAACTGATCTTAGCTTGACTGTTCAGCAGCGCGATACGCTAACTGATCTAAACAACGACTGGGGTACACAAGTCGGCGAAGGAATGCCGCTGGAGCATTCTAAACTTGTGACACCGGAACACCCGGAGGTCGTCCAAAGGCAGGCTAAGGCGGATGCGACTGCGCAGGAGCATTTAAAACAAATTGGCGGGCAGGATATGTCTGCAGTCTTGGACGGCGAGGGCAATATCGACTACGCCAAATTGGATGAGTTCCTAATGGTCGAACGCCCTGATGATGCCCAGAACAAGGCATTTAGCTTTCTGAAGCAGAACTTCACGGCAATATCTCACGATGGAAAATCGATCACGCAAGAAAATATGGCGGCGTATGCGGAAACGCATAAAGTCGCCGATTACAAGCCATATCTGGACAAGGCGGCAGAAACGGCCGAAGCACCGGATGTAGTACCGGATATAGAACTGGAACCGAAACCTGAGGCACCGGAAGTAAAACCGCCGGCAGCTGACCAGAATATGGAAACTGCGCTAAAGCAGATGGACTCTCTGCCTCAGCAGGACACGCTTGGTAATGAAGCCCATAAGAAGCCGTATCCGTTTTATCTTGCGAAGCAGGCACTGGAGGAACGCGCGAAACTAACCGGAGAAAAGGTGGATCAAAATGCGATTATGCGTGAGGTGGCACGCCTTGTCATTTTGAATGCCGAAAAACTGAAAGTTAATGGACATCCGGAAGTGATCGCGAACCTGCAAAAGCGTTTAGATGCGTGGAAACTAAACCCCAATGATCCCAACGGCGTCGTTACTGACAGTAACCTGCCAAGGGCGCTCAACGGGGTTAACGCCAGTCAGCCGTGGGACCTCTATAGTGCCGATGATAAAACGCGATACGCGAAGGCCATCGCTGATAAGGCTGCCCCCAGCAAAGAGAATCCGTACAGTCATAACGGTGAGCCGGCAAGAACAGCTGAAGCAGAGGCGATACCAGATGTGGTGCGACCAACAGTCGCCGAAAATGCTCTGACTTCCGAGCAAGCGTACGACAAACAAGTTGTAGATGCGAAGATCGCGTATGAAAAAGACATGCTCAAGCTCGCGGCGATTCCGCAAAAGATTGTAGGAGAAGCCTGCGAGACAGGGCTGCAGGTGGCTGAGCGAGCTCTTGCTGCGCGCTCGGCGATCACCGGGGAGAAAGTGACTGCCAAGACAATTGGAGAAGAAGTTACGCGCCTGGCCGAGTTGAATCCAGGACTCACTGCCGAAACCGACGTTTCAGACCAAACAATCAACGTGTGGAATCATGAGGATTTAGCAAAAGCGGCACAGAAGCTCACCTTCAAACATGTTCCTCAAATTGGCCAGTTTATGAAGGGAGCTGGCAAGATCACAGAAGAACAGATCAACGAAGCCAAAGAAACGCAGTCTGCGGCGGTGCCGGGCGATAAACCGAAATGGTTAGGCGAAATTCTGGTCGAACAGAATCCTGATTTGCAGGGAGATGTAGACCTGGCATTAGGCCGCCAAGTCAGAATGAAAGAGGAATTGAAAGTGGTTCGGGAACGGATGTTGGCGGCAGCGGACACTGACAAACCAGCGGATACGGACGAGCCAGCGGACACTGACGAACCAGCGGATACGGACGAGCCAGCGGATACGGACGAGCCAGCGGATACGGATGAACCAGCGGATACGGATGAACCAGCGGATACGGATGAACCAGCGGACACTGACGAACCGGTGGACACTGACGAACCAGCAGACACCGACGAATCAGCGGAGCCGACCGTATCCTTAGAAAATGACTTCAACCTCGATGGCCAGGTCGATGAAAACGACGACTTGAATGGTGACGGTGTCGTTAATTCTGAAGATCAATTCACGGACTAAAAGGCTGTGTGGCGCACGGCGCCGCCCCTATAGCGGCGCGCTTGGCCGCATGCGGAACCCGATGCTGAAACATTCCTTAGCTGCCGGAATCACTGGCGCTTACTTGGGCGCATTACAGGAAAGAGACCGTCAGCGTACAGCTTCTATCAGCGGTGGACAGAATCTTAAATCGGAAAACGCATACGTCCCCTTCGATTACGGCAAGATTACAGGCGCGGCGCTTTCCAACTCTGTAAAATACGCGATTTCGGCGCGGCTACACACAACGCTGGAACTTTTCGAATGCCACCATTGAAGTTCGTTCGATAAATCAACGACGACTCCTACCTGGAGACACGGACGATTTTCGCGAACCAAAGGAGACATTTTTTTTGGCAACTGGCAGGCAGTTACAGTCGCAATACATTTGCCAACTAGTGTCATAGTGCAAACCGAACACCAATCGCCGAAGTCCAGTTCGGAGATTCTTACACCGTTGAGGCTTAATCGCTGGCCCACCCCTTGCGACTACCTCAACTACTTGGAGAAATCTCCATGGATCAACGTCCGTCACACTGAAATTGCTTTTCGGTCTTTTTCCAAATTGACTATCACAGGATCGATTCTTGCAGACAGTGAGCATCCTCTCCACAAGAATTTCACACTATCGATCTATGTTAGAAGCGGGCAGGCGTTTGGCGAGGTTACTATATTGGCGAAGGGTCAAGAAGCCGTTGAGCTTCAGAAGGAAGAGGCACCCGCAGAGCGACCATCGGTAGATCTGTCGAATCAAACAAATACAGACATTTTATCGAAGAATCGCACGCCGTCGACACCGGACAGCTCGACGCTCAAGGAAATTTTGTTTCCGCCAAATAATAACAAAACCGGCATCTACGTTGAGTCCGCATCTGATCCGGAGGGGCCCCTTCGGTTACCACCGGGTCGACCTTCAGGATTGATAGAGTTAGGCGGTCAGGTTCCAGTCAGCGAACCCTTCGACAAAGCATACGAGCCCCTTCCCAAAAACTCATCTGTTTCAATTCCGGTCAAGGACGTAATTCCGGCGGATCTGGCTGAAAAGCTCGCTAAAGGCGAGCACGTGAAATTGCCAGGCGACGTCGAAGCGATGTACGATGAAAAGTACAATGTGTACCGCTTCTATGTCGGCAAAGGCGATGGCATGTCGGTAGTCAACCTTTGGCTAAACAAGGACAAATCATCGGTCGAAAAAATCAACACAGACAAGGATGCATACAAAGATCTCAATCTCTCGATTATCGCAAAGGCCGGCGGTATAAAGCCCGAAGTATTGAACACGGTGGGCATCAAGAAGGAAGATTTGGAGAAGATTGTTGCCCAGCAGAAGGCAGACAAAGAAGTGCTGGATCAGCTGCAGACCGGCGATCTTGAAAAACTCCCGAATTCACTAAAGTATGCCGGCACCAAAGAAAACACGACTACTGTTCTTCAAGGACAAGCCGTCATCGCGGATTTGAAAAACAATAAAGAAATCCAAGGCCTGTTTACATTCGGTGCCGGTCCATGTTCAATCCTGATGTTGCAGTCCATCGGAAAAGACGGCAAACCGGAAAAGATTGCGATGGCACATTTGGATGGTGCAACGAAGCCCCAGGACATAAACGCACTAATTGCCATGCTCGGTGATCCGAAAAACGTGAGCGCAACAGTAATTTCTGGTCAATCGGATCTGGCTCTGCAAGTTGGCAACGCCTTGAAAAAGTCGGGGGTCAAGACGGAATTCGCAAATGTCGATGTAAATGGCGAGCGCAGCGATCAGGCAATCATCGACCGCAATGGCAAGGTCTATTATGGTATGCGCCAAGATTTAGTCAAAGTGAAAAATCAAGAGATGGATGCGCTTGTGATGCAACGCATGATTGCTGTCGGCAGCCAAAATCCTTCGATCAGGCTCAGCATCAAACGAGAATAGTCTGGCGAAGTTCTAGGCACGTTGAAATGCAATCAGTTAAGTTCTATTGGGATAGGTTCTCGAAGAGTTACGCTGTGCCGCTCGGCGGTGCTACTTACGTCGATTGTCCAGGCCAGCACTTCTACTCCGGCTTGAAAAGCTCTTCTCAGGGCGTCTCCGTAAGCTTTGTCGATATGATCGGCGGGCGAGAATCGGCGAACATCTTTGCGCGAAACGCAATAGAACTGAACTGCACGAATCCCACTTTTCTTCGCTGCGATCAGCCCTTCGAGATGCTTCCGTCCACGCACCGTCTGCGCGTCGGGAAACATTGAGCAGTCACCATAAGCAAGCGTCGTCGACTTTACTTCCACTATGCATGGTGGCAATTTGCCTGCTGGATCTTCTAGATAAAAATCGAACCGGCTATCGCCCCAAGTGTATTCTGGTATCACTCTTGAGTATCCAGCGAGCTCCGGTATCTTACCGTGGCTCAGGGCTTCGAACACCAGCTTGTTGGCCAACAATGTGTCCACGCTGACGTGGATGTCCCCGACCATGGTCATGACCCAAGTGTAGGGAAGTTTTCGTTTCGGATCAGCAGAGTGCCGAAGAAGAATTAGAGAGCCCGGTTCTGCGCAGCCGATCATCGTGCCAGGGTTTGGGCAATGAGCGACGATCACTTCGCCACCAGGCATCTCGACATCCGCCAGAAATCGCTTGTACCGACGTATCAAGGTGGCACGGTGCAACGTCGTCGGAAGAAGCATTAGTGGTGCCATCCCGGGAGCGCGGGCGTCCCGCCCGCTCCGTGGTGGCAGATTCTGCGATGCCGGCTGGACGCCGGCGCTCTCGGGACAAGCCGGTCCTCTGAAACGCTGCCTAACAAACAGGTCCGGAGGAGGTCAAACCGCCGGCGGCTTTCAACACGTTGTCGATGCGAGCGATTTTGAATACCTTGTAGACACTCGGTGTTACGTTTGTCAGTTCTACTTTTGATGCTGACGATGCTGCGTGCAAAAGCAATTCTTCTAGCCACTCCAGCCCTTCAACGGTAATAAAAGTGCAGTCGGTGAAATCCAGATTGAGATCATTCCCACTGGCCAGCATGTGATCGACTTCGTCGATTGAACGAGTTAATTGTTCGGGTACTTTGAAAACAGCTTGGGTCTTCATTATGGTCTTTCCCTCCGGGCATAGGCTGTTTCGAACAGCTCTGTAATCTCGTAAAACAATGGGGCCCGTGCGCTTGTGCGAACGCTGAGATCTTCATACGCTGCTTGCACGAGCTCTGGCATTTTGCTTGTGATGTCTGCTTGTGGAATGCCGAGTTCCGAAATACTGGTTGGCTGTCCAATGGTTACGAGCAGGTCGTAAACGGCGCGTTTGAGAGCCAGTACGGCCTGCTCTTCTGAGATTTTGCCGTTGGCTCCAGGAGTCATTGGCAGACCGAGGAAGAGTGCTGCTCGCAGATATTTTTTGCCCACTACGTACATAGGATAGGTTGAATGTGGCGTGATTTTTCTCGGCACACCGGCGTTGAATTCCATAGTTGTGATAAGGAATGCACCGTTGGCACGACCGTGTGGCACATCAAACTGTGCGCCAAGAGCATGTGCCAGAGCGTGGTTCATGCCGACCGAGGCATTGCCGATCGCCATGCCTGCAAGGCACGAAGCATTGTGCAGTTTGTGTCTCCAGAGAACGTTGGTCGGATTTTTCATCGTTTCCGGGAGCGCTTCGAAGATCAGGCGCATTGCTTCTAGCGCCAGTCCATCTGTATAGTCGGATGCAAGAATGGAAACGAGAGCTTCTAATGCGTGAGTCAGGGCGTCAATTGCCGTGTCCGCAGTTATCTGCGGTGGTAGGTTGCGCGTCAAATTGGCATCGATGATTGCGACATCTGGTAGCAACGATTCGTCAACCAGGGAAATCTTGCGATGATCTCGGTTGTCCTTGAACACCGCGAATGGTGTCACCTCAGAACCGGTGCCGGATGTCGTTGGAATCGCTACAAGTTGTGTATGCACTTCTTTCGGGAACTGCGCAACACGATGCCTGTAATCAAGGAAGTTGATGGCGATTTGATCGAGTTTTAGATCCGGCCAGTCGTAGAACAAACGCATGATCTTCGCTGCATCAAGGACGGAACCACCACCAAGAGCAATTATAGTGTCCGGCTTCGTTTGCCTCATCATCGTCAAGGCTCGTTCAATAGTTGTCCAGTCCGGTTCAGCAGCGACGTGGCTGAACACATCAACGCGGCAGTTCTGCGGCAGCCTTTCGAGGATCAGCGAAAGGTGCCCTCGTGAGGCTGCTGAAGGTGAAGTTACAACGAAGGCGGACTTGGTTTTCAGTCCGCGCAGGTGTTCGATACTACCTGGATTTATATAAATGTTCTTTGTCGTTTGGAAAGTAAGCGTAAAGTTGCGACGTTTAGGAACACGTTTGTAGTTGATGAGATTGGCAATACCGACGTTGTCGGTAGTGATGTTACCGCCGCCTGTGCCGCAACCGAAGCTGAGCGTGGTGTTCAGGTTGTTGTAAACGCCACCAAGCCCACCAATGGACGTTGGTGAATTCACAATCACACGGCCGGTGTTAATTGCGGTCGCATACTTTTCGATCACATCATCATCGTTCGAGTGAATACCGGAGGTATGTCCTGTGCCACCAGCATAGTTGACGTCGAGTGCGCGGTTGATTCCCTCATCCACACCATCAACTGCCACAAAACCGAGAACTGGCATAAGCTTTTCAACACGCAACCGGTGTTCCCGCAACTCTCCTTTAAGTGGGCACAGGAGTATTTTTACGTCGGACGGCAAATCCAGTCCGGCTGCTTGGGCGATAAAGGAAGCCGATTGACCGACGAACTTGTAATTCATTCCACCTGTTCGCGGATCGATTATGACGTCGGCGACCTTTTCCACTTCTTCTGGTGTGCAGACATAAGAGTCTAAGCGGCGAAACTCGGAAAGTAATTCATCCAAGATTTCCCGATCAACAACTAGTGTTTGTTCTGATGGGCATTCGGTGCCGTTATCGAATGTTTTGCTGATGGTAATGTCCATCGATGCAGAAACAACATTACAAGACTTGTGAACATAAACTGGAGTATTGCCTGCTCCGACACCCAAGACAGGTTTGCCGGACGAGCAAGCGGCCCGGACCATTGAAGTGCCACCAGTTGCGAAGATCAAATCCACATCCGGGTGAACCATCATCAATTCTGTTTCTCGTCGCAGCCGAGGTGACTTTTCCACCCAAGTAATGAAACCCTTTGGTGCCCCTGCTTCCAGCGCCGCTTCATATACGATCTTCGCAGCCATATTGCTGCAGTTTGCGCCCATCAAATGTGGGCTGAAAATAATTGCGTTGCGCGTTTTAGCTGCACAAAGACTCTTGAAAATGGTCGTTGATGTTGGATTGGTTACTGGAGCTAGAGCTAACAGAACTCCCATGGGCTCTGCAATTTCGACCATATTATCTTCCGGAAATTCGCGGATGATGCCAACGGTTTTTTTATTCTTGATCTGGTTGTAGAGAAACTCGGAAGCCACCATGTTCTTCAGAACTTTATCTTCGACCACACCCATTCGTGTTTCGTCATGAGCTGCAACGGCGAGCTTGTGGACGTTTCGTAGAGCAGCCAGCGTCATCGCGCGGACGACTTTATCGACCTGTTCTTGAGAGTATTGGGAGAACACAGCTGCAGCTAGTCTTGCTTGCCGAACGGTTTGGTTGACGCGCTCATGAAGCCCGAACTCGTCGTCCTTCTTGATCACTGCCGAGGGCTGTTGTTCACTCATGTATTTCAACTCGCAATTAGAATGTCTTAAGGTGGGACTTCGCCGCAGGCCCAAAATGATGAAATAGAGCCCATAAAATGAAGTACAAATTCCGACCTTATCAAGTGTAGGTGAGGAACAGCAGGCGGACTCGTAAATTTAGAATGTTTTGAACAATGCGAAACACAGCATTACTCATGGGTGACCCCGGTATGGTGGAAGTACGATGCCTGCCTCTTGGAAAGTTTCCTCAATCCACTAGAATAGGGTCGGCAGTTTTACGAGTTGATTTTCGGCTCGATGGCAGAGGCAATATTTGTGCCTAGTAAGAGTTCTGGCGTAAACGCATCATTTTCGAATCAGATCCGCATGACTGGATTAGCACTGTCTGTGGCGATATGCGCGCCAAATGTGCTTTTGCCTGCCACGGCTGCAGATTTTTCTCATGCTCGGAAGATGTACGTGCCACCCACGATGATTGATCGCCGGGTGGATTTCACAGCCCTGCGCGAGCATCAAGCTGTGCAGCAGTATCGGACTGATTCAATTGGAACGGCCCCACGAACCGTGGCAAGAGCCAAAAATACTTCGAATAGACCAATTGGGTTATCGGCAACATCCAAAAACGGGATCTCAGCGCCACCGCCTCCTTTAGCTGGTTCCATTTCAAGCAGCAGCAAGGCTATTCAGGACCAGATGAAAAAGCTTGCCTCCTCGCCTTCGGCCCAGGCCGCGCTTGCTAACATGAAGGCCAAAGCCAACGAACTGGTTCGTTCCGGAAGGTTCGAAGAAGCGAAACAGTTGGCTTCCAGAGCATTGCAGATGGCACCGCAGGATAAGACGGTTTTGCGAAACATGTCTTTGGCCAGTTTGGACCGAGCCAAATCGTTCGTGAACAGTCAGGATTTCGACAAGGCGCTGCAATATGCTCGTGAATCTCTTGCCTTCGACGGCACGAGCCCGGAAGCGAAAAAAATCGTTGATGGAATCATTCTTAAGGGCGGCGGAAATCCATCCAGCGCATCAGAGCGCTTGAAAAATGGCGATGCTCTTGCAGCACAGGGAAAACATGACGAGGCATACGTCGAGTACGAAACTTCAATCAGGCTGAAACCATCCGCTGATGCGCACGTTGGCATCGGTAACATTGCTCAAAAAGCCGGACAAAAGGATAGAGCCAAGGCCGAATACCATGCCGCTCTTGAAGTCGATCCCAGCTCGGCGCCAGCTTATCGACAGCTGGGATTGATGAAGTACAGCCAAGGCGACGTAGTGGGAGCGAACGCGGCATTGAGTCGGTCCCTGGTTTTGAACCCGAAGGACGACGCTGCCGGAAAGTCGCTGGTGGAATTGTGGCAGCATCAAGTTTCCAAAGTACCGAGTGCGAACAGTCATCTTGGCTTGGCTCGGGCATATCAGCTATCTGGCAATTTACAGGCTGCGCAGACAGAGTACAAAAATGTAGTTCGGCTCGATCCCGAAAATGCTCATTTGCCAGCCGCGCGGCAAGCGTTCAAGCTAGCGCTTTCCAGGCACGATGCTACGGTCGCTTCAGAAGGCGCGCATACTCTGGAAGCTCATGGTGCAATTAGCGACGCTTATGAAAAAGCGCATGAAGCTGTACGTTTGAGCCCAGGTGACGCTGACTTTCGAGTGTATCAAGGGCAACTGTTGGAGAAGTTGAACAAACATTCAGCGGCCCGCGACGCGTATCTGAATGCATTGAAAATAAATCCGCAGCATGCCATTGCTGCCTCACGACTTCAGAGTCTTCCTGCCAATAGCAGTCCGCCGTTGGCTCCCGAGCTCGGGCAGCCTCTTTCTCAAACACTGATGGCACCTTCGGTGGCAACTGCAGGCAGTCTTACAGAAGCAGTTCCCTCTGGGGTGACTTCTGACCCGGTCGTAAACATCTCGAATTTCGCTACATCACTGCGAGACCACATGTTCACGCAGAAGAATCAAATCCAGCAGTTCGAAACTGCCGCGCAAAGTGTCTTGAGTCAAATTGGTAAGCCGACGACAGAAACGTTGGCGACTTCCTCTGACGCGGCGATTGATGCAGCGCTTGCAGCTGAGCCGGTTGCCGCCCCTGCAAATGGATCGGTTTCCGACGCACTATCTTCTGCAGCAGCCGCTATCGCTGCAGCCAATGGCGGCGCTCCTGCCACCACTACCGCCGCAACGGCATCGTCGGCTGCAGAATCGACATTCTTGAAACCCGGTTCCAAAGCAAGCTCGGCTTACAACCAAATGCAATCACTGCGGAAGCAGAACGATCAGCTTCAATCTCAATTGAAAAAAATGAACGAGTCGTTGCAGAAAATTAAAGGCGCCTCGCCGGACATATCCAGCGCTCCATCGGTAGCGACGAGCCAAAACGCTGTTGCGATGGGTTCTCCATTGGCCGCAGAAGCCGCTTTCGAACCGCCAGTAGCTCCATCAATTAGCTCGACCTTGGCGGCGGCTCAGCAACTGCCTGGCGGTCAATTGCCAGGCATCAATTACAGAACACCGGTGATAGATCCCGGCAGCGGAAAAGCAATCCCATTACGCCAGCCGATATCAGTACCAAATGCCGTTCGCTTGGAATTAGAAGGCGCAAGTCCACGCATGGGTAGTGTTGAGCTGAGTGTCATCTTGCGAAACGATGGTGATGCGCCGCTGCCGATACCGAGCCGGCTGAAAGCGATCATCAACTACAGCAACCGGCGTCCGGCAGAAGTGAAGCCGGTGTTCGCAGATGCGGCAGTACCTGCGCACGGGGCAATTCGAGGAATCATTCGCGTCCCATTTGATAAAGTTGATCCGTCAGCAGATCTGGTGATCCCAGGATTGCTTCCTGAAGGATACTCACAACGCGACGTTCACCTGATAACTTCGATGGCTTCCCGATAGAGCGCTAACAGTTCAGACATTCAAGCTGTGATGCATGATCTTCGCTGATGGCAAAATACTGCTCTATGTTTTTGAAAATGCTTCGGTAAACTCGTCTCGGGTTCGCGACCACTGGAAGCTGCATACGTACCGCGAGTCCTAGGAGCGAATCGGTTATATCCATACTTACGGATTCGCTGAAATGTTTGACCCATTGCCCCCTGAAACGCCGCGTGGTGCCGGACACTGCATTATTCTCTAGCAGCCAAATGTGGCTGACCACAGAATGGATGGTGGTCTGGAACATTATTTAGAATCTCTCACAGAGTTACTCTATAAATGTCAGCGAATCGCTGACACAAACCGAACCCTGATAGCCAGCCCAGCCAGAGCCTCGATACTTGTATCGGGGCTTTGGTGTTTTACGTGGAACATTTTGCCTTTCCGTTTCCGTCTAACTTTCAATGGTCAACCGTTAGGTAACTATACGCACTTTCAGGAGTTTAGAGAATGGACACAGAGGCATCTCAACACGGCGCAGAGCTATTCTCGTACGACATTCTTGATGCAGAAGCAAAGAAAATTTCAGGCCTTATTCTGGCGGTCAACCAAAAATGTGCCGGCGCACAGGCCGACCACCAGGTAGCTGGTGATCTTTTCGAATGGGCTGAGCAGATGTCTAAGGCTGGTCGGCTTCCGGAAGCAGAATTTCTCTACCTCCATGCCATCAACATATGGGAACGCCACATAGTGTTGGCGTATCCGATTAATTTCGTAAGTCTTCGCGGTTATGCATTAATGCTCCTCCACGCATCTGATGTAAATTCGGCGAAAGAGGCCCCAAGTAACGTTAGTTCGATAACGGAAAACGTTCCGTTAATCGAAAGCAACGCAGCCTAAGGTCCTGCAAACATCCGATTGGGAATCAACTCGGTGACTGGATTTGTAAGAGGGGAGGGGCTTGTCCCCTCCCGTTGTATTGGCGTTGGCTCAATTCAAACTCGGGAGGGGGCACCACATCGAAATCCTCCCCTAACATTTCACGCAGCGCAAATTCTATAAGGGCGCGAGAATAAGCGTTCTCGCGCCCGAAAATCTTTGGTTAATTGCCTTTCTTGGCGGACTGCATTCCAATGTTGCTCAGTCGCTCCGACAAGATGCGCTGACTGCGCGCACGTAATTGCACCGCCTCTGGTGCTCTTCCTTGAGATTCAAGGGACTCGGCAAGATGTTGCAGGCAAATGGCGATATCGAGATTGTTCGAGCCGAAAGTATTTTCGTATATCGACATGGCCCGACGAAATTGGCATTCTGCTTCATCGTATTTTGCTTGGCTTGTATAGAAGTCACCGAGCCGCAGGAGCACTACTGCAATTCGTGGGTGGACAGGCCCGGTCGCATTCTCAAATCTCTGTACTGCTTCTCTCAAAAGCTTTTCTGCTTCCTCGAAATTCCCCTTCTTGATCGCCTTGTTAGCATCGGTAATCAGAGTCTTACAAATCGATTCTTGAGACACGTAAGCCATAAGTCCTCCGGTCATAATGATCGCATCAGCTCTATACAGACAATCAATGTAAAACGCTCGGCATCAACAGCCATGCGTTCCATCCTTCTTTAACAGAGGACTGAAGTTTTGTCCGTTACTCCAATGTTAACATCGGCAGCACAGCCACCCCTCCTCATCAGCAACTCACTAAGGTAATCTCCATACAAATATGGCGCATACCCGATCTGGTGCTCTGCCGCAATCGGCTGTGCAACGCGAAATGCGGGATAACATATTTTTATTGATTCATACCGGCTTCGATAAAAGCGGGTTAGTAGTACCAAAATCGCGGAGTGGCGCGGTAAAGTGCCCGCAACGTCGCCTTGTCTGCACCAGACAAATCATTGACGATTCTATTCTCGTACATAATGTCTTCGCGATAAGGGCTATGGGCCTTAATTCCCAAAGCATGTCCGAATTCGTGAGCAGCATCGGCTTGTAATCTACTCAAATCCTCGTTGATTTTGATTTCCATCACGATGGGTACTGTTGGCTCGCCTCGTTGCAATTTCATGTTAACTTGCTCGAGCGTAAATACATGACCCATCGTCAATGCGTGAACGTCAGTACCACCGGGACCGGCGGCACCGGGGAAGGTATCGGTAAAAAAGACCATTACATCTGCTTGCGCCGGACTGTCGACAAAGCCGAAGCTGATCAACCCTTCCTTCTCAAACTGGCGCCATAGCTCAAAACCATTGGCTACACTGTCATTCATATCCGGTTTCCAGTTTGGACATTCAACTAGTTCATCGAAGCTCTTCGGCGTGCGTAACATCCCTTGGATCCTGTCCACCCGCTCTTGTTGAGCAACTTCGAACTGGACTTCGGGTAGCTTCTTTCCTTCGCTTATCCAAACTTTTAACGGAAACCGACGAGCATCCCAGCGAACCCGGGCCATGTTGAGCTTTGGCTCACCGGGATCGTAAGGCTGATTAGCGCTTTGGCTGTTCGGAGCTCGATTGATTCCTTCTTGCAAATGCAGGCCGTCTACTAACGGAAGCTCGCTGCCGAGCCCGAAATGTGGACGGGCAAGCGTTTGGAAGCCGGCCTTTGGAAGAACGTAAGGCTGTGGGCGCTTTCTTGTTTGCTGAGCTGCAGATTGATTCGATGTGCATGCAAAGCTGTACAGGATGCTAATAACGCTGGACAATATGACGACGCAAACTTTGTTCATTTGCGAATCACCAACTGGCAACGGTATCGGTCAAAGCTATTCATTTCTATTTGTCATTGTAGCCACTGGCAAGATGCAGACTATATAATTTAATCTTGGCAAGAAGGAGTGATAGAGCGAGGGTTTGCAGTTGCAACAACAGGAATCACCAACAATTTTGGCTACCTACGATCCTTATGCCACGCTGAGCCTTCGGGTGGCCGAGGCAATCAAAGAGCAATTGAAGCTGGCTCCGGGCAGTAGGTTGGGATTGCCCACCGGGCGCACCCCGATAGAATGCTATCGAATTCTTTCTCAATGGTCTAAGAACGGTCAACTCGACTGGTCCAAGGTCAAGGCTTTTGGTTTGGACGAGTATTATGACGTCGATGAAAGCGCGACATTTCTGCGTTTTCTGGAAAACAATCTCTACTGCAGTACCAACTTGCCGGCGGGATCTCGCTATAACCCGCTCTTCTGCGACAATTACGATGAGGTTATTGCCAACGCTGGTGGACTGGACTTAACTATTCTTGGGATCGGCACCAATGGGCACATCGCCTTCAACGAACCGGGGACCCCGTTGGATAGTTGGACTCATTCCATTTGGTTGACAGAATCCACCAAGCAGGCAAATTCCGAATTCTTCCAAGGAACGATCCCGGAGCATGCCGCGACCATGGGCATCCAAACGATTCTCGGTTCGCGCAAAATTATTCTGATGGCTAGCGGGGAGAAAAAGAGAAAGATTTTGCAGGCAGCATTGCGTGGACCAGTAACGCCGCAAGTGCCGGCATCATTCCTCCAAAGCCACAAGAACCTACTGGTTATGACTGATTTCGATTTTTAGTGAAACAAGCAGAGCGCACCGCGGGACTGACGAAGATTGCACGGACTGTGGCTTCTTGCACCGGCTGCACGTTAAGCAACTGCAGAACGAGTACAGTGGCTGGAGACGGTAATCCTCTTGCGTCGATTATGATTATCGGCGAAGCACCGGGGCGGCAGGAAGACGAAAGCGGGCTGCCATTTGTGGGCATGGCTGGCAAGTATCTGGACAAGCTACTGGCGATTGCTGGTTTGACGCGGGCTGATGTATTCATCACCAATGTCGTGAAATGTCGACCTCCGGATAACCGAAAGCCTGAGCGCGAGGAGATGGCAGCATGCGCAGATTTCCTTAAGCAGCAAATTGCCATTATTCAACCGAAGCTGATCATTTGTCTGGGCGGGACTTCAGCTAATGCTGTGCTGGGAATCAAACAACTGGTTAACGAGCACGGAAAGCTCATTCAACGTGATGGCCGCTACTATTTTGTTGCCTATCACCCGGCGGCGCGCTTTCATCGGAAAATGATCGCCGAGGATTTTGAGAAGCTCAGCCTAGAACTTGCGAAGCTCCCTGAACTACGTAGAATGGACATTGTCTAGGCCGCCTACCGTGTTTAGAATGGCCTGATAAGTTTCTGACTGGATCCATATTGCATGCACAGAAAATCCCTTTTACTAATTGCCCTATTTTTATCGACTACCGGTAGCGCTTTCGCGCAGCCGCTGGATCCGGATGTCGTGCCGCCTGAGGTGACGATTCCGTACATCATGCAGTCCGCCACAGGAGCGGCAACCGGGCAGATCAATGGGGCGCAGAGTCAGCAGACGCCGGGATTGGACCAATCAAACCTTCCAAGTGCCAAAAACCGCGGCATACTCGGTCAAAGCTCGGGCTCAGGCATGTTGCAAAGTCAGACGGCAGCTTCAATGCAAGGTCGGGCGGCGTTGATGCAAGGTCTGATGCAGGGTGGAATGACCCAAGCTCAGGCTGCAGAAGTAATGCAGGGGCAGCAACGACCAATGCCAGGCCAGGCTGCCATTCCTGGACTTGCAGGTAAGAACAGCTCACCACCTGGAACTCCGTTCAGTAACCAGGTTCCAGGTTCCAGCTTTACCGATCATGCAAACGATCCAACTTGGCAAACGAATCAAGATGATTGTCCGGGATGCAACAAACACAAGTCTACGCAAGCCCCTCCGACCCGCAACGCCGCCCCAAATCAAGAGCAGCTCAATGGTCAGCAGATTCCTAGCTCCGTGCCTGGAGCTGGTGTCGTGGGTAGAGATATGATCGCCGTTGTCCAAACGACGAAAGGACCTATCACGCTCAAGCTATTTGGTGAGCTGGCACCACAGACGGTGGCGAACTTTACGGATCTGGTGCAAAAAGGCTTTTACAACGGTCTGACATGGCACAGAGTTGTTCCCGGATTTTGCATTCAAACAGGTTGCCCGAAAGGCGATGGCAGTGGTGGCTTTATTGATCCTGGCACAAATCAGGAAAGAAGAATTGCTCTGGAGTTGAGCCCGAGATTGCGGCACAATGCACCGGGAGTAGTGGCTATGGCGCGCTTTGGTAATGACTTGAACTCAGCCAGCAGTCAGTTCTACATCACGCAGTCTGCCCAGCAGCACCTGGACACTAAGTATTCTATCTTCGGTGGAGTAATTGGTGGCATGGAAAGTGTCATGCGTATGACGACTGGTGACAAGATTCTATCGGTGACGTTACAGCAGTAGTGGCATAGCGCCGCTTTTGTCCCCCGGAGAGCGCCGCCGTCCCGGCGGCTTTGATAGAGACCAAACGGCATGGCAGCATAAGATGCTGCCATTACAAACATGCCGGCGGGTCTCCGGCGCATCGCCTAGGCTAGATACTATTTGGATCTGCGTATGGTGGCATTTCCATCGCGTCATCCTTGTGCATGTTCATCGGAAGTTTGCGAGATGGCAATTGACGTATCGGAGAACTCGGACGCGGCTGGAATTTCGGTCCAAAGTTCGGGCCGAATTGCGGAGATGCTTGTGGCAAGCCAGGTTTAACTTGCCGTCCGCTCAGTTGATCGATCCAGGTTCCTGTTTTCTGATCGTAAACCCACGTGCCAGGCCCGAGCTGGTTCATCGCGGCCATCTGTTTATGTAAGTCAGCAAACATCTGTCCAAATGTGCTGTTCATATTTGAGCCAAATGGTAAATCGTTTTGGGCGAACTCATTGAAGAAATTGTTGTCCTGATTCAGCTCCTGTGCCCCGGGAAACTGCATCGGCGGCGAGCCAAAGTTATTGGCGAAATCTTGAATTGATTGTCCGCGAGCGCGTGATTTTGGCGCAGGTCCCATCGGCCCTGTGGGGACTGCCGCTGTAACACCGATACCAAGGGTGCGCTTGAGCCTATCTACGCGGTCGACGTATGCGATACCCGGACTTGGTAGCCCAAAGAGCTTGCTCTCAATGCGACCAAGGCGGGCGTCCAGACTTTCATTTGCAAAGGTTTTTTTCAGCGCTCTCCATTCAAGGGTGCTGAGAATCGGATACTGCGCCGACGTGTCCGGCGCCTTGGCGGCTGTGCCGCCGCCATTTGCAGTGGATTTCGGGCTGGCAGCCGAAGCGCGACTGGCAATGGATTGCTTAAGACGTGACCAGCGCTGGTCTACCGTTCCTGACTGGGTGCCTCCGAAAACCAACAGCTCCACGCGTTCCACCCGCTTTTCTAACGGGTCATTGGCATACTGCCTGGAGAAGAATCGGTCCTCAATTAAACTGATGTCTTTGGTCAAAGCCTGTTCGGTTCTGACCCCGGCGCTGGCTTGAGGCGCTGCTGATACTGGTGCGCAACTCAAAATGAGTGCACAGAGCCCGAGCGTTACCGCTTGTTGAATTGTCTTCGATTTATTCTGTTCCATCGGAGCCACCATCTGACGACGACAACCTAAACTCAGCATAACACTCTTGCTCGCGGCTGCCGAGCAATGTTCATGTTTGGCAATGAAGGATGTAAACGCACTGCCGGCTTACACACAAAAAAGGCGGGGACTTTGTCCCCGCCTTTTTTGATTTATTTGAAGGACCTATTCGTCGGAAGCGCGAAACTCTGCATCGACTACATCGTCTCCGCCGCTGCCTGTTCCGCCAGTGCTGTTGAAGCCGCCGCCCGGTGAAGCGCTTGTATCTCCAAAGCCTGCACCACTTGCGTTAGCACCAGTACTTGCGCCGACCGGTTCGCGCTCGGCTGCAGCATCCTGTTGCAGGATAACGAGCAAACCGCGAAGGTCGTTCATGAGAGCTGAAATCTCTTCGGCCTCTGCTTCTTCTTTGAGTTTCTGGCGCAGCTCTGCAACGAGCATTTCCGCTCTTTGCGCTGTTCCAGATTTACGATCTCCAAGTTCACGCACTTGCCTGTCGACGGCATAACACAAGCTGTCTGCTTCGTTGCGTCCATCGGCTTCTTGCTTGCGCCGACGATCCTCGGCTGCATGCGATTCTGCTTCCTTGACCAGACGTTCGATATCGTCCTTCGTAAGGTTGGTGCTTGCGGTGATTGTGATCTTCTGTTCTTTGCCGGTTGTTTGATCCCGGGCAGTTACGTTCAAAATGCCGTTGGCATCGATGTCGAAAGTAACTTCAACTTTAGGGACGCCACGAGG
>Ga0163151_10004800_pt1 | contig 17785 bp, 14 predicted proteins | sample OliLakLV19MP5IB2_FD_145596 | JGI IMG/M metagenome (GOLD analysis project Ga0163151, IMG submission 145596) | Freshwater microbial mat bacterial communities from Lake Vanda, McMurdo Dry Valleys, Antarctica - Oligotrophic Lake LV.19.MP5.IB-2 | ecosystem: Environmental > Aquatic > Freshwater >... | reverse complement strand
GTTAAAACCAATCTCGAAAATCTGGAAGGTAACTTGAAAAAGTCTCCTGAAGCCCAAGCTCGTTTCCACGCCAAGGTGATGGACCGCCGGATGCGTGAAGTTGCCTATAGTCTGCGTCACCATCAGTCGTTACCCCCTCAGGCCGTTGTCGTTTTGTCTGAAGCGATGAACACATCCGTGACCGAACTTGATGATCTCCGCCAAGATGAGGCCGGTCGCGAACTGGCCAAGACCGAGCTCAAGCTCAAAATGACCAACTCGCTGACAGAATTCCGCACCCGCATTGAGCTGTCAGAGCTTTCCCAAGAACAAAAAGACAAACTTCTGAAGGTCATCGATCTCCGCTTACGAAATATCGAACGCATTCGCACAACGGCGCCCATTGAATAGGGCGCTGTTGTTTTGTTTGGCGAATAACGGGCCTTGCTGTACCCTATACACAGTCAATCTCTGCTTGATTCTCGTTATGAATACCATTCACCTTTTCAATACTCTCGGTCGCCAGAAGCAAGAATTTAAACCCTTGAAAGACGGCCAGGTGGGCATGTATGTCTGTGGACCTACGGTCTATTTCCGAGCTTCGATTGGAAATTTTCGGGCTTACGTTTTTGCCGATGTGCTGCGCAGACTTTTTGAGACCAGTGGTTACAAAGTGACGCACGTCATGAATATTACCGACGTTGGGCACTTGGTTGGCGATGGTGATGAGGGCGAAGACAAGCTTGAGGTTGGTGCCCGTCGCGAAGGTAAGACGGCTTGGGAGGTGGCAGAGGAATATACCAACCTGTTCCTGAGCGACATGAAACGCATGAACTTGTTGACGCCGACCGTTACCCCAAAGGCGACTGATCATATCGCCGAGCAGATCGCCATGATTCAGGAGATTGAAAAGAACGGTCTGACGTATCAGACTTCTGACGGAGTCTATTTTGATACTGCTAAGCAGGCTGGTTACGGTCGTTTGTCCGGACAAAAATTAGAAGATAAAGAGGGTGGAGCCAGAGTTGATATCGGCGAGAAGCGTAACCCAGCCGATTTTGCCTTGTGGAAGTTTTCACCAGCTGACGCCACTCGTCACATGGAGTGGGAGTCACCCTGGGGCAAAGGCTTCCCGGGCTGGCACATTGAGTGTTCGGCTATGAGTGAGAAGTATCTCGGTTTGCCATTTGATGTGCATACCGGCGGTATCGACCACATTGCCGTTCACCATGAGAATGAGATTGCCCAGGCCGAAGCCGCTCGTGGCGTGCTTGAAGCTAATTACTGGCTGCACAACGAATTTTTGTTGATCGACGGCGGCAAGATGAGTAAGTCGTTGAATAACACCTACAGTCTCGATGATCTGGCCGCTAAAGGTATCTCGGCGTTAGCTTTCCGTTACTTGGTGCTCGGTGCCCATTACAAATCACAACTGAACTTCACGTGGGAGGCAGCTCAAGGCGCTCAGAACGCTTTGAACAAGCTCGTTGATGCTGTGCGCCTGTGGGACAAGCCAACTGAGGCCGATCAGGAGCTCGTGGCTGAGTTCATGAAGCACGTTAGCAATGATCTCGACACCGCTGACGGCCTAGCACTCGTATGGAAGGTGGTGGGGGATGAAAGTCTGCCTACGGGTGTAAAGGCTGCTACACTTTTAGCCTTCGACGATGTTCTTGGTCTAGCTCTTGAAGATGTCGTTGCAAGACCCTTGAAGATTTCTGCCGAGGCCCAAGTTTTGCTCGACGACCGTGAGCGAGCGCGTCAGGCCAAAGATTTTGCTCGCTCCGACGTTTTGCGCGATGAGATCGCAAAGCTCGGTTTGCTGGTAGAAGACACGGCAGAAGGTCAGCGAGTTCGTGAATTACGTTAAACAGTCTAATCCTAGGCTATGAAATCCATTTCCGGTATCTTGCTCGGCATCGTCTTATTCCTCGCCTCCTTTGCGGTCTTGTATTGGAATGAGGGTCGAGTCGACATGTCGGATGTCGCCAAAAAGGCAGCTATCATTCAGACCGATAGCGTCACGGCCAATGCGGATCTCAACGGCCAGTTGATTTCTGCTTCTGGTACGGTAACAGCCGAGCCCTTGATCGGGGATGATTTGTACCTCAAGCCAGGAGCGTACTTTGCCGTTGAGCGCAACGTAGATGTCTACGCCTGGGTTGAGCGTTCTGAAACCGTGACGCGTAATTCAGCTGAAAATGGTGAAACTACCGAGACGGTTTACACGTATGTCATGGATTGGGTGGATGAGCCAGCAGATTCAAAAGATTTCCACGAGCCAGAGGGCCACACTAACCCCGTTTCAACTATCGATGAAAAGAACTCCACCGTATCCTCGGCTCGCGTTGAGCAGTACACGTTTACTCCTGAAGTGATTGACCTACCTGAGCTCGCGAAGATTGTTCTCAAGGCTGACAAAATTTCGCTGACCCAGAATGCTACCTTGGTAAACGACACGTACATTTACGTTCGTAATAGCACGACCGGTACCTATCAAGCCCCACAACTTGGTGATGAGCGTGTCAGTTACACCGCTTTACCGGTACCGTTTGAAGGTACTGTGTTCGGTCAGCTCGACGGTTCAACTATTGATCCGTTTGTTACCAAGAAAAACGATACGCTCTATCGCGTCTTCAACGGTTCTCATGATGAGAGTCTCGCCATTTTGCACTCGGAATACACCATGGCACTCTGGGCCTTCCGCCTCTTCGGTTTCCTCATGATGTGGTTCGGTTTAGGGGCTTTGTTCACACCGATCCGTTCGGTTCTCGATTTCGTACCGATTCTTGGAGGAGTAGGAAAAGCAGTGATCGCTTTCATCACATTCGTAGCCGCCTTGATCTTAAGCGCTGTCACCATCGTCGTTTCCGCCATTCTTCATAATCTCATTGCTGTGATCGTCGTGGTCGCGGTTATGCTGGTAGTAGCCATCGCCGTCGGTGCCATTGCCAAGAAAAACAAAGTTGCTCATAGCCCTCAGCCAGCAGTTAAGTAAGCTTATCCAAAACTCCTCCGACGTTATGCCGGTGGAGTTTTGTTTTTGACTTTCTCTTGCCTAAATGCTATCAATTTCGTGCCAACTGGAGGGTTTGTGCGTGACAACGTCGAGTACATTCGCTTGCCGCCGATCAGAACGGGGGAGTTGGCAAGACGGGCGGTGGCCAAGGACATCAGGTACTTGTACATCTTTCCGCAGGTCTACTTCCCGAGCTGGAACAGAACCACGATCAAGATCGCGATCGGCTTCGTGGTCATCGTGGACATCAACTTTCTCGCGCTGCAGAACGCCGGCGATCCCAGCTTCTGGCGTGGCCTCGGAGCCACGGCAATGCTGAGCATCGGCATCTGTATGGCTATGGCGGCCGAACGGGCTTCCGGGCAGGCCGAGGTTGTCCAGGCCTGGCACTACTGTGAAGCCGATGACCTCTGGCCGCTCGTCGAAGAGACGGTCGAGCTGATGCAAGAGTGGGAGACCGACCTCGAGCACCACTCGTTCCTGATCCGGAACGTGCATCGCGGCAATCCGGACGCCATCTACCGTTTCGGTGAGTTCCGCAGCTATCGAGCTCCGCTCGCCCTTTGCGTCGCGCTACCACCTGGCGTCCTTGTGACTGAGGACGCCGTAACGAGACCTTGCCGTTGCAAGGTCTCGTTCTGCTTTTGAGGGCGAACCTGATTCTTTTAGAAAAATAGCCGGACGGAATTTTGGATTCACTAAATAATATTTCATCACGGAAATACATCTTTTTCCTATACGCGACACGTTCGCGTTGGGAAAATATTTGTCCAAATATATTAATGTTTATTGACGGTATTTGGGGGTGATGCGACTCCGTCGCGTTTAGAAACAAGGCCATTTTCCTTAACGCAACGCTTGTGCGTTAAGGAAACAGATCTTAAAAGTCTTAATGATTATTCAGAATATTTTCGTTCGATGCAACATCGTTGCGTTTGTAAAATTGGGTATCAACCAAGAGGATAGCCGACTACAATCGGCCGAGTTATTTTAAAAGATTCAGGTTCAGATAAGCGGTGTATGTCTTTTTTATGCTAAAATAGCGGCATGTACGATGATCGTAAGGAGGGCGTGAATTTATTGAATCCGGAAGTTGGCTCTGTAGAACGAGAGTCCAATTTTGAAGCTCATGAAACTGGGCCAGAGTTGGCGCCGCGTCAGGATGAGACTCCAAGAGTTGATAAGCAGCAGTCATCAAACATGAAATCGACGATCACGGCTCAAGAAGCTCTGGTCGAAGCTCCAGTTAAAGATCCTCTCTTGGCCCAGATCGAAGGTATTTTGTCAGAGAACTTGGGGGATATTTATTCTCAATTACCGGAAGATAAACGTGAAGCTTTTCGCTTGAAGGGCGAGGAAGTCGCCAGCAAGATTCACGAGATGATGACCACTGCCAAGATCAAGGTCCATAAAATTCTTAAGCTCGTCAGTGACTGGTTGAGCATGATTCCGGGTGTGAATGTTTACTTCTTGCGCCAAGAAGCCAAGCTGAAGCTTGATAAAATCATGGATTACGCGGAGGAACAGGCTAAGACTTCACAAAACATCTTGTGATCGACGAAGCTACGACGCAACTGCTCATACAGGCTTTGCTGCCTTGGCTGATTGCTTTGGGGATTGCACTTGTCGTCATTGGTTTTATCTTCTGGCATCTCCGCCGCTTTTTTACGCGTCGTGCTCATGCTCGTGATGGCGAGGATAAACTCTCAACCCTGCGGATCACCATTCCTCGCTTCAAAAATGATGAGGACACCCGTCAGAACGATAGTGCTGCTGGTGTAAAAGAGAAGATCGCAATTGCTGAGACATTATTCTCGGCTATTGGCGGTTTGAAACCCGACCGGGGCTTTTGGTCTTGGTTTGTTGGACGTACCGATAGTTTTGCGCTCGAGCTTGTAGCTTATGAAAAGCTCGTGACGTTTTACGTTACCGTGCCACGTCGCTATCAAGAGTTTGTCGAGCAACAGATTCATGCCCAATGGAGCGGCGCTTTTGTTGAACCGGTCGAGGACTACAACATGTTTACGCCTACCGGAACTGTCGTCGCCGGTTACTTAAAGTTCAAGAAAGACAACGTTTTGCCGATCAAAACGTACAAGGAGATGGATGGCGATCCCCTGAACGCTCTGACGAACGCGCTCTCAAAAGTGGGGGAGAGCGATGGCGTAGCTATTCAGTACGTGGTTCGCCCAGCACGTAGCAGCTGGCGTGCATTAGGTTTGAAAATTGTGCGCAACATGCAGCAAGGTATGAGTTTCAGTGAGGCAAGGCACGGTAAAAAGGGCGCTAGCTGGTTTTCGAGCAAAGAGCAAAACGACAAAGACAAAGAGAAGATGAAAGACCGTAGGCTTTCAGCTGCGGAGACAAAGATGCTTGAAGGCATTGAGAATAAGCTGAGTAAGGCCGGCCTGGAAACGACTATTCGCGTGGTGGCCTCGGCTGCCAGCACTGAAGAAGCCCAGATGTACCTGACCAATGTGCTCCAGGCTTTTAGCCAGTACAATATTTACGAATACGGTAACTCGTTTGAAAAGAACATCCCATCATCTCGTAAGGGCATCATCGAAGGCTTTATTTTCCGTACCTTTAGCTTGAGTCATCGCTTGATTCTGAACACCGAAGAGTTGGCAAGTTTATGGCATTTGCCGCTGCCAACATCTGAGACCCCGAATATCCGATGGATGAGTGCTCGTACAGCTCCGGCTCCGATTAACATGCCCACGAGCGGCTTGCATGTTGGTTTTAACGTGTATCGCGGTCGTAAAACCGAGGTCTACATGAAGGATTCAGATCGCCGCCGTCACATGTACATCATTGGTAAGACCGGTTCCGGTAAGACAGAGTTCATTAAGAACATGGCCATTCAGGACATTAAGAACGGTAAGGGTGTGGCCGTGATTGACCCACACGGTGACTTGGCCAATGATCTGATGGGTCTGATTCCAAAAGATCGCCTGGACGATGTTATTTACTTCAACCCCTCAGACCTTGAACGTCCGATGGGCTTGAACATGCTGGAGGCATCTGATGAAACCATGCGCGATTTTGCGGTCCAGGAAATGATCAGCATTTTCTACATGCTGTTCCCGCCAGAAATGATCGGACCAATGTTTGAGCACAACATGCGTAACTACATGTTGACCCTGATGGCTGACGTGCAGAATCCCGGAACTATCGTGGAGATTCCGCGCATGATTTCTGATGACGCCTTCCAAAAGGCTTGGGTAGCAAAAGTGAAAGATCCACTTGTGCGCTCTTTCTGGGAAGACGAAATGGCCAAGACCTCTGATTATCACAAGAGTGAAATGATGGGGTACTTGGTGTCGAAGGTTGGTCGTTTTGTGGAAAACGAGATGATGCGGAACATCATTGGTCAGTCCAAGTCGGCTTTCAACTTCCGTGATATCATGGACAACGGTAAGATTTTGCTGGTGAACTTGTCCAAAGGAAAAACCGGCGAGGTCAATGCTTCACTGCTCGGTTTAATCCTCGTGGCCAAGCTTCAGATGGCCGCTTTCACCCGTGCTGATATCCCGGAAGATCAACGCAAAGACTTCTACTTGTACATCGACGAATTCCAAAACTTCGTTACGCCGTCGATTGCTACCATCTTGTCCGAGGCTCGTAAGTATCGCTTAAACCTTATCCTTGCTCACCAGTACATGGGCCAGCTGGTTCGTGATGGTAAGACGGAAATTCGTGACGCTGTGCTTGGTAACGTGGGTACCACTATGGTAGCCCGCGTTGGTCCAGACGACATTGAGGTGTTGGGTAAGATTTTTGAGCCCACACTTTCCGGTCAGGACCTCATGAATACCGAAATGTTTACCTGGAGTGTGAAGATGATTATTGATGCCGGCCAAGCCAAGCCGTTTACCATGAAGGCCTATCCGCCAGTCGAGGGTAACCGCAAAATTGCTGATGCTCTCAAAGAAATTTCTCGTCTTCAGTACGGCCAAGACAAAGAACTCGTTTCTCGCGAGATTTTGGAGCGTGCCGGCTATGCTTCTCGAGCCGCTGCTCCACCCACACCAGTGGCAGTATTTCCAAGCCGATAAGCACAGATATTAATTACAAGATATTAGTAAGAAATTTGATAGTAGATATTAGAGGGCTCGCTTAAAGATGCGAGTTGAATCTATAATCTAAGGGTTAACAACTCCCTAATATCTTGTAACTAATATTGGCACCCACCCATCAGTTTGCCCCACTGCTCGTCCCAGTGTAATATCGGCCCATATGGCCGAAGCTTTGTACCGAAAATACCGTCCCTCCACCTTTGCCGCTGTGGCTGAACAAAAGCACGTTGTTCGGACTGTTTCGAATCAGTTGGCGGCTGGCAAGGTGGCTCACGCCTATTTGTTTGCCGGTCCCCGTGGCGTGGGCAAGACCACCATTGCTCGCTTGCTTGCCAAGGCCCTGAATTGCGAAGGTCGTCAGCCAGGCTCGGCTGAGCCCTGCAATCAGTGTTCGATTTGTACCGACGCTAATGCCGGTCGCTTCATGGACACAGTCGAGATCGATGCCGCTTCGCAGACAAAAGTTGAAGAGACGCGTGAGAACATCATCGAGAACGTTCGCTTTGCACCTTCACGAGGCAAGTACAAGGTTTTCATCATCGACGAGGTCCACATGCTGTCGACGTCGTCGTTTAACGCGCTGTTGAAGACGCTCGAAGAACCACCTTCGCATGTTGTCTTTATTCTCGCGACGACTGAACTACATAAAATTCCGGCCACGATTATTTCCCGTTGCCAACGTTTTGATTTTCATCGTATTCCCGCTAAGGAGATGATTGAACGCCTCCAGACGATCGCTGTAGCTGAAGGAGCGGATATCGACACGGAAGTCATGGCGGCCATCGCTCGCCTATCAGAGGGCTGTTTACGCGATGCAGAGAGCTTGTTAGGCCAGGTCCTGGCGCTCGGAGAAAAGAAGATTACCCTTGAAGTGGCCTCACTCATCATCCCAGCCACGTACACGGATGTTGTTACGAATATTTCCGACGCTTTAACCAAGAAAGACACAGCTAGGGTACTTGAGATCGTGAATACCTTTGTAGAAGAGGGCGGCTCGATGCGTCACCTGGTGGACGAGATTATGGAGTTTTCGCGTTCCATGATGTTCGCGTCGCTTGGAGACACGCATTTGGAGAAGTATGACGAGGCCACTATCACCAAGCTCCAGGAATACGCCAAACGTCTGTCTCCGTTCGAGCTCCAACAGCTGCTCGACGTTATCCTGACCGCTCGTGGCCGTTCAGCTCCCTCACAATATCCGCAATTGCCACTTGAAATTGCGCTGGTGCAATTCTGTCTTGGCGCTCAGGCCCAAGTATCGGCACCAGTAGCCCAACCTCGCCTCAATGCTCCTGTGGCACCAACGCCCATGCCTGCGCCTACACTAGGGTCTTCCTCCCCAGCAACCCCACCTACGAATTTGAGGGCTGGAGGGGCGGACATTTCGCCTAGACCTCGCGTCGAACTTCCCAAGCTTCCTGACGCACCGGTTAACGTCGCTCCGCTCATCGTGGCTGCTAGTTCAGGCGACAACGACCTCGCCACCGACGCCGACGTGGAAGAAGTCCGGACCAAATGGGGACGTTGCGTTTCGTTAATTGCCGAGAAGAACATCGCTTTACCACTCATGTTGAACAACGCTGAAGTCTTGCGAGCCGAGAACGGTCGGGTAATTATCGGTTTCAAATACGTCATGCACGTCGACAAGATGAATGAGGTCAAAAACCTTCGTTTAATCGAAGATGCCATTGCGGCCATCACCTTACGCAAATTAAGCATCGTCTTCGTCCATAACAAAACTCAAGAAGATGAAGCTGTGGCTGATCTTCTGGAGGCTTTCGGTGGCGCTGTGGTGTAATATAGTCCTGTCTACGTGTATTATTTATCTTATGTCCTAACGTATTAACCGGCGGGAGTCTCAAAGAACGCCAGGGACCAAACGAGAGGCTATTGCGAATGCGCTAGCTGCGAGTGTAGCTGCAACGGAGGTAAAGCGTATTGGAGATATTGTTCAAATGCGGTTGCCGGACGGTGAACATGTCACTGTTAGTTTTGGTGAGGCGCCTGCGCCAGCGCCGAAGCCGTTAGCAACAACTGAAACGGTTGAAGGCGGCGAAGCATGGAAGGAGCAGCTGGATGCAAGTTATGCAAAGATGCGAAAGCGACTTTTGAGTTACGTTGAAAAAATTTCAGAAACAGGCACATTGTACCCCTATGAACCAGGCGATATTTTAAGCATGGCGTACGAGAAGGCGCATGATTACCTAGCAAAATATCCTGACAAACGAACTGGTTCTGGGAGAGGGCTCCTTGCGATTGCTACCAGGCAAACGATGTTGGATGCTCGTCGTGATCAGTCAAGAATACCTAGCGACCTCACAGCATCATTTAATGAATATTCTGACAAAATGTTATCTGCACATTCGGGCGCCGATGGACCGCTGAAGGGTGAGGAAGCGGTAGGACGATCAGAATCGCTTACTGCGATACTTGATGCAAATGAGGGCAGGGTGGCGCAACGTTTTCAACGACCAGTGGTTATAGCGAGCGTGATGAACAATTATTTATTAGGTTTTAAGGTTGATGACGTCGCTAGGCTGTATCTAAAGGAATTTCAACCTGAGAGCGAGAATGATCCTGAAGCACAACGCAAGACTCGTGAGCTCGTTGGAAAATTGTATCAACGAACTGTTGACAGAGCGGCAGAAGAATTGGCATGCTAGTAATATACTACCAAGATACCCTCGCCTTGAGCGAGGGTATTTTTGTTCCGTAGTATAGACCTGGGGTTTAGCTCCGCTTGTTCTTGATCACAGCCTGATAGAAGCTCAAAAGTTCTTTATCGATCCTGTTCCAGTTCATGGTGGCGCGGGAGGCCAGGTCGCCATGAGGTTTGTCACCGTAGACTTTGTGCATGCGTGACGTGGTTTGTTTCACACCTGTTTCACTGCCGTAATACACCAAGGCTGGGTGTTTTTGTTTGAATTGAAAGTCAACCACCTTTTTTAGGGTATCCGTGTCGTCGTTCAGGAAGTAGCTGAAACGATCGTCGTCGGCGTCATCGAGCAAGGTAATGAGCGAGAACGACTTGGAGTAAAAGGCGTAATGAAACTTCAGGATGAGGGGGAGGAGCCACATTGGTTTGTACCAAGCCTTGTGTACGCAGAACGAGATGATCATGTCGCGGAAGAAGAAATCAAGCACCCCGTCTAAGTACTGGGTGTACTGGAGCTGGATAAAAAAGGCCATGTTGAGGTTTAGATTGCCCCAGACGTACAGGAATAATTTGTGATTGAGACGCAAGGTCTTTAGCTCGTTCCAACGAATCTTTCCCTGGACAGCTTCGCCAATGAGCACCGCTTGTGGACGCTCAGCCCGGATAGCCGCGTGGAGTTCATTTAAGAAGCGATGAGATACGCCAACCACATGGTCGAGGCGTAAGCCGTCAAAACCTAAGTCGATCCAATGACGAGCGGCCTCAAGTAAGTGATGCTTGACCTCGGGGTTAGCTTGGTTCAATTTGGGGAGATGGTAGAAGTTGAGGAACGACAAATAGTCATCGGGCCAATTGAAAAACTGAAACCAGTCGCGATACTTGCTTGAAGGATTGGTGCGGGCATCTTTAAAGTAGGGGTGCTCACTTGAGACATGGCCAATGACGAAATCCATCATGACGTGCATGCCGCGGGCATGAGCATCGGCGAGGAGACGCTTCATGGTGTCGAGGTCACCAAAACGGCTGTCGATCCCGAAAAAGTCCAGGACGTGGTAGCCGTGGTAGGCCGAAGTTGGATGAAAAGGGGTCAGGAGCAGGGTATTAATCCCCAGTTCTTGAAGGTAATCGAGCTTGTCGATAATACCCTGAAGATTGCCCCCGCAGAAGACTGGTTTGGCATGATCGGTTTCTAGCCAATTTTCGCCACCAGCACGGGCAAAGCGATCAATCATGAGGTTATAAATAACCGCTTTGTTAAGCCAGGATTTGGTGTTTGACATACCCATAAAAGCTTGCTTGAGTATAAGCTAACGGACGAAAAGTTGCTAGACTTAACCATAAAAAGGCGTATACTGGAAACATGAAAATTCTTTTCCTATCAGCTGAGGTAGCCCCCTACGTTTCGGTAGGTGGATTGTCTCAAGTCATGTATTACCTGCCCCGATCGCTTGCTAAGCAAGGGCATGAGGTTAGGATTTTTACGGCTAAGCATGGCGCCATGGCCAAGGGGGATGCCAATGACCAACCTTGGGATTACCAGATGGATACCGAGGGCCTCCGGGTTCCTATTCGTCACGACAATGGCAAACCCGAGACTGATCTTCTCATGGTTGAGGAGAAACGCAATAAGAGTGCCCTGGAACATGGGGGAGTGGGTCCTGACGCTGATCCTGAATCGGAAACTGAATCGAACTTTGACGGCGAGATCATTTGTGACGTCTTAGCCATCGAACCGAGCAAGAAAAATGATTCACACATTTACATCCTGGAAAACCAGGAATATTTCGGCTTGCGTGCCAACGTCTTTGGCTATAGCGATGACCATATCCGTTTTGCTTTGCTCTCAAAGGCCTGTCTGGAGTGGCTCTTGACTCAGTACGAACGTATTCAGGCGGGAGAAAAAGACGTGTGGTGGCCAGACGTCATCAATTGTCACGATTGGCACATGTCGTATTTTATCGATTTGGCCCGTCGCGATAACCGTTATCGCAAAGTGATGGCAGCCATGCCAATTGTTTTGACCGTACATAACTTCCGCTATCAAGGTAATGATGAGTACCGTTACATGCCAGAGAGTGCCCAGGATACCGGTGTGGCTCCTTTGGCGCCACTTACCTCTAAGCTTTTGCAGCGTCAGAACGCGCTGAAGCGCGGTTTGTTGTTTGCTGATGCTATTACTACCGTAAGTCCAACTCATGCCATTGAGGTGCTCACGCCAGAATACGCCGAAGGACTGGAAGATGTTTTGGAGAAAGTTCGCGGCAAACTCCGCGGCATCATGAACGGTATTGATATCGGTGAGTTTAACCCAGCTACAGATGAGCTCATTCACAAGCGTTTTGGTAGGCGCTGGTTTGCCTCGGCCCGGGCTGAGAATAAGAAAGATCTCCAGCGCTTCTTTAAGTTGCCTTTGGATTCTTCAATTCCCATGTTGGCCTCGGTAGGCCGCTTGTCAGAACAGAAGGGTTGGGATCTTTTGCTTGAGACTTTGCCACCACTCCTCACTGAGCGCCCGGACGTTCAATTTATCGTTGTCGGTACGGGCGACGATCATTATCGTGACGCCCTGGTAAAGTTGAAAGAACAATTTCCCAAACAAGTTGGTCTGCATCTGCAGCAAGATTTTGAGTTGCCTCGCCGCGTCTTCTCAGGAGCTGACATAGTCCTGATGCCAAGTATGTTTGAGCCGGGCGGTATCGTCGCTCTGGAGGCTTTACGATACGGCGCCGTGCCACTCGTGCGTCGTACCGGTGGCTTGAATGACAGCATTGAGGACTTTAACCCTATCACTGGAGGAGGAACGGGCTTTTCATTCACAACCAAGAACTCTTGGGCTCTCTACGGCGCTATTGTTGAAGCCTTAGCAATTTATCGTCATCTTAAGCTCTGGAATCACCTGGTTAATAACTGTTTAGCCGCCGATTTTTCCTGGGATCATGCTGCAAGAGATTACAAGGACTGGTATGCTAAGGCTATTCGCCAGCGCGCTCGCTCTGCCGCGGTCTCCAAAGTATCGAAACGCTAACCCCCTTGCCTGTGGTCGATCTCGCTCAAGACCTTGCCTGGTTTGAAACCTGGAAAAGCTCCACTACCTACGCCCACTTACAACAGCGACCCATTGCGTATTTTTGCGCCGAGTTCGCCCTAGAGAGTAAGATCCCCACTTATGCCGGCGGCTTAGGTGTTTTAGCCGGCGATGTAATCCGCGAAGCTGCCGACCGTGATGTCCCCATCGTTGGCGTAGGTTTGTATTACCGTCAGGGCTACATCTGTCCGACCAAAGCCACTGAAGATGGCAAGTTGGTGGAAGTCTGCGTAAATACGCCGGCTACCAGTGTTGGCCTTGAACAAGTCATGGGGGAGGACGGAGCACCACTCAAGATTGTTGTTCCTATCCAGGATCAGCACATCGAAGCTCAGGTGTGGAAATGGACTCGTGCTAATGTAGTTGTTTATCTCCTCGATACAGACGTTGAGCCAAACGCTGATTCCGATCGTAAGATTACCGAGCGCTTATATGTGGCTCACTCGGAGATGCGTTTAAAACAGCAGATCGTGCTCGGTATTGGTGGGTTGCGTTTGTTGGAGGCTCTACAAATCCATCCCTCAATTTATCATTTGAACGAAGGCCACTCGGCCTTACTCGGCTTGGAGTTGATCCGTCACCAGATGCAGGAGCGTAAATTGTCTTTCGACGAAGCTAAGGCCTTTGCACGTCGTCGCTTGGTTTTAACCAACCATACGTTGGTTCCAGCGGGTAACGAAGTTTACGGTGACGATCTGGTAAGTCTCTTGCTTGAGCGTTACGCCAAAGATATCGCCGTACCGGTAACTGAGCTCGTGAAACTTGGTCTCGTGCATGAGGCCAGCTCATTCTCCATGACACTCCTGGCTTTACGCATGGCTTCAGTAGTGAATGCTGTGAGCAAGCTACATGCCAAGAAGGCTCGTGAAATTTGGCATGACCATCCGATGGTCGCCGTCACGAATGGAGTCCACATTCCTACTTGGGATCGCGTGACTCAAGACGTTAAAGCTCCGGGAGTCTTTTGGAAGGTGCACCAGGAGCGTAAGGGGGAGCTCTTGAAATACATCACTGCTCAGACGGGGAGAAAATGGGATCAGGACACCATGCTTGTTGGTTGGGCACGTCGCATAGCTAGCTACAAGCGCCCTGGAGCTATCCTGGAGGACGCTAAGCGGTTTGCTAAGCTTGCTCGGAATTCGGAGCGCCCCATGCGTTTAGTCATCGCTGGTCGTCCTCATGCCGCCGATACTGAGGGGAACAAGATCCGTGAAGACATTCTCAAGCTTGTAGAGGGGGAGCTTCAAGACGTGGCTGCGTACTTGCCTGATTACGATCTTGCTCAGGCCGAGCTGCTCGTAGCTGGGTGTGATGTTTGGCTAAATACCCCTGTCGTTGGTTTTGAAGCCTGCGGTACAAGCGGTATGAAGGCCGCCTTGAACGGCGTGTTGCCATGCACCACCAAAGATGGCTGGGTCGATGAAGCTGAGCTGTACAAAGTTGGTTGGCTCCTGAAAGACGCCGATGTCAGTACCGACATTCTTGATGTCCTCGAACAGAATATTTTACCCATGTATTACGACCGCAACAGCGCCGCTGTTCCAGAACTCTGGGAAGAGCACATGCGTAACTCCCGTGAAATGATTTTGAACCAATTTAGCGCCACGCGGATGCTGCGTTCGTACATTGAGATGATGTATTTATAAACAAAAAAGGCCAGGTGTCCCAGGGGGTCCTTCGCTCGGCCATCACTTCGGTGAGCCTCGCTCAGGACAAAAATACCCTCACGTGAAGTGAGGGTATTTTTGGTTCTGCGGCCCGGTCTCGCTTGAGGCCTTTGATGGGCTTAAGGAGTTTTACAATTTTTTGGTGACAAATTCAGCAAACGAGCTCGGTCGTTCATTAATGTCCATACTGAGGCATTGGGCGATGAAATTCATTGATTTTTCTGAAAGCGCAACCCCATTCGTCCGGCATAACCCAGGAAAGGTAAATTTCACACACTGCTGTGTGATCGCGGACTCCAATCCAGCCTTCAATGACCACGCAATATAGCCATCCTCACCCATATCAAGATAACGTCGGTCGGTTGCTTCCTGACGTGCCTGCATGGTTGCAAAATACTTCGTCGCTCGATCTCTAAGTAATTTATCCACTACCGGCTTCACACGTTCTCGATATTGCTGGTATCCCGCCATTTGGTCGGCAGGAATTTCGATTTTTGCGTAACGATCCACAACGATTCGTTCCATAGTTTTTGCCCAACGATGCATTTCGCATTTTGCTAACAGAGCAGTGTCTTCTGTCAAAGACGTTCCTTCTTGTTCTGCAAGGGAAAAGCCGAGTTCGTTTTTCTTCACAAATGAAAATGAGTCTTTCAGTTCATCAGCACTGCTACTCTTATCAATGCCAAGTTCAAAATCTAAAAGTCGGGTTGTAAGGCGGCCGTCATCACCTTCATCAAAAAGAAAAGTGCCCTCGTTTACATCAACAATATAGACTCCACGATCTCGAACTTTTTGCAGGCTCTCCGCCATTTGACGCACGACGTCTTCGGCGTGGCGCTGGAGAAATGCAGTCCGCTCTTTTTTCGGCATGTGATCAATGGAGATACCGGGAATTTCCTCCAGAAGAAGCCGAGCACGATCGTTTTCGTACCGCTTATAATCAATGACCTTTGGAACAACGCCTGTATCCGATAGCTCATCAAGAATTCGTTTTTCCCGAGCGAGTCGGGCGATGTTGTCAGAGTCTTCGGGTTGCTTGTCGACGTATTTAGCAATCATTCGTTTTCCGTCCTTCTCGTAGCGGACATTCCGCTTACAGCGTTCTCGCTGCACGTCACCACTTAAATCTTCCCGTTGAACGCCAAGAATATTTTTTGTGCTGCACTTCGAACATGATTTTACAAAATTACCATGCTCACAAAAGGATTTCTCCTTCATTGGTTCGGATTCCCGCATATTCGTTAAAGTGAAATCGTAATAATTCGCTCACCAAAAACATACTCGATACGTGTATCGAGGCATTGCCGAATCATGCTTTCTTCGGTGGGATATGTGTGGCCATGTAGGAGATAGGCGGGATGTCACTCGTGAATATGCGTGAGCAGTCCGATGAAGCCAGTGTGAGATAAATCGCCTTGATCGTCATTGATTCCAAACGGCGGGCAGTGCGTAAGCATGACATCGACGCGTGGGAAGTCTTTTAACAAAGCGGAAGCTTCTTCTTGGGTATACATTTTAGCGTATGCAGATTCTTTATACCGCACGGATCCTTCAAATCCGCCAAATGAAATACCTTTAACGATAACTGTATTTAGGCGCATATTCGTCAGTCCAACGGTATCCATGTACGATCCCGAACAATGATTGCAGTATACGCCAAGTTTGGGAATATCGGTAATAAGTTCAAGGTCACGTATTTGCGACAACTCAAGATCGCCAAGAGTCACAATGACATCAACCGGCGTTGTGGCGACGATATCACTAATACGACGGCTTGGAGCTCGATCAGCAATGGCGAGGAGTCGCAGGGTCGGCATAACTATGAGACACGAGCAGTTCTCGCGAGAACGTAATATCGCTCAAGCGTATCGCGATAAAAGCTTACCTCATCTGAAGCACTCACTTCGTCAATAAGGACCTGCAATCGTTTTTCAAACTCATCTTGATTTTTGTAGAGATCGCCCTGTCTACCACTACCACGCATATCTTCCGGGCGAAAATCCAAAAATACACCATCACCACCACGAAGATATCCAATTGTATTTACCAGCGAAACCAAAGCCGGGAGACGCAATGCAATCGTGTGAATGCGGCCGGAGCCTTCCTCTGACTCGGCCTTACCCATCTCTTTGTTTACTAACCAGGAGAACTGTTCGACCATGTCGATGTATTCACTTTGATTCTGTGGCGGACGAAATTGGATAGGCTGCGATGTTGCTTAATCCATATAAAAAACAAAAAAATATGATGGATAAATGTTACCTTAATCCACCGTTTTACTAAAAAACTTTCACATCTCGATTTACCTACAGTTTGGGACTAGGCACCCCGGACAGATGTGGCATTAATGTCCATGCCACATAACAAGGCAAACATATGGACCTTATAAAGGGCTTCGAGGCACAGAAAGGGGTTTTACAGGGAGAACAGCCGATTCCACTAGGACCGATACGGTATTGCCTTTACTCGAGAAAAAGCACGGAACAAGACGAGCTTCAGGCCTTGTCGATTGAATCGCAGGTAAAGGAGATGTTGGCGACAGCCGAACGGGACGGACTACTGGTCACCGAGATCCGTCGCGAGAGTCACTCCGCAAAAGCGTCAGGCCAACGACCGGAATTTAATCGACTCATCGACGACATAAAACTGAAACGGTTTGATGGCATTCTTGCCTGGGCGCCGGATCGACTAAGCCGTAACGCGGGAGACCTCGGCACTATCGTGGATATGATGGGTCAAGGAGGGATTCGGGAAATTCGAACGAATGGCGCGCGATTCACCAATTCTCCAAGCGACAAGTCCATGCTGATGATGCAGTTTAGCCAAGCGGGGATTGTGGTGGGCAACCGACAGTCCGCCCTAGCAGCAGCATTGGATGAAGTCGAAGCTAGTCGAGTAACCAAGCATTTTAGAATAATTAAGGGCGATCACGGACCCCGTTTAATTTATTGAGATCCCAATCCAAACCGAAAAGTTGCCGCCTCATTGCTTCACGCTCTACGCGCCCTCGAGTTAGCTGACCGTTTAATAAACCGTCCCTAACGGTTGACACAAAGGCTTTTTAGCCTTATGATCTCAGCGAAATTTCAGACTACTCCGAGATCGTCTAAAGGCAGGACGAGGGACTCTGAATCCCTTAATCTTGGTTCGAATCCAAGTCTCGGAACCAATAAAACCCCATTGCTTCGGCGGCGGGGTTTTGCTGATTCCGGAACTGAGGAAGCCACAGGCGTGGCTTCCGATGGATTCGAACGCCGGAGCGATGTTTTGTCAGCAGACAAAACCGCGAGGCGGTGCCCA
>Ga0163151_10004799_pt1 | contig 17788 bp, 21 predicted proteins | sample OliLakLV19MP5IB2_FD_145596 | JGI IMG/M metagenome (GOLD analysis project Ga0163151, IMG submission 145596) | Freshwater microbial mat bacterial communities from Lake Vanda, McMurdo Dry Valleys, Antarctica - Oligotrophic Lake LV.19.MP5.IB-2 | ecosystem: Environmental > Aquatic > Freshwater >... | reverse complement strand
CAGTCACCCCGCCCCTGAACTGACAGGCCGGGCCGTCAGGCTCAAGCAGGGCACCAACTGCACACTGGGTGCCGTCTGGTGCCAGGTACAGGCACCCACCACCTGCCAACACAGCGCGCCGGCCTTGTGTGTAAAGATGCGTCACCACGGTGTCGAAAATGTCTTGAGCTTTCACTCTACACTCCTACCGTCGCTCCGAGTGGTGAAAGGGGCTGCGCCCCCGCACACTCCCCGGGCGTGGGTTAACTGGCCCGCAATGTTCAGTCCACCAAATCGAAGCGCTTGCTAAGGATTTCCAGTTCTGGAAGTTCCGCGAAGTCCCACGTTCCAGCCATGGTCAAGCACGTTCCGCGCACCAGGGAAGCAACTTGCGCCACGGTCACGAACCGGCGTGCCTTGTCTGTCGCGCAACCGCCAATCGCCTTGCCCATTTCTTCGCTCAAGTAAGCGGGAACTTCGGCGTTCAGGTCAGCGGCAAGAACCATCGCACGCTTGAATTCAGCCCGTTTCATGTTGCTCCTACTCCTTTTGTTTAAGTTGTTCTATGCGGCTGTAGCAGTATGCGGCGCGAGCTTCGTCTCCTTGGTGCGTAAATTGAACGGCGAGAACACCCCAATCGAAGGCTCTGCGCTGGTCCCAATCTGCGTCCATACCTAGATACTCAAACGCGCTGGGGACGTCTGTCTGCCCTCTGAGCTTCACGGCAATATTCCCGCCCGTCGCCGCACAATGCTTACATAAGGCTTATCGTCATGTTTGGAAAAAAACTTTAGTGGAAAGTGAAAAAAACTTATAACATGGCGCAAAAGCTTGAGTTTTTCTGCATGTTTCTTGTAAAGGTGGCGTTCTGACTGTCATACAGGGAACCGAAGGTTCCCCTAATAATGTATCCTCCAAACGAGGAATCAACAGGTTAACAGGGAACATAGTAAAATATGGCAATTGAAACATTGTGTTATAAGATGTTTTCATTTAATTCTAAAGTTTTTTTGTAATTGTCCCGATAAGAGTTATGTAACAACGTAAAAGGGGAATCAAAATGATCAGCGCACGCGAGCAGGTTTTCATTGACAACTGTGCGGAATGTCACACCAAGGAAGACTTAATCAAGGTGGCCAACGCTTGTGGCTTCACCTGGAATGAAATTGCCAACCTGTCCACCCGTGTTGACGGGATGATCGGAAAAAAATCACACCTGTTTCGCCAAGTCAGGAACAGTGGACGCGAACTGATGGACGCATGGGAAAACAGCAACGCCATGGACAAGGGGGAACGCCAAATGAAAGTCACCGCTGTCATTCCAGCCAAGCGCTGAATCATCCGGGGTGCTAGGTACCCCTTAGTGGAAAACGGTCCGCGCCTAGCTAGCGAGCGGCTCCGCGCCATCTGCCGGGAGCCCATCGGTACCTATGCCAAGCACAACCAATGGTTTAGCGCAACAGCGGACCGTTATGAACGCGATCTAGAACGTACTGCCAAGCTGCCCGCGCCATGTTTACGGTCTTATCTCGGAACAGACTGTACGACGGTTGGAAGCCAGCGGCTGAGCCGTTGAACTCGATGACAAACGGCATGATCTTGTGCGTAGCGTAAGCCCAGTCGATTGAGCCTCCGTCTACAGGGTAGAGCAGATCGTAAGAGGTTCCCGCGTCATAAGTCCCACGTCCGGAGTCACGGACGAGTTTTGATGCGAGTTCGCGACCCACTGTTTCGATGATCGTCTTATCGGCAGCGGGGAGCTGTTGATTAGGACAGCCAAGTGGGTAGATGACGATCTCGGAGTACGTGTGAAAGCTCACGCCGATATGCGGTTTAATGTCTCCCATGAGTTTCATGAGGGCTTGGGTTTCTGGTTCGGACCCTGCCGACGGTCCCCGATAGGTGTCCGACCCTGTACTGCCGCTGGACCCGTTGCAGGTGTTCCAAGCGTAAGGGTAGTTCCTATTGATGTCGACGCCGTAACCTCCACGGGTATTTTTGCGCCACATGCTGTTACCTGCCCACACTTTGGCGTTACCATCCACGTTGAGCATAGGGACTACCCATACTTCTGTGGTGTTTAGCCAGTTTCGAACTTTAGTATCTGTGGCGTAGTTTTTTACTAAGTAGTCTACAATGTCTAAAGCTACTTCTACCGTCATCACCTCTCTGGCGTGATGCATAGAATCGAAGAGAACGACCTTCTTCGCGGCAGACTTCATCCGCACGTCGGCGGAGAGTTTGATGGCGTAGATTGGACGGTTCTCTAAAGACGTTCCGATGATCTTTAGGTCAGCGAGATTGGGGTACATCCCAGCTTTCTCGGTGAGAAACTGAGCGACTTCGTCCGGATTTTTGTACTCGGAGTCTGGCGCGAAGAGGGGTCGGACAGCAGCGACGTTCGGGTTGATCTGCACCTTAAAGTACCCTTCGGTGTCGGTGGGCATGACCACGTCGAAGGTCTTGGCGTGCAAGTCTACACCGGCTACGTCAAAACCTAGGTCTCGAACCTCTTGCAGCTCACGTCGGAAGTCGGTCGGTCGGACCTGGATAAGAACGTCTTGCGGGGTGGACGAGCAGGCTAAGAGCAGAGGAAGTAAAAACGGTAATAAACGCATAAAGAAACCTCCGAGGATTTAATCTCTCGGAGGTTTCTTTAGATAGTCCTATCAGCTCAATGTCGCGACCACGATCCTCGTCGGTTCCGTAGAGAAGGCTCTCAAGCAACTTGAAAGGGGTTTCGGACTTCACGCGCCTGCGAACGTCCCCTCTTTCGTCAGTGGGCTTGGTCAGCGCACAGTCCCCAGCTCAACTGGACAGCGAACATAGCCTTCATCAGCGCTGCGTCCTGCTCGCTGTACAGCTCAGCAGGTAGATCGGCACAATCCACACTATTCTCTTTGCGGAAATCGATCGTCTCAGGCGTCTCAACTAGCATAGGTCCCTCCAAAGTATGAGGACACTCAATGTAGTTGATTTTTGTAGCAAGATCAAGTAAGGAGCGGCAACTCAGCGAATAGACTAAGAGATTGGCTGCCGCAGATGGTGCTCGGCTCGCATGCGCTTGGCGCAGTCGGGACCAAATTCGAATCCGCCCTGGTCAAAATACGGAGGGATCTCTTCGTCAGTATACGTGTCGGTGCGCGTGTCGAGACTCAGCCATACTATCTTTTCAGATTTAAGGGGCTTGCCGCAGAGAAGGCAGTGGCCTGGCGTGCTTAGACCCTTCAAATTTCTTGGTTTCATAGGGGTCCTACCAGCAATATCACAAGCCATGTAAATGGCTTTCAACCAACCCTTTTTCCTCGCTACCGCATAAGAACCGCCAGACTCAGCTATCCATTGTCCGGGAGTCTTGAACTTGCTCTTCTTTACGAAGGTGATCGTCTCGGCAAGAGTCATAGACTTCCAATCCGGTTGGATCACAACACCACAAGCTTCGTAGATGGCTTTCAACCGACCTTTTTTACTCGCTACCGCATAAGAACCGCCAGACTCCGCTACCCATTGACCAGCAGTCTTGAACTTGCTCTTCTTTACGAAAGTGATCATCTCAGCAAGAGTCATAGACTCCCAGCCAGGCTTACCAGCAATGCCACAAGCTTCGTAGATGTCTTTCAACCAACCTTTTTTCCTCGCTGCATTGTAAGAACCGCCAGACTCATCTTCCCATTGACCAGCAGTCTTTAGCTTGCTCTTCTTTACGAAGGCGATCATCTCAGCAAGAGTCATAGACTCCCAACCCGGTTGGATCGCAATGCCACAAGCTTCGTAGATGGCTTTTAACCAACCTTTTTTCCACGCTACCGCATAAGAACCGCCAGACTCAGCTTTCCATTGACCAGCAGTCTTGAACTTGCTCTTCTTTACGAAAGAGATCATCTCAGCAAGAGTCTTAGACTTCCAATCCGGTTGGATAGATGCCTTGGTGTACGCTTTACTCATGTTAAGCTATCCTTGTTATCCGGTTGGATCTCTTCCTCTTCTTCTTGTCCTCTTTACGGTAGAGCAGAAAGAGCATAGGGGATGAAGTTTGACATTTGCCTGTGCTATCCTCGTTTTTATACTGCATGTCTTCCAGACAAAGCAGCTTCGTACCCTGCTCACTCGCCAGGGTGATGAGTCCTCCCTTTAGACAGCCCACACGGTTCTTTTCGAATTCTTTTTCCCTCCCTTCGAGGAGCTGGCAGAGTCGGGTCTGGGCGATCTCTTTGGAAGAGTCTCGGGCGAGCAGGAAGGTCAGAGCAATCAGACCCCCGTCTTTGATACGCTCCAGCGCCAAGAGAAACGTCTTCTCGTACTTCCGAGCGTAGGGTCCGCAGAAGTCGAGATACACGAGATCGACCTGAGGGAGTCCAAGGGTCTTGAAACATGCAAAAGCATCGAGAGCTTTGCAGTGCAGAGGAAGGATAGAGGGGTACTTAGACCCTTCTTTAAGCTGGTCCTCGTAGACTTTCTTCTCTTGTTCGATCGAGATGACTGTGGCGTGCTTCTTGCCTGCGTATTCTTTGGCATCTCTAAGCTTAGCACCCGCGAAGGTGATCACCTTCCCGTAGTCTGGAACAGCGTTGGCTAGTATCTCTCGGATCTCTTGTTTTTTAGCGCTGACCTGATAGCTGGGTCTTTTGAGGGGAGCCTTCCGCTTTTGTGGCGCACTCATCCCATAGGTCCCCATCTTGATGTGGGCTTTGACAGCGGCAACTTGCTGCCGTCTGACCTTGATCTTCTTCTGGATCCACTCGTTGGATTTATCCTGACCGAGATAAGCCAGAATCGCTGTACGTTCGCCTGCGTTGATTTTAGCAGTCATAGTCACTCTTTCCCTTGCAATTTAATACCACAAGCCTTGTAAATGTCTTTCAACCAACCTTTTTTCATCGCTACCCTGTAAGAACCGCTGGACTCTGCTACCCATTGTCCGGGAGTCTTGAACTTGCTCTTCTTTACGAAGGCGATCATCTCAGCAAGAGTCATAGACTTCCAATCCGATTTAATCGCAATACCACAAGCCTTGTAGATGTCTCTCAACCAACCTTTTTTCATCGCTACCTGATAAGAACTGCCGGACTCAGCTACCCATTGTCCCCTGGTCTTGAACTTGCTCTTCTTTACGAAGGCGATCATCTCAGCAAGAGTCATAGACTTCCAATCCGATTGGATCGCAATACCACAAGCCTTGTAGATGTCTCTCAACCAACCTTTTTTCATCGCTACCGCATAAGAACTGCCGGACTCAGCTTTCCATTGTCCGTGAGTCTTGAACTTGCTCTTCTTTACAAAGGCGACTATCTCATCAAAAGTCTTAGACTTCCAATCCGATCGGATCGCAATACCACAAGCCTTGCAAATGTCTCTCAACCAACCTTTTTTCATCGCTACCGCATAAGAACCGCTGGACTCTGCTACCCATTGTCCCCTGGTCTTGAACTTGCTCTTCTTTACGAAGGCGATCATCTCAGCAAGAGTCATAGACTTCCAATCCGATTTAATCGCAATACCACAAGCCTTGCAAATGTCTCTCAACCAACCTTTTTTCATCGCTACCTGATAAGAACTGCCGGACTCAGCTACCCATTGTCCCCTGGTCTTGAACTTGCTCTTCTTTACGAAGGCGATCATCTCAGCAAGAGTCATAGACTTCCAATCCGATTGGATCGCAATACCACAAGCTTCGTAGATGGCTTTCAACCAACCTTTTTTCCTCGCTACCTGATAAGAACCGACGGACTCAGCTACCCATTGTCCCCTGGTCTTGAACTTGCTCTTCTTTACGAAGGCGATCATCTCAGCAAGAGTCATAGACTCCCAATCCGGTTGGATCGCAATACCACAAGCTTCGTAGATGGCTTTCAACCAACCTTTTTTGTTCGCCGCATTGTAAGAACCGCTGGACTCAGCTTTCCATTGTCCCACAGTCTTGAACTTGCTCTTCTTTACGAAGGCGATCATCTCAGCAAAAGTCTTAGACGACCATTCCCCCTCACGGCTAAGATCATTATACGACTTCGACATAAGCGTCGTTTGTTCGACGAACTCAGCCAGGTGGGAGAAATCGAAGACCGTCTCTTCGTCGGTTTTGAAAACCCGCTCACCACTAAGCCTGATCTTCACATCGTTAAGGTTCTTATCTTTGTCAGCGGGGTAGTTCGCTTTAGAGAAAACGACTAGTCTGTTGAGAATCAACTCTGCTTTTAGGTCTGAAAGTCCCTCGAATAGGTAGAAGAAGTACTTCTCCACGTCATTTTTATTGCGGCGACCGACTCGACCTAGGCGCTGCACCAGTACTTTGGTGTTACGTGACAGCGTCATATCGACGAGGGAGGTCAGTCCAGGCATGTCGAAACCGACACCGCACTTACCGACGACCACGAGGAACCGTTGACGAGGATCAAGCTGAAAGCTTCTGAGGATACTTTCCTCTTCCGCTTTCGAGTGTTTTCCTGTCAGCCAGGCAGACTGCTCTTGATTATCTTTACTTTTACCTGAGAGGAACGTGCTGACCTGTTTAGCCAAGACGCAGTCGTCGCCCGGTGGGACGATGACTAGGACTTTCGGTCCGAGCTGGGCGTCGTGGGAAGTGAGCAGACGCTCCATTTTCGTGCGGCACAACTTCTTTAGCTTAGCCTTGTTCTTCTTGCCTACCGCAGCGCGCAGTTCGCCCTGCGTATCGTAGGCATTTTCGCCTAAGTTAAGATCTAACTTAAGCGTTGTCTGGTGAAAGCTCAGCCGGAGATTCGAAGCGACCATCCCGTCTTCGATCCCTTGGTGGAGACCCCTTCGGAGCACCGGGCAGCCGTGGAAGTAGCCATCCGTCGCTTCCAACTCCCAACTGGTAGCTGTCGAAGCAACAACCACCGCTTTCCGTTTGCAGCACTCCTTCAGGATGCTACGGAGTAGAACCGCGTTTTTAGACAGACCCAGGTGTGCTTCGTCTAGCAGAAGAAGGTCGAACTTGAAGGGGAGTTCTTTAATCGAGTTGATGGCTTGCGGGTTGAAGATGAAGACGTTTTTGCTGGTGTCGGTGGCTTGTCCACATCCGACACTAGTGATGACGTTCTTTAACCCGCTCTCGCTAAACTTAGCTAAGTGCTGGATCCGTAGATGTGTCCTGAACGCCGCCGAAAGCCCGATCTTGATCTCGGGATTCTCTTTGATCAACTCGGCACAAACTTGCGCCATAATATAGGACTTACCCGCACCTGTGTAGTGGTTGAGGATACAATTGCTACCGTTCCTGATGTGCTTAAGCAGGAATTCGATCGCCTCCAACTGGTGATCTTTTTTCTTGAAATGCTTTCGGCGAGCACTCGTTGCTTGATTTTCACGATTGGTCAGCATGACATTCTCCCCGCTGCTTACCTTCCTACCTACATACTGACACTTATCGGCAATTGCAAGAAAAACTTTAGGACGGCTTTAGCCTCTACTATAGTCATAGATGATGAGCGTAAGCATTTTTCACCTCCAATCCGATTTAATTGCAATACCACAAGCTTCGTAGATGGCTTTCAACCAACCTTTTTTGTTCGCCGCACCATAAGAACCGCTGGAATCAGCTTTCCATTGTCCCCTGGTCTTGAACTTGCTCTTCTTTACGAAGGCGATCATCTCAGCAAGAGTCATAGACTCCCAATCCGATTTAATCGCAATACCACAAGCTTCGTAGATCGCTTTCAACCAACCTTTTTTACTCGCTGCATTGTAAGAACCGCCAGACTCGGCTTGCCATTGTCTAGCAGTATTGAACTTGCTCTCCCTTACAAAGCTGATCATCTCAGCAAGAGTCCTGGTCTTCCAATCCGGTTGGATCGCAATAGCACAAGCCTTGCAAATGTCTCTCAACCAACCTTTTTTCCACGCTACCTTGTAAGAACCGCTGGACTCAGCTTTCCATTGTCCGGGAGTCTTGAACTGGCTCTCCCTTACAAAGCTGATCATCTCAGCAAGAGTCTTAGACTTCCAATCCGGTTGGATCGCGATCGCAATGCCACAAGCCTTGTAAATGTCTTTCAACCAACCTTTTTTCCTCGCTACATTGTAAGAACTGCCTGACTCCGCTTCCCATTGTCCGGGAGTCTTGACCTCGCTCTTCTTTACGAAGGCGATCATCTCAGCAAGAGTCATAGACTCCCAGCGCGCTCTAATCGCAATACCACAAGCCTTGTAAATGTCTTTCAACCAACCCTTTTCCATCGCTGCTTGATAAGAACCGCCAGACTCAGCTTTCCATTGTCCGGGAGTCTTGAACTGGCTCTCCCTTACAAAGCTGATCATCTCAGCAAGAGTCTTAGACTTCCAATTCGGTTGGATAGATGCCTTGATGTACTCTTTACTCACGGACCTTCTCCCGCAGCTTACGGACACTTATCGGCAATTGCAAGAAAAACTTTAGGAGTTTCGACTAAAGAAAACTGGTCCTTACCAGCTAGAGGAGTCTGATGGGTAGAATATTTACCAAGCGCCCTTTCACTCCACCTCGCACGAACGAAACTTCAGCGAGTTCCCTGCCTGGTTGAATCAGAGCCGAGGCCGAATAAGAGCCATGTTTGAGGGTTTCGAGGTTAAAAAAGACGCACTCCACCGCCGCAGGATGCGTTGAGATGGAAGGATAGCGATCACGATTGGCGATAAAATCTTCAACGGCGACGGGATCGCTAAGAGACCAAGACTCCATCGCTAGAAGAACAAACGTAGCTTTATTCTTCTTACATAAATCACGGAGAAGGGTTGTCGTTTCCTCTTTATCTTTTTCATCCTTAAGAGAAAGCAGAACGATTTTTAGCCCGCTTGCAGATCCCACGAAAGCGACTGGGGCTAACATGTCGTTGCTTTTAACATTCAATCCCACCATAGGGATGGCCGTTTCGACAACATGACTGATGGCGGGGTCCAGGTTAGCTGGTAAATTAAAACTCATTTGTTTCGCCTACTTGTTTCAAGCGTTTACAAAGCCGAGGACGCCGAGTCGTCTCTTCGTTATAGGCTCTTGAAGTTTTTCGTAAAGAGCTGAAGCCTCTTCGTAGTTTGCGACCTCGATCTCCATGCCCATGTCATCGGCTCCCCAAATCTGGACGCGCCATGCGTCAGGGGTGAGACTTTCTCTTCGCATATCAAACGTAAGGGAGACCCTTACGTGATTTCCCTCAAAAGTGGGGAACCAGTCATCGGTGGTTAGCATCAACTTAGAACGTGACTTCTTAGAAGCCTTGACGAAGGCTTTATCGCCCTTTTTCGAGGACTGTTTGCGTTTTTTCATGCCTACCTCAGGTTAGCGGCTGTATCACCCACTGACACTTATCGGCAATTGCAAGAAAAACTTTAGGAGTTTTCTAAAGAAATCCGACTAAAGAAAACAGGTCCTTACCGTCAAAGTAAGGACCTGTGTAAGAATTGCCCACTAGAGTACTAGGAGCACCAGGGTTGGCTAGGATCAAACTGGCAAAGAATCTCGCAGATCATGGGATCGCCGTAAGGGCATGCTTCTGGTTCAGGCGTATTATCATTGATAGGAGCGAACCAACAGCGAGGTCTTTGCGTATCGGCGTCCCCTTCGCAACTATGGGCGAAAGCTTCTTGCTGTGCTTCGAGGGAATTGCGGTCTGAAAGCTTCTTACCTGGGATCAGTGTATAATCCCATTTCGAATTTCCGCAAAGAGCGCTAGAGATATAAGTGTCGAGACGACATTGAGCAGCGGGGTGTTCATGGTCGGTTCTAGTGACCGTTGAAGTGTCGGGAGTATCGTAATTGGCTACTGTCCCACCTAAAGCTGCTAAAAGATCAGCCAAGCTCTTACCTGCTACTACGGCACGGTAACAAATGTCTCGGTCAGCGGAATCTTTGTGATGCTCATCACACTTCGCTTTCTGTGCGTCGGGGATAGCGGCAATCGCTTTTCTTGATAAAGAACTGTCTTTGGCGAAAATTTCGAAAGCACAGGCACCCGTAGCGTAAACGTCGGACTGTCCTTCGTCCGCTGCCCAGCTTTGAACGTAAGGATACCCGCCGATGTGGTGTCCAAGTTCATGGCAGAGAACCATAGCGAACCCATCAACGGTCACTTCAGCACGGCGGGCTAGTCCGCCGTACATGTTGACTTGCCAGTTCGTAGCCGACGGCTGCGAAGCGTCAGCGTTAACCGTGCTGTCGGACCATTTACGGTTCACCGTCAAAGTTGCACCGAAATGATCTTTGATCAGCGGCTTGTAGAATTTCTCTACTCGGTCAACGACCGAGTTGAACTGCTCTTGGGTAATTCCATCTTTGCCGTCTAAAGAGTCTTTGAGAAACAAATCGTTAGTTGGCATGAAAGTGGAAGTCGAAGCGAGACTTGGAGCTGCAAACGATAACAAGAGTAAAGTGCTGAATACTTTCATTTAAAGACCCTTCGTGGTAAAAAGTTAAACTGGCTGACTAGTCAGTTAACCTTAGCACGAAAAGACATCGAAGGTGGTCTTTTAGGAGATTCTTTTAGGAAAACCTTCTTCTCGCGCTCTGGCCTTTGAAAGTTTCGCAACCAAAGACGTCTAGCTCAAGTGGCGCTAGGTCTACCACGATGCCTTGCGGTTCCAGCAATCTTTTGAAGAGGTTTACGCCCATCCACTCGGAAAGCGTGTGGCCGACCTCAATGACCCCGGCGGTCCCGGTCGTTTCGGCAGCCTGAAGGTTCTCGCCGATGATGTAGACGTCGGCATTGGTCGCCGAAGCCTCCGACGCTACCAACCCGCCGAGACCCGTGCAGATCACGACCGATTCAACCATCCGGGTGCCTCCGGTCCAGTGGACCTGGCCGATGACGTCCCCGGCGAACGCCCGGACCTTCTCGACGAGCACCGGGAACGCGATGGGCCGGACTTTGCCGAACCAGCCAAGGTTCCCGTCGAAGTGTTTGGCTTCCGTGACGTCCAGGGCGTCACGCCATTGATCGTTGAGGCCGCCGTCGCAGCAATCCAGCGCCGTGTGGAAGACGAGCTGCGGGACACCCGCGACGTAGGGGTGATGGCTGATAAGCACATCGTACTGGCTCTTCTTGAAGAACGTGATGAGTCTCGGAGTCGGCGTAACGCAGTAGAGGACGCGCTTGACGTCGGCCTCGTGGTCGATATGGTAGGCCCCGTAGGCTTCGCCAGCCGCCCGGTCCCATTCGGCGGCCCTGGGTACCGCCTTCGTCGTCATCGCGATCAAGTCTTTTGCTTTCATGCCGCTGGGCCTCCCAACCCTTACTAACGTGCCGTAGATCAAATAGCTGACGCTTGCCCACATCAAAAAGAATAGAACAAACTAGCCCGACGTTACGGAACATCCGCCTACCTCCATGAAGTAATACTGGAAAGAGTTGTAGCCGGAGCCTGCGTTCACGCACCTCACGCCTCGCCAAACGTAGTCTACGGCTTCATGAGTGTGTCCCCAACAGAGCGCATCTATTTTTCCAACTAGATGATCGAACCAGCGCGGGTTGCCGTTGATGTTAACACCTTTGTACTTCTTCCCTTCCACGAGCGGCATGTGAGTCAAAAGCACTTTGAACTTGTCGTCAGGCATAGCGTCTAGCGCTGCTTGGAACTGCTGCTCAGCACGCTGCTGCATGAACACAAATACGTCTTGACCGTCAGGTCCATAGTCGAGCATCCAACGTCGGTCATTCGTTGGTGCGTCTTTGATCTCGTACCAACCATCAAAGCCACCAAACCAAACGTCGTGGATGACGACAGATCCGGTATCACTCAAAAGCTCGATGTTGTGCAGAGCTGCGTGTTCGCGGTGGCGTGCGAAGAAGACTTCCCATGTCCTATCTTTGAACTCTTCAGAGTAGCGACCTTCATCGCCGAACCAAAAGTCATGGTTCCCACGCACTGACAAGATCCGAACGTCGGGACCTAAGATTTCCCGGAAGAGTGCCCAAGCACGAAACAAACTCTTCTGCTTAACACAAGACCAATCGCCAGTATGCAGCAAGACCCTACAACCGCGAGTTTGCATTTCGAGAGCAAGCGCCACAAGCTTTTTGCGGTGAACTTTGTCGGTGTTGTGATCCCATCCATAGTGGGTGTCCGTAGTTTTTGCGACGATCATCACTGGCGATTTTCTCGGATGCCGTTTTGCATTCATAGGTCTTTTGGTGGAGCACTAACTTCGAAAAGATCTTCGAGACGTTGCATGATCCAGATGTAAGGATCGCCGTCTCTACCTTTCATCGTACCATACGGCATCTCGCCATCCGAACAGAAGTGGTCGAAGAGTGAGAGGTAGGCTTTCGACGAGTAGAAATCGAAAGTCTCGTTTTCGCCTGCGACCCAAGCAACGACGGTAGGACAAAGGTCCGCTTTGACGCCCATGTCTTTCAACATTTTGATCTGTTGTTCCACCGTTTTCATTGACTCGTTCTCCGTGTTGTTCACTTAACATAGGTCTTATCGGACATTTTTCTAAAAGCTTTAGGACTTTTTTAGATTTTCTTTAGAGTCGTAAGTAGCTAATAAGTTAAATAATTAAATGCCATTGATTATGGCATAGACATTATCTAGAGTGTCAGATCGCCAGCCAACTCTAAAGGGGAAGTACGTTATGAACCTGAACCCAGCGTGGATTCCGTTCTTCTTAGAGCACCAGAAGAAGATCTTTTCTTGGACGCAGGCGTTCGCGCCCGCGTTCGCCGCCGAATTCGACGCGCTTGACGAGGATCCTAAGAGTGTTCTGAATCTCCTCAACGCTATTTATTTCGCGGCTCCTGACAGTCCCTCTATTCGGTCGCCTGCTTTCTTTAGACTGTGCGATCTTTTGGATGGGACGGTTCCGTTTTACGCACCGTGACATTTTCGTTGTGGATCTAAAAAGACGAGCGTAGTGTCCGTCTCCCACTACCCGTAGGAGTTGACTATGCGTTCTCTGTTGAAAGCTGCCTTCCTCATCCCCTCCCTTCTGTTCGTTCCTGTCGCCCACGCCGACTTCACGTTTTGTTCTGAAGACATGTCCCGAGAGACCTGTCTGGCGTACTCCCGAGCCGTGACCACTGCTGACGCTCTTACCGAAGAGCTGGAGAAGCTCAATAACGTGGTCGAGAACAACTCCCACGTCGACCAGTTCGAGAGCGATACCCGTCAACTGCTGCGTGAATTTCGTCTCTTCCTCCGTTTCCTCCGTGTACAGGAACGTGAGAAAGACTACGACCGTACCAACGATCTATACTCTTCCTTCCGAGATGTGGAAGAGTACTGGACGGTGATCTACAACGACCTGCGTCCGTACACCAACAGGTACGCCGACCTCCGCCTGCACACGCGCAAGACTGAACGTCTCTTCAATAAGCTCAGCAAAGAACTGGTTGAAGCAGTCGTAGAGTAGGCGTACCCGGACACAGGGTGTTACCCGAAACTACCCGAAACTACCCGAAACTACCCGAAACTACCCCCCTTCGTCGTGGGGGTTTTCTGTGTGTACGGGGTACCACAGCGCACACACCTTGGGGGACACCTACCCACTATCTAATATAATGCATAAAAGGGGTCACTCTGAAAATGAGAAAGCTTGACGCACTGTTGCCCTTTAGATATCCTTCCTCCCTAAACACCTTTACAACTAACCGGAGGACAGTATGAGCAATTCGACTTCCGAGACCTTCACCGACAAACTGATCGTTTCGGTTGAGGGTGACGACTTGATCATGGGCTACGTCGACCTCGGGTTAACCTTCCAGTCGTCCGAGCCTGAGATCTTGCGTGCTGTCCAGCCGATGCTTCTGGAGAAGTTCGGTCAGAACATCAACGGTGAATATGGCTGGACGTACAAGGTCCACAAAGCTGTGGATAAGAGGAACATCCATCTTTACCCGAACTCGACTGCGGGGATAGATAGAGAGCATCAGCTTGCGTACTTGAATGATCAGGAGCGGTTAACGGCTTACGAATTCCTGACGAAGGGGTGTGTTCACCTTTGGTCGAAGAACCAGCTTCAAGAAGAAAAACTGAAAGAGGTTCTGGATGGATTTGGAAGCCTTGCCGAGAAGGACCCTCTCTTTCTCGCTCACTTCACTAGCTATGCGATTAGGAAGCTCGACAGCAAAGACATCAAAGTTGTGCTCACGTACCTTAACTCTCTTTCAGATGCGGACGGTACTCCGTTCTATCCTGGAGCAGAATTCTCTAAGCCGAACTGGCGTCGTGTTAGCCAAGCCGCGTTGCAGCAGCTCGACCCCAAGCTGGCGCTCCGTGTCGTAGCTCTGGCAAACCGCAAAATGAAGGTGGGTACAAAAGCGGAAGCGTCCCACTTCTCGACCAGTCTGAAGACGGCTCTAAAGAAGTATCTTCGTTACCGTGAAGCAAACCCTAAAGTGCTCCAAGGGATTCAGAAAGCGGGTCTGTCGAAAACTGTCCGTAACCTGTACCGGGAAGCTCGTATCGCTCCGAACGTCGAAGCGGTGAAGACCCTTCGCTGGAAGCAGAAGCCTGGCTACCCTGGTCACGGCGTTACGCTTGCCGATGGTGTATCGTTCCAAGGCTTGAGCGACCTTCAGATTGCCGAGAAGATCCGTAAGGACGGTCTGTCGCCGCAGGTTGTCCTTGGCAGTCTTCCCGACAAGATCTCTCCGGTGATCGCAGCGGCGATCCTTGAGAACTCTACGGGCGACCAGACGGTCGTTCTGACGAGTATGTTCGAGGACCAGGGGTTATTAAAGAACGCCGCTGTGCAAAAGGTATACGCCGCGAAGATCGCGACGGCGAAGTCTGCGCTGGACCGTGTCGACCGGATGAAGGCAGAGATGCATGAAGAGGTTAAGGTTCTTCTCAAGAACACGCGGAGTGAGAAACGTAAGGAAGAGCTTGGCGACTTCGGCAAGGTCTTCATCCACATCGACAAGTCGGGTTCGATGCACCAGGGGATTGAGGTAGCCAAGGACCGTGGCGCTCTTCTCGCCGAGTTCGTGAAGAACCCGGAAGAGAACTTCAACTGGGGGTTATTCAACGAGGAGGGTCATCCTCTCCCCCGTCCTGCGAAGTTCACCAAGGATGCGTTCATGGCGGCGCTGTATAATCAGCGTGCCGGCGGCGGTACGAACATCATGGCTCTCTACGAAGCTAGCCGCAAGTTCGGAACGACGACTGACATTTTCATCACCGACCAAGAGCAGACGGCTGGAGCTATCGAAGGATTCATCGACCGTGCCCGTGAGAAAGGGTACTCAGACCCCCGCATGGTGATCGTGGTACATGTCGGCAATAGCCGCCAAAGGTTGGTCGAAGAGGGGTTCCAACGTCGGAACATCCCGGTCGTCAGGTTGGACCCTGATCAGCTTGTCGAGAGCGCCTTGGTGACCCAAGCCGTCCGTGCGGCATTTAAAGGTGCGACTGCCCTGATCGACGAGATTATGGAGACCCCGTTACTAGAGTTACCAAGCTGGTGGGAATCTGTGCGGATGAGCGCAAGTTAGTATTCGGGATAAAGATAATTCCGGTGCTTCTTGGGTAGATTCCTTGAAGTTACCGGAATTATCTTTTTTCTTGGAAGTCTAAATGAGCTACGAAGAAGTTGATCTAAAGAACCGCAGACATACCAGTCTGTGTTACTTAGTGGAGGGACTGGTCGCTGTACCTGCCGTAGCTTTCAAAATCCTTACTCATTTTCAAGAGATTACCGACGACGAGTACTTGCTCCGCGCCGCTTCGACTTTGGAGAGGGTATTCCTAAAGAACGGTGACAAGCTCAGCGTCTCTCTTTTAGAAATGGCCAGGGACTCTTTAGCGGTGAGCGTTAAGGAATTAGACACGGTGTTAGCAGGTGTGCTAAAATCAGCTATTAGCGCACGCCATCCCTCCAGATAGGTTCCTATGTCTTTCTCGAACATTGAATTTCCCCGCGCGAGAATTGCACGGGAACACGGAGTTTTGGTCGTAAGCCAATGGACGGCTCAAGACTTCTACCCGCCGCCGAACACTTACCTGATCCGGATCAAGGGGGCTAACCCTACCGGGATAAACGAGTTCGTGGAGCTGAAGTACGAGGACGAGTACGTCAAGATCCTCAAGTTGGATTTTGACGACATGGACGAAGCTCGCAGCAAGCACGACCGTATCATGACAGAAGCTGATGCGGTCGCCATCGTGGACTTCTTCAAAGAGGTAAAACCTCTCGTCACGGAGGCAGCTCCCGCGCTGTTCATGGTCCACTGCCAGGGTGGTATATCCAGGAGTTCAGCGGTCGCGGTCGGGTACGCATACTATCGGGGTTCTAAAGAACTGGACGCTGCGATATACGCAGCTAAGTGCTTTATCCCGAATCGGAAGGTTTTCTCGCTCATAAAAGCAGAAGTTGATAGAAGACTTTCATAGAATCATTAGATTAATCTAAAGTACCTAATCAACTTTATCTATAGGTAATAAAATGATCCATTTATCTATGTTAGCCGTTCTGTTAGTGTCTGACGTTCAACCGCTTCCGGAGCAGTGGACGTGTGTAGCTCGGACGCCGGTTCTCCAGCGCGCTTATTCGGGGTCAGGGGTTACGGAAGAGGACGCTCGGGCAAATGCGCTGGACGCCTGTCAGGAGCACGCCCTCTTCGGCTGTTACATTGCCCGATGCGGTCACAGCGCAGGCGATTGAGAGTCTTCCCCAGGTATGCATCAGGGCTTCGCGTCCTCCGGTTCGGCGAACAGGACCTCGATCTCACCATGGCGGTCTTCGCCGACAATCTCCTCGTAGTCACTGTCCGCAACCATGGCTTCGGCGGCTGCGGCAGACTCGGCATTCACGACAACGTAGCCACGGACTCGGTACTCAATAGTCACACGCCATGCAGTCATTTCGGTTCCTCCGGCTTCGCGTCGAGCGCTAGGTATTCTAGTTTCGTTAGTGGGCAGAAGCCTAGACCTCCGAGTTGGACATTGACTTCTCTAAACAGATCCTTTATTCTAAAAAAGAATCAGCGTTCCTCCTGAGACACGGTGTTTCAAACTTGAGCGCAAATTTCTTTTCCCATAAATCATGGGATGACGTTCCCTCGTAAACGCTTACAAGCATACGACCATAGGTTAGGTCCTGGAATTAAAATCTTTCATGCACCAAGCTAGCGTTTATAACTTGAACGAAGTCCCGTCAAAATATGAGAGAAGGTTCCCAGAGTACGGCATACAAGCATAGCATCGGTTCGAATCCGTTTTTTTTCCTCCGAAAAAATAGCTCAGTTGGTAGAGCAACTTACGATTAATAAGTGAAAAAAGTTTTAAGCCGTACTCACTTGAACCTTCTCTCGCCCATCTTAAAACCCCTTGCTTAACCGCAAGGGGTTTTTCCTTTAAGGAGGAGGACGTTGATTGATTTTGCCGAACTTGCCCGTCCTAAAGAGCATGTTGTCCCTGTTTTAAACCGTTCGTTTGTCTTGCACAAGAAGCGGTACACGGTCGACACCGAAGACGGGTGGACGTTAGTCTGTGTCGAAAACAACCGTGCTGTATGTTTAGGACCTTACGTCTGGGAACGGGTTAAAGACCCGGCTTACGGTTACACGCTCGCTCGCCAGCTCGTCTTCGCCAACGGCGACGTAGCGAAAAGAAAGTGGGGTTTACCTCTTTCTGTTCCTTTACACTTCAACGTCCAGGACACCTTCTCTTCCGTGAGAGTGATCATATGGGAGGACGGTAAGGCGTATTATGTTGAACCGAACTATTCCGACCTTTTAATTTACGACGTAAAATCTGCTTACGACGAAGAGTGTCACCTTCCCTGTAAAGGTGTCACACCCGAGTTGCGGACCTTATTTCTTTTTCACCTGTTGGAGCGGGAACGGATCCGCGCTATCCTAGAGGAAGTTCGTCAGACTGC
>Ga0163151_10004796_pt1 | contig 17793 bp, 15 predicted proteins | sample OliLakLV19MP5IB2_FD_145596 | JGI IMG/M metagenome (GOLD analysis project Ga0163151, IMG submission 145596) | Freshwater microbial mat bacterial communities from Lake Vanda, McMurdo Dry Valleys, Antarctica - Oligotrophic Lake LV.19.MP5.IB-2 | ecosystem: Environmental > Aquatic > Freshwater >... | reverse complement strand
GTTGCAAGATCTGGCACTTCAGCCATGTGATGGGCGGGGCTGAGTTGGGCGCCGGCTGCAATCTCGGGCAGAACGTCGTGATCAGCCCGGGCGTCAAACTGGGCCGGAACGTCAAGGTGCAGAACAATGTTTCCATCTACACCGGCACGATCATCGAGGATGACGTGTTCCTCGGGCCCGCCTGCGTCCTGACCAACGTCAGCAACCCGCGCTCGCAGGTCAACCGGCAGGGCCTCTACGAACAGACGCTGTTGCGGCGCGGCGCCACGGTCGGCGCGAATGCCACGATTGTCTGCGGCACCACGCTCGGCCGCTATTGCTTTGTCGCCGCCGGGGCCGTGGTGACGAAGGACGTGCCGGACTACGCGTTGGTCATGGGCTCACCGGCGCGCCGGGCCGGCTGGATGAGCCGCCATGGCCACAAGCTCAAGGCCGGGTCGGACGGCCTCATGGTGTGCCCCGAGTCGGGCTACCGCTACCGCGAAGTAGAACCCGGCATAGTTCGCTGTCTCGATCTGGATGAGGAGTCTCATCTGCCTCCTTCTTTTCAAAAAGGCATGCTCGCTTATCGCGAGCTTAAGCAGAAATGAGAAAAGCCGGTATTCAAGCGTTATGATTACAATAGTAGACTACGGATTGGGCAATCTGGGATCGATTGCTAACATGCTCCGTAAGATCGGCGTTGTTTCTGAGTCTACCAGTGATCCTGCCCGGATTGCCACGGCTGAAAAACTCATTCTTCCCGGAGTTGGGGCCTTCGACAACGGCATGGAGAACCTGGCGCGCCTGGGGCTGATCGAACCGCTCAACCAGCGGGTGCTGCGCGACAAGGTGCCGGTGCTCGGCATCTGCCTCGGCGCCCAGTTGCTCACCCGCCGCAGCGAGGAGGGCAAACTGCCGGGTCTCGGTTGGATCGAGGCCGACACCATCCGGTTCTTTTCCCGCCAGCCGGGGGCCGGGCTCAAGGTGCCCCACATGGGCTGGAACGACCTCAGCCTCAAGAAATCCTCGCCGCTTTTTGCCGACGGCTCGGAGCAGCGTTTCTACTTCGTTCATTCCTTCCATTTCTCGTGCGACCAGGCGGAGGATCCGCTGGCGGCCGCCACCTACGGCTATGAATTCACTGCCGCGTTCAGTCGCGGCAATGTCTTCGGCGTCCAGTTCCACCCGGAGAAAAGCCACAAGTTCGGCATGGAGTTCCTGCGGCGCTTCGCCGCGCTGCAATGAGTTTTTACCACGGATTACGCGGATGACCACGGATACTTCAAAGGGAAACCAGCAGGACAGGGAGTGTTTTAGAAATTGTTCTTCGTGGGCCAGCGAGCTTGCTCGCGCTGAAACCGCGCCCGCAAGCGGGCGGCCTACGGTGGCTTGATTGAGCCAAAATGGTTTATTTGAAAACTCTCTGCAGCTGAATCATCCACTCCCCATGCGCCCCCTCCGACATCGCGTCATCCCTGTGCTGCTCCTGCGCGGGGCGGGCTTGGTCAAGACCACGAAATTCAAAGACGCCAAATACGTGGGCGATCCCATCAACGCCGTCCGCATCTTCAATGAGAAGGAGGTGGATGAACTGGTGTTCCTCGACATCGAGGCCACGGTCAGCGGCCGCGCGCCGAATTATGAGACGCTGCGCAACATCGCCAGCGAATGCTTCATGCCCCTGTGTTACGGAGGCGGGGTGCGTGATCTGGCGCAGATCGAGGCCATCCTCAAGACGGGGGTCGAGAAGGTGTCCCTCAACTCCGCGCTGCTCGAAAAACCGGAGATGGTGCGGGAGGCCGCCCGCATCCATGGCAGCTCCACCATCGTGGCCTCGATTGACTTCAAGCGGGGATTTTTCGGCAAGTCCGAGGCCTTCACCCGCGCCGGCCGGCAGGGCACGGGCCTGACGGCGCTGGAACTTGCCCGGCGCGTCGAGGACCTCGGGGTGGGGGAGATACTCCTCAATTGCATCGACCGCGACGGCATGATGCAGGGGTATGATCTCGAGGTGACGAAACAGGTGGCCGAGGCGGTGTTCGTGCCGGTGATCGCCTGTGGCGGGGCGGGCAGCCTAGCCCATTTACGTGCAGCCATTCACGAAGCGCATGCTTCGGCAGTGGCGGCGGGAGCCTTCTTTGTCTTCCACGGGAAACATCGTGCTGTATTGATTACCTATCCGGCGCAGAGTGAATTGATTCGTTCCGTCTTCACGCCTTGAATTTTCGTCCGATGACTGACTTGCAAGGTAACCTGAATCAGCTCTTTGGCATTCTGACTGGCCGCTGGAAGGCATTGCGCGGATTAGGCCGCTCTTTAAACTATTTCCCATCGCTATTGCAGGGAGGATCCTCTTACGCAATCAGCCTGATCGGGGTAGTCTTGACAGGCCGGTTGTATTCTTTGGCGGATATCGGAATTTGGAGCCTGTGCCTCGTTGTTGGTGGAATCGCTGGTGGGGTAGCGACATTGGGCTTTGATCGTCTGCTCGCACGGGAAAAGGATCCCGCCCGCGTCATCGCGATGGCGATTTTCTCCGTAAAGAGCGCGATGGTAACGGTTGGTTGCGCTCTTTGTCTCATGGCAATTCTATATTCTGTCGCATGGAAGCCACCGAGCTACCTCTGGGGTGGGGTGGTTCTCACGCTGTCATGCGGCTTAATGCAGATAGGGCAGCAATGGAATTTACGTTTTGGTGAATTGTCAGTTCTTCAACGTAGTCGTATTGTTATAGCCTCACTATTTCTGCTGATTATGCTTAGTGCGGCAGGTTTCAATTGGCGCAATGCCAGTGCATTGGTAGCCGCCTCGGCTGTCTCCATGTTTGCCGGAGCGGGCTATAGCTATGTAAAGTCACACAACAAGCACACTTTCATTTCGGGGGTTGTAGGCTCAAATCAAATCTGGCGGGGCCATTTCCGGTCCGCACTTGTCATTACAGCCTCAGGCCTGATCAATCGCTTTAACCTGAATCTGCCGGTCATGATCTGCGCCATAATGGGGGATATTGTGTTAAACGGCGAGGTCGCTTTGGCGCAACGGGTGGTGAATGTCCCAATTGCAATTCTTGCTTATACTGCAGGAACGACGTATCTGAGCACGCTTTTACAGGTGTTGCATGATAACCCAACTGCGCTCCGTGATGAATATGTGAAATCAGCGAGAAAACTGATTGCTATCAGTGGAGCGATTCTGTTGCCTATAATGTTATGTTCTCCATTGATAAGTTATCTCTTCTTGGGCTCAACCAGCCCCAAAATGGCTTTCGCCATAGTCTCGCTTTCGATTTTAGGCATCCTGCAGTCAGCCCAAGGGAATTTGTCTCCTATGCTCAATTATTTGGGCCAAGAAACCATGCAGCTGCGGTATGACATCGCAATGGGTTTTTGTTTTGCCCTAATTGCGGGCCTAGGTGCCTATTGCCTCGTTGGTTCGATCCGGATATTCATCGCCATCGTTATTGCCCAATGTCTGGGATACTTCATCCACTTCCGGCTCACGCTTGCTTCGATCAAATGAATCATATTGAGAGGCTAAAACTGAACGCCGGAGTATTCAGCTTCTGAATCAGACCACGAAACACGCTAACATAGTCCATCGTCTGACGCTAGCGGCATCGGTTCTAGTGTTGCTTGCTGCGCTGATATATTGCTATGAGTTTCTATTGGATAGTCAGTTATTGCGTCACGACTCATCACATGCAAACTGGCTGAGTATTCTAAGCACCTGCGTATTCGTGGTAATTCCCTGCAGCTGGATGCCGCTGCATTACAATCGCCCATCGGACCTTGTTGTTAGCGTGATATACATTTTTGTTTATTGTTCTTCTAGTCTAGCCCTTAGTTACTCTGGTCACGAGGGCAGCATCATCTACATGGCGGTATTGTGCTTATGTATGTTTGTAGTGAATGTATGCTTGCGAACCTATCGAGTAAAGATCCCCGGGGCATTTGACAAGACCACCGCAAACTCACCCGACCGACATGCAATCGACACTCAAACCCGTTCGACCAACCAAGCCGAAGCAAGCTTCGGGGCAGCGAACCCACGGCGGATGAACAGGTTTACGGTTCAACCGATTGATGGACGTTATTATATAATCTTCCTGGTCTCAACCATCGTTTTTTTCTCGTTTCTCGTTTTCTGGGAGTTGGGGTTCCAGCGAAGTTGGATTAATTTGAACGAAGTGTATTCAATTCGCGATGGCTCTGACATTAGTGTTTCCGCAGAGTATGCGCTATGGCTTGATGTGACCATGCGATGGTTGGCTTTTGCCTTATTGCCACTTGGCATATCTATAGGTGTTTACTGCCGGCTCCACTGGCTGTGGGCGGGATGTTTTTTGATTTACTATTACCTCTATGTGACGACTGGACATAAAACCTATTTCTTTGCAGGTATTGTAGTTTTTGCGCTCAGCCACTCCACGTGGCTGCTGCGAGGGTTATTTACCCACAGGTTGATTGCAGTCTTAATTGGTGTTACTGTGCTGCTTGGGGCCATTACGCTATCATTTAATGAACCTCTCCTTTTGGATCTTTGGGTTCGTCGCTGCTTTATCGTGCCAGGTCATCTGACCAATCTCTATCATGAATATTTCTCAACAAATCCAAAGTTTGAGTTTAGCACCTCGGGTTTCTTGGGGCTCTTCAACTTCAACAACCGTTTATATCAACTAGAGATCCCGAATCTGATTGGATTGATCTATTTCGGGACGGAGAAGATGTCCGCGAATACGAATATCTGGGCCGACGCCTACGCCAACCACGGTTATGTCTTGATGTTGATCGTGAGCGCATTGCTGGCGATCATTCTGCGTCTCGTTGACTTTACAGCCCGGGGATTGAGCATTCGTCTGGTAGCGCCGGTGCTTATCATGCCGGCCGTGACGATCATCAACTCATCGTTGATACCGGTTTTGTTGGGACATGGCCTTTTGCTTGTCTATCTGCTGCTTCTACTCATGCCCCGTTCCCATCTGTTTATCGAGAAAAAGTGGAGTTTGTGGAAGTTTATCAACCAATAATTATCAATGTGCGGTGTTTCTGGCTTTCTATCCACCACTTCCTTGCGGCAGAAGGGTGTAGACTTTGTTGACGCTTCCTTCCGAGCGCTCGCCTCGCGTGGTCCAAATTCCCGCGGGTGGATCGGCTGGGATTCCGCCGGCGAGGTGGTTCAGTCTGGAGGTGAGCCAAGTCTAGCCGGTTTGCGTGGAGCAATCTGTCATACGCGCCTGAGTATTCTTGATGTCACTGAGCGTGGATTTCAGCCCATGGTCTCGCCCTGCCGCTCAAAGTTACTGAGTTTTAATGGCGAGATATACAATTTCCGGGAACTGCGGAGCGAGCTAGAAGCACAGGGAGAGATATTTGAGGGCTCAGGCGATACGGAGGTTTTGTTTCGCTGGCTTTGTGTTCATGGTCAGGCAGGAATTTCAAAACTGGATGGGATGTTTGCTTTTGTTTACATTGATTTGAAGGTGCAGACCATCCTGCTGGTCAGGGACAAGTATGGCATAAAACCACTGTATTTTCGGAGAGAAGGTGAGAATTATTTTGCATTTGCTTCCACGCCTGCGGTCCTGGCGGATAGGACGTTCGGCGGTGTGAGCAGCAATCTCGAGGCAGCCGTTGGCTTTCTCCGCTACGGCGCGCCTGTTCGACCCACTGAGGAGACGCTCTTTAAGGAGATTCTTCCGATCCGCCCTGGCGAATGTGTCAGACTCGACTTGAAAACGTTGGCTTTCACGCGTGAACGTTGGTGTGGCGTGTATTTCCGGGAGGTTGACCAAGGGCGCTCTGTCGAATCGCACGTGGAAGAAATCCGCAGCCAATTTCTGGCAGATTTGCGCAGCTCCTTGGTTGCGGATGTTCCGGTCGGTGTGGCTCTCTCCGGTGGTCTGGATTCATCGGCGCTGCTGTTTGGCATGAAACATCTGGATGCCGAAAAGGGTCAGATCTGGGCATTCAGCCATGTGGAGAAGAATGAACTCTGCTCGGAGCAAGCGTGGATTGACTACGCCGCACAGGAAGCGGGAGCGCGTCTGGTCAAGATATATCCAACACCCGATGAATTATCCGCCGGCTACGACCGATTGCTCCTCGCTCACAGCGAGCCCTTTTGCGATTCGAGCATATACTCCGAGTATGCCGTTTTCAGAGCCGCACAAGAATATGGAGTTAAAGTGATTTTGAACGGGCAGGGAGTGGATGAACTTATGGCGGGCTACGATCATTACGCGGCAATACGGTTGACCGAATTGGTGCGATCCGGGTGCCTGATTGACGCGGGAGTAAGTTTGCAGAGGCAATATTTTTATGGCTCCCGAGTCACCTCGGCAATGATCGCCACAACGCTGAAGATCATTTGGGGCAATCGTAATTATGAGGCGCTCACGAGTTTTTTTGGCAAGGCGGCCTTGCCGGAATGGGTTCGTCTGGGCGGGAGTGAACTTCGATATCATCAAGATGGCGAATTGCTCCAAAGAGCCTACAGTGCTGGGACTACCGCATCCATGGAATGGTCGGTTCGTAACGGCCTTGTGAATCTCTGCCGATACGCTGATCGCAGTTCAATGGCATGCTCAGTGGAGTGCCGCCTTCCCTTCTTGAGAACCGGCATTAGCCGCAGCTTTTCAAAAGTCCCGGTTTCTCTTCTTTACGGCCCCCGGGGAGAGACAAAATATCTGTTGCGCCGTGCGCTCGAAGGTATTGTTTCACCCAAACTACTGAGTCGCCGCGACAAAGTTGGTTTTGCCAACAATGAATCTAAACGTCTTCTGCAGTCGGCGGCATTGGTCGATGAGACGTTAGCGCACGCGCACTCTGCGGAACTAATTGACTTAAAGACCCTGCGTAAAGCTTGGCAAGGGTTCAAACAACGGCCAATCAATGACGGGCTGGCGCGGAGAATATGGAGTAGTATCAGTTACCTGCGTTGGGCTCAATTGTTCAATGTCGGGTCCGCGTAAATCACGGTTATACTGAGTTGAATTACTTTTCTGCACATCTCGAAGAGCGGGCTGAAAACAAAGTATGTCTGCACGTCTTTCTCACCGTGGGAAAGACCGAAAGTAGATTTCTACGAGCGGCCAGAGCGTCACTTGAGGCTAAACTATTTCATCGGGTAGTATTGGCCGCAAAGTGGGAGCCGGGTCTGGCAGAACACGAGATCCTTGAACCAGGAGTCGAGATTTTCAGAATAAGGCTGACGAGTCTGGCGTGGGGCAGGTCATTATTCCCACAAATAGCAAAATGCGTGGAATGGTATTGGAGGATTTATAAATTAGCCCTGAGGCTTAAGCCGGTTTTAATTGTAGGCCACAGTCTCGCGGGACTGCCCATCAGTTGTATCTTAGCCGCTCGTCTGAGAGTGCCTGCCATATATGATGCGCATGAACTTGAGACAAAGGTCACTAATTTGCGCGGTGTCCGGCTTTGGATCGCAGAGATGGCCGAAAGGCATTATATACGTAAGGTCGATGCGGTGCTTGTTGTCTCGGATTCTATCGCGGATTGGTATGCGGATGCCTACAAGATCAAGCGTCCACGGGTGGTGCGGAATATGCCCGAACTGCTCGGCAAGCGACCGGCGGCTGATGCCAGCTTATGGCGCAACCGTTTTGGCATCCCCGCAAGCCACCTGATTTTCATCTATCAGGGCGGGTTGTTTCCTGGTCGGAGAATCGAGAAAATCCTGCATGTATTCGCCAAGGCCAAGCTGGATCGGCATGTCGTTTTCATGGGATACGGGGAGCTCGAAAGCCTGGTGAGAAGCGCTGCCAATCAACATTCCAATATTCATTTAGCCGAATCTGTGCACCCGATGGAAGTATTGCGGAATACGGCCGGAGCAGATGTTGGCCTAGTGGGGGTGGAACCTGTTTGTCTTAGTTATTACTATAGTCTTCCGAACAAACTCTTCGAATATTTGACCGCGGGTATTCCCGTGATCTATCCGAATTTCCCCGAAATGAAGAAGCTCATAGAGTCATCTGGTGCCGGGTGGTGCGTCGAAGAGCCAGACGAACAGTGGCTGGTATTGATAGATAATCTAACCATGAAGGATATTGAAACTGCAAGGAGCCATATTTCCGTGATGATTAAAACCATTTCCTGGGAAGATGAAAAACAACTGCTTATCGATTGTTTCCGCACTTTCTGTCACCAGAAACCAATCAGATGAGTATCTTCTATCCTTTCTCACCCCACGGAGAGGTCATCGGCCCGGGTGCACGCAACTACCGGCAATGCGTGACCACATTGATGGACACAACAGATCCGACCGTGAGATTCAGCGATTCTGGCGACTCACATTGGGTGGATTGGTTTAGGAATGCTATTGAGCCACGCTGGAAGCAGATGCAATTGCCCGGGCAATTGGAAAAGACTGTTACGGAGGTCAAAGAACACAGCGGCCTCGGCCAATACGATTGCATTCTCGGATTAAGCGGTGGCGTGGACAGTTCCTACCTAGCATATCTGGCGTGGAAGGCCGGATTGAAAGTATTGGCCATGCATACAGACACAGGCTGGAACTCAGAAATTGCGGTCAGCAATATCGAGCGCATCCTGCAGGTTACAGGATTTGATCTGGTTACACACGTGGTTGACTGGCCGGCAATGGCTTCCGTGCAAAAGGCCTTTCTGGAGGCGGGTGTGCCCAACATGGACATCCCGCAGGACCACGCAATCTTCGCCGCGCTTTATCGCACGGCGGCGAGGCATAATATAAGATTTATATTGAGCGGCAGTAATTATGCCTCCGAATCGATTCTCCCTCGGGCTTGGGGGCATGATGCTCTCGACTTGACGCATCTAAAGGATGTTTGCGCTGCAGCTTCTATACGACGGCCGCCCGCGGGTTTCCCGACCATGGGATATCTTAAATATGGAGTTCTTTACCAAGGGATTCGCCGCATGCGGATCGTGCGGCTTCTGAACACGGTTCACTACGCCAGAAAAGAAGCCATTCAGACGCTCGAATGCGAGTTCAAGTGGCGGCAATACGGCGAAAAGCATTTTGAATCGCGCTGGACACGCTACTTTCAGGGATACTTTCTACCCCGACGATTCGGTTTTGATAAGCGCCTATGTCATTACTCGAGCCTGATTCTATCGGGGCAGATTACCAAGCCGGAAGCGCTAAGCGTAATGCAGAAGCAGCATTATCCCACGAGCCTGCGGCAGGAGGACGAGGACATAATCCTCAGCAAACTTAATGCATCCCCGGCAGACATTTTGCGCTGGTTAAATCAACCGCGGCGGCCGCATGAGACGTTCGCTCATGGAGGCAAAATGCTTCGCCTGCTTACATCGATACGCAGTAAAGTGCTTCGGCGCAACTAACACATTTGGGACGCAAAACTGCATCTCCGTCGGTAATGGGTAATCGGGTTGCTCGGTTGCAATGACTTCCGGTTGTCACACTGCGATTCCTTATGATCGCTATACTATTTTCCCTTTCGCCTTGGTGGAGGAGACGGTGGCGATATTGCGCGAGCAGGGGGCAAAGTTCGAATGTTTTAGGGACCGGCTGATCACGGCGCAGCAATGTCAGTCAATCCTCCACTATTTGCGTGAGTATGCTGCCTATAAAATGGGATCCAGCAATCTGTCGCTGGCGGTTGTGGCAACCGCTTTGAATCGTGTGGCTAGGAAAAACCGTCGGCTGAAAGGGCTAACTCGTGTATTCGCATGGCGCCAGCCCAACTCACCCACAGTGGTCCTGCATCATGACGCTGATCGTCAGCCCTACAAGACCGTGGACATGATGCGGCTGGAGGCCAAACTGGGAGTCGTAAGCTCCAGTTATTTCTTTGTCACGCGATGCCCGCGGTGGGCAAACGATGAGGAACCATATGAACTCGATTTTAACCACTTGAATGAGCTGCAACAAATGGGCTTCGAGATCGGCTACCATTTGAATGCGATGGAGCAAGCCGGATACGACAAAGCAAAAGCAGTCAAAATTGCTGACCACGATATCGTCCTATTACAGCAGAATGGTATAGAACTCCGCTCATTTGTTCCTCACGGAGGGTGCCCAGGACCGGGTGGCTTGAATAATGATCATACTCCTTACGCCGGTCAGCTTGCCAAGCTGATCTGGGCATACAATGGAAGGGGGTTTGTTAACGATTCAATTTGGAGCGACGGCTATGCCGAAGGGAGCAATGCGGCTGAGTTGGCTGATCCTCGGGAAACAGCAGCCGCTTTAAAAGGTCGAATGCGAGGACATTTTTTGATGCATCCCCAATATTACGGCCACACACTGCGGCCTGACTGGCAGACCCTGCCCATCAGCCGGCTCAAGTGGTGGCGCGGGTTATGGGGGCTTTGATCCATCCATTTATGCTCCGCACTCCCGAAGAAATCCAATTACTGGCTTCCGCCTTGGAACCAGGCATCCGTAATCCCCATCGCGCCGAGCATGGTCCGGCCGAGATCCTTGGCGACTTCTTCACCGGGGTTATCTTGTCCGGCCAGCGCGTTCTCGAACTGGGACCGGGCCATTATGAGTTCTGTGAGAAGATCCGCGCCCAGGGCGCCTCGGCCGAAGCGGTGGAGCTCGACCTACCGGTCATAGAACTCGGCCGGCGGCGGGGCTTCAAGGTCTGGCCGGGCAATCTTACCCAGCTGCCCGAACTCGGCATCACGGGTGGCTTCGACGGATTGTTCTGCAAGGGCTCCAACAACCCCTTCTGGTTTTACGGTGATGAGGCGCGGTTGCGGGCTTATATCGAAGTCATGGTGGGTTTGGTGAAACCATCCGGCTGGTGCTGGATCGTCTCCTGCCCGTATAGCAAACTTGCGCTGCCGGCGGCGGAATTCGCCCGCTGGCTCGCGGTGGAGGCCGGGATTTGCCGGGATCTGGGTTTCCAGGAGTGGCGGATCCCGCACAAGGCCGTCGCCTCGTATTACGGCATTTCGTATGAGCATCCGCAACTGGCTGTCTTCACCCGGAACCTGCCGGTTCACGGCTGGTCGGCGGCTTCGTGGGTGAAGTTCCCCTGGTTCGGCCTGCGGGCCGTGCTGCGTAAGCTCGGTCGTAAATTCCACTCATGACCGTAAAGCCAGACGTTAACCCGTATCCGGATCTGCCAGCTCCGCCCACCATGAATCGTCGGATCTGCCGGCGCTGTGTGATGGACGATTCCGACCCGGACATCCGCTTCGATTCCGAGGGCCACTGCCAGTATTGCACCGATTGGTTGCAGCGCATCCAGCGGGAGACGGCCGCCGGCAATCCCGGCATGTCGCTGGAGCGGGTGGTGGAGCGGATCAAGCAGGCCGGCCGGGGGCGGGACTACGATTGCATCGTGGGTGTGAGCGGCGGCGTGGACAGCACCTATGTGGCCTGGCTCGCCCGGCAGCAAGGGCTGCGGCCGCTGGCGGTGCATTTCGACAATGGCTGGAATTCCGAGCTGGCGGTGGATAACGTGCGCCGGGTGCTCGACCAGTTGCACATCGACCTGCACACTCATGTGGTGGACTGGGAGGAGTTCCGGGATCTGCAGCTCTCGTTCATCAAGGCGGGTGTGACCAATCTTGAGATTCCCACCGACCATGGGATCAGCGCCCTCCTGCACAACACTGCGGCCCGGCACGGGGTGAAATACCTGCTGTCCGGCGGCAATATCCGCAGCGAGGGCATCTATCCGCGTTCCTGGGGTTGGTATAACCTCGACCTCCGCCACCTGCGCGCTGTCCATCGTCGCCACGGGCGCGTGCCGCTCCGGACTTTCCCTCAACTGAGCCTGCCCCGGTTTGCCTGGAACACGCTGGTTCGTGGCGTCCGCATCGTGCCTGTCCTTAATTACGTGGACTATTCCAAGCCGCAGGCGATGGCGTTCTTGCAGAAGGAGCTCGGCTGGCGGCCCTACGGCGGCAAGCACTACGAGTCCATTTTCACCCGCTTCTATCAGGGCTACATTCTGCCTCGGAAATATGGCGTGGACAAACGGCGCGCCCACCTGACGACCCTCGTGCTTTCCGGGGAAATGACCCGGGCCGCCGCGCTCGCCGAGCTGGCACACGATGCCTACGCCGGCCAAGACGCGGCCCGTGACCGAGATTTCTTTCTGAAGAAATTTGATCTCAGCCTCACGGAATTCGAGAAGTGGATTAGCGAGCCGCCGCAGGCGCACACCGACTTCGCTAATAACGGCTGGTTCTTCGAGCGGATGCCGGCCCTGAAGCGCTGGGCAAAAAAAATCGCTTCCCGCGCCTGAGACGGTCGCACCTATAGCCGCCCTTCATCTTGTCCGGAATCAATATTCATCTCTATCCGTCCCCTTTGTTGCACGAGGGGCGCCTAGAAAGGATCTGCCGGTCCATCGTCTCATTCCGGTCATTTGATCGGGTGGAAATGATCGGTGTCTGGCTGGACGGCCTGCCCGTCACGGAGACCTGGGGGGGTGTCCTGTTGCGCCGCCTTCCGCGCCGGCACTTGGGCGGACCGGCCGTTTGCCGCAAGGCGGTGCAGACAATCGACTGGTCGAGGCGCGTGCTGGGCGCGTTCGGGCGGGAAAAAGTGGTGTGCGTGAACAGCCACAGCCTTGCCGTGCTCCCGCTGGGAGTGGTGCTGAAATTCATCCACGGAGCGCGGCTCGTTTACGACGCCCACGAACTGGAAACCGAAGTCGCTTCCGCCCGCGGGCCGGTGCGCTGGCTCTACAAGGCCCTCGAATGGTTCTTTATCCGCTGGGCGGATGATGTCGTTGTGGTGAGCGATTCAATCGCGGACTGGTATGAGCGGACCTACGGGATGAAGCGACCGGCGGTCGTGCGGAATGTGCCGGAGGTGCCAGTGGACGGATTGCCGGCGGCCGATCCACGGCTCTGGAGGGAGCGCTTCGGCATCCCGGCGGACCATTTGATTTTTATCTACCAAGGCGGTCTTTTCCCTGGTCGCCGGATCGAACAATATATCCGGGTCTTTGCCCGGGCGCAGCCGGACCGACACGTGGTCTTCCTGGGTTATGGGCAACTCGAGGGCTTCGTGCGCGAGGCGGCGGCCCGGCATGGCAACATCCATCTCGCTCACGCCGTGCCACCCGCCGAGGTGCTGCGGCACACGGCGGGAGCGGATGTGGGGCTGGTCGGCGTGGCCAATGCCTGTCTCAGTTATTACTACAGCCTGCCGAACAAGCTCTTTGAATACCTGTTAGCGGGGATTCCGGCGGTGATGCCGGCGTATCCCGAAATGGTGAGATTCGCTGGGGCTCAGCCGATCGGCTGGACCGTGGGCGAGGCGGACGAAGAGTGGCTCGCCGCGATCAACCGCCTTGACTGGCCGGCGGTTCGCGCCGCCCAAGCCGACGCGCGGTTGACAGCCGCCGGTTTTTCCTGGGACCGCGAAGCGGAAAAATTGCAGCCGCTTTATCCCGGGGATTCCCGGCCTGTCGCCTGATTCACATGTCTGTCTGCCTCCACGTATTTCTGACGACGGCGAAGCAGGAGAGCCGTTTCCTGCGCGAAGCCGCCAGCTTGCTGCAGGCCGGTGCCTGCACGGAGGTCCAGCTGGCGGCCAAATGGGAGCCCGGCCTGGTCGAGCACGAGGAGCTAGCCCCCGGGGTGAAGGTTTGGCGGGTGCGCCTCCGGACGCTGGGCCTGCCGAAGTCTCTGCCGTGGCAGTTGCTCAAGCATCTGGAATGGAAGACACGCATCGTGCGCCACGCCCGGCGCGTGCGGCCCTCGCTGCTGGTGGCCCACAGCCTCGCGGCGCTGCCGGTGGCGGTGGCGTGCAAGCGCGCGACCGGGGCGCGGCTCATTTACGATGCCCATGAGCTGGAAACAGAGCGCAACGGCCTGCGCGGCCTGCGCCAAAAATTGGACCGCTGGGCCGAACGCCGGCTGATCAGACAGTGCGATGCAGTGATCTGCGTCAGTGACTCGATTGCGGACTGGTATGCACGGGCCTACGCCATTCCGCGGCCCGCGGTCGTCCGGAATGTGCCGGATGTGCCAGCCGGCGGATTGCCGGCGGCCGATCCACGGCTCTGGCGGGAGCGGTTCGGGATCCCGGAGGACCATTTGATCTTCATCTACCAGAGTGGTCTTTTCCCGGGCCGGAGGATCGAACAGTTGATCCGGGTGTTTGCAGTGGTGAAGCCGGGTCGTCACTTGGTTTTCATGGGCTACGGCGAATTGGAGGAATTGGTGCGAGCAGCGGCGAAGCAGTATCCCAACATTCATTTCTCACCGGCCGTGAAACCGGATGAGGTGTTGCGGCACACCGCGGGGGCGGATGTTGGGCTGGTGGGGGTGGCGAATGTCTGCCTGAGCTACTATTACAGCCTGCCGAACAAGCTGTTTGAGTTCCTGCTGGCGGGCATCCCTTCATTGATGCCGGCGTATCCTGAAATGCAGCGGGTGGTGGAATCCACCGGTGCCGGCTGGGTGGTGGCCGAGGACGACGCAAGCTGGCTGGCCGCGATCAACCGGTTGGATCGGGTTGAATTAAAATTAGCTGAGATCCGCATGCAGGCGTCGACAGGTGCCTATTCTTGGGAAAATGAAGAGCGACAGTTGCTCAATATTCTGTAAGACATTGGTAACTTATGATTCTTAACTTCGGCATTATCGGCTGCGGTAAGATCGCGGAGCGCCACGCCGGCCTGCTCGCCTCCGGCGCCATTCCCGGGGCGGCGCTGGCGGCGGTGTGTGACTTGCAGCCCGCCCGCGCCGCGGAGTTCGCCGCGCGCTATGGGGTCCGGGCTTTTACTGACCCGCGCATCATGGCGGCCGACCCGGCGGTGGACGCTCTCACCATCCTGACGCCCAGCGGGCTCCATGCCCTGAACGCCGAGGAGCTGGCGGAATTTCGCAAGCCGCTCGTGGTCGAAAAGCCGATGGCACTGACTCTGGAGGATGCCGATCGCATGATCGCGGCCTGCGCCCGCCACGGCACCAGGCTTTTCGTGGTGAAGCAGAACCGTTTCAACCGCCCGGTCATGGCCCTGCGCGCCGCCCTCGAGGCCGACCGGCTGGGGCGGCTCGTGCTCGGCACGGTGCGTGTGCGCTGGTGCCGGCCGCAGAATTATTACGACACCGCGGCCTGGCGCGGCACCTGGGCCCAGGACGGCGGCGTGCTGGCCAATCAGGCCAGTCATCATATCGACCTTCTGGAATGGATGCTGGGTGAACCGGAATCGGTCAACGCGACCGCCACCACGGCGCTGGCCCGTATAGAGGCCGAAGACACTGCGGTGGCCACCGTGCGCTTCCGCAATGGCGCGCTCGGCCTCGTGGAGGCGACCACCGCGACGCGGCCGAAGGATCTTGAGGGCAGTCTCTCGGTGCTGGGCGAAAAAGGCTCGGTCGTGATCGGGGGGTTTTCCGCGAATGAACTGGTCACTTGGAACTTCGCGGAGCCGCTCGCGGAGGATGCCGGCGTCATGGCCGCCCATGGTCGCAATCCAGCGGAGCCGAAACTGGGTTACGCCCATGCCGCCTACTACACCCATGTCGTTGACTGCCTCCGCGAGAATCGGCCCGCCCTGGTGGACGGGGCCGAGGGCCGCAAGTCCCTCGCTTTGCTGGTGGCGCTTTACGAATCCATCGCCACCGGCCGGAACGTGCGGGTGGGGGACCCGACGCCGAATTGCCGACTCGGCCGCAAGTGAGCTTATGGCACAACCCATCCTGAAAAAAACCGGTATCGTCGGCGTCGAATGCGGCGTGGGAGTAACCATTGTGGAGCCTGCCAATGTCTATGGCTGTCGCCTCGGGGACCACACCTTCATCGGCCCCTTTGTGGAGGTGCAGCGCGGTGTGGTCATCGGGGCCCGATGCCGCGTGCAGTCGCACGCCTTCATCTGCGAATTGGTGACGATCGGCGATGACTGTTTCATCGGCCACGGGGTCATGTTCGTGAACGACCTCTTCCGCCTCGGCGGCCCGGCCATGGGCGACAAGACTCAATGGCGGTCCACCCGGATCGGACACCACGTCTCGCTCGGCTCGAACGCCACAATCCTGCCCGTGAACATTTGCGATCACGCGGTGATCGGCGCGGGCAGCGTGGTCACCAAGGATATCACCGAGCCCGGCGTCTATGCGGGCAATCCCGCCCGGTTGCTGCGCCGGCTCCCGACCTCCTGACACTTTCCATGAAAATGCGCGTTCCGTTCAACGACCTGAAAAAACACCACGAACTGCTCCAGCCCGCGCTGGGCGAGGCGCTGCAGCGCGTTATCGCACAGACGGCCTTCATCCGCGGCCCCGAGGTGGATCAGTTCGAGAAGGAATTTGCCGCGCTGGTGGGCGTCCGCCACTGTATCAGTTGCGCCAACGGCACAGACGCCTTGTATATTGGGATGCGCGCCCTTGGCCTGAAGCCTGGCGACGAAGTCATCACGACGGCCCATTCATGGATCGCCACCAGCGAGACCATCACACAGGCCGGCGGTCGGGTGGTGTTTTGCGACACCGATGCAGCGACGTTCACGATCGATCCCGCAGACATCGCCCGAAAGATCACCCCGCGCACGCGGGGTATCATCCCAGTGCATCTTTACGGGCAGCCGGCGGACATGGATCCGATCCTTGAATTGGCGCGGAAGCATGGTTTGTGGGTGATTGAGGACTGCGCGCAGGCCCACCTCGCCGAATACAAAGGTCGGCAGGTCGGCACGATGGGCGATATGGCCACGTATTCCTTCTATCCGGGCAAGAATCTCGGCGCGATGGGCGATGCGGGCGGAATCGTGACCAACCGGGACGACCTAGTGGAATGGATGACGAACTTCGCCCGACACGGCGGCAAGGGCAACCATCACATTGAGGGCATCAACAGCCGCATGGACGGCCTGCAAGGCGCCGTGCTGCGCGTGAAGCTGCCGCACCTGCGGCGCTGGACGGAACTGCGCCGGCAGGTGGCGGCGAACTACGACCGGGCGTTGCTTGGGGTGGGCGACCTTGAGCTGCCCACCGTGGCCGCCGGCCGTTCTCACGTCTATCATCTCTATGTCATCCGCACGGCCCGGCGTGATGCGTTGCGGGCCCACCTGACCGCGGCGGGAGTCGACACCGTGCTCAATTACCCCAAGGCGCTGCCCTTTTATCCGGCCTACGCCTACCTCGGACACCAGCCGGCGGATTTCCCGCGGGCCGCCCACCATCAGGACCGGATTCTTTCGCTGCCGATTTTCCCGGAAATGGCGTCCGAGCAGCAGCAGCATGTGGTGGATTCAATCCGGGATTTTTTCGCCCGCCCCTGAATTGCGCGCCTGGCTGGTCAAGTTCGAAGAAAGCCTGCCGACGGATGCGAATCCCCGGCTCTACCGCATGGGCATGTTGGCGGAGGCCCTCAGCGCCGCGGGACACGAAGTCGTCTGGTGGGCCTCGACCTTTGACCACGCAGGCGGCCGGCTGCGCTTCGATTGCGACACGGCCTGCGAGGTCCGGCCCGGCTACCAACTGCGCCTGCTGCACACGGTGAAAGGCTACGGCCGGGCGGTGTCCGGCGCCCGGGTGCTCAACAACCTGAAGCAGGCCCTCCGATTGCGTGCCAGTGCAGATGCGGCGCCGCGCCCCGACGTGATCATCTGCGCCATGCCGACTCCCGAGCTGGCGTGGGTGTCCGTCGGATTGGGGGAGAAGTATGGCGTGCCAGTCGTGCTCGACGCGCGCGATATGTGGCCGGATATCTTCGCCGAATTGCTCCCGCCACTCATGCGTGCGGTGGCGTGGCCGTATGTGACCGCGATGCGCGCGATGCTGCGCTCCGCCGTGCGTCGTGCAACCGGTTGCACGACGCACGGCGGAGCGCAGCATCGCGCGCATCGCGGTCACATACGGCCACGCC
>Ga0163151_10004795_pt1 | contig 17794 bp, 15 predicted proteins | sample OliLakLV19MP5IB2_FD_145596 | JGI IMG/M metagenome (GOLD analysis project Ga0163151, IMG submission 145596) | Freshwater microbial mat bacterial communities from Lake Vanda, McMurdo Dry Valleys, Antarctica - Oligotrophic Lake LV.19.MP5.IB-2 | ecosystem: Environmental > Aquatic > Freshwater >... | reverse complement strand
TGCCTCACTCACAAACTCGTGCGCCCTTAATACTAGGCGTCGCGGGGCATGTCCGTTGCTTTGCGCAAATTGAATGCACTTACCATCCCAAAGTCCAGTTTTAAGCTGACCGAAGCCGGTTCTTCCATCCCAATAGAGGTGTTGGCCGGTATTTCAACCTTCCTTGCATTGTCGTACATCTTCGTTGTCAATCCGGCAATTCTTTCAGAAGGGGGCATGAACAAGAGCGCGGTGTTCTTCGCCACTATAATCGGCTCTGTATTTGCCACTCTTTTGATGGGGTTATGGGCGAACAAACCATTTGCAGTTGCCCCTGGACTGGAAATGAATGCCTACGTAGCGTATGTCGTCATCGGCGCGATGGGATTCAGCTGGCAAGGAGCCATGGGAGCGGTCTTCTGGTCAGGAGTGCTGACAGTACTACTGAACTATACCGGCGCTCGAGTTCGAATCATCAATGCCATTCCTGATAGCCTCAAGTCCGGACTGTCTGCGGCAGTTGGCGTTTTCCTGATGCTGATTGCACTCAAGGTATCAAACCTTCTGGTTTATAAAGGCATTGATGTCCAAGGTGTTGGAAGCCTGATGTCTGCTGATGCCTGCGTGTTTTACTCTGGCCTGGCATTGGTGGCATTTTTCAAATATTTCAAAGTAACTGGCGCCGTTTTGCTAAGCATAGTTTGCGCATCGCTTGCCGCACACGGACTTGGGCTTGGTGGCACCATTGAAAAGATCACATTGTCTAAAGAAATGTTCGAGGGAACCATGGCGCTCGATTTCAGCGTGATCCTAAACCCGAAGATCTGGTCGGTCGTTCTGATATTATTCATCCTGGACTTTTATGGAAGCATTGCAAAATTCATTGGCTTAACGCGCAATACTCCAATCATGAGTCCCGACGGGACTTTGCCGCAAATGCAAGAGGCACTGACAGTAGATGGCTTGGGTACTGTTATTGGAGCCGGCTTGGGCACCTCAAACCTTATAACCTATGTTGAAAGCGCGGTCGGCATCGGCGAAGGTGCCAGAACCGGACTTTCGGCAGTTGTATGCGCACTTCTGATGGCTTCGTTCTTAGTTCTGACGCCGCTAATCAACCTCGTTCCAGTGGTTGCCACCACCGGCGCTTTATTCTTTGTTGGCGTAATGCTGATGCCAAAACCTGCCGACGTCAAGGCATATCACTGGACAGATATTGCCGCACTTGTCGTTATGATCGCAGTCACCATCTGGACCTTTGGCTTAGACAAAGCGATGTTCGCCGGATTTGCCACATTCATTTGCGGATTAGCTGTTTCCGGGCGCGTCAAGCAAATCAATCCGAGTTTGGTTATCTCCACTCTGTTATTACTGGCCAGCTTGGTTCTATCAAAGACAGCCTCGTGAAGCCAACTGTAACGACTGTTGCTGCTTGAGGATGTCGCGTTTTGCACGATGAAGATACCGCTGGAGTTGTCGGAGTAATACTTGCTGGCGGTCACAGTACGCGAATGGGCGTCCGCAAGGAGCAGCTTCGACTAAGCAGTGGTAGACCCATGGTCGACTTTGTTGTTGAGTCCTTGCGGCCTCTGTGCACCAATATACTTTTTTCTTTACCGGTACAAACTGAAATCGATCTACGCGTTTCTGGATATCCGGTCATTTTCGATAAGTTGCCAGACTTAGGTCCGCTATCTGGAGTTGAAAGTGCTCTCAGGAGCGGGATCGCCCGCACGTACTTGTTTGTCTGCTGTGATCAGCCCCGCGTTACCACTGAAATGCTTGCCAGGCTGCTGGTTGTTGGCAGCGACACTAGCGCTGCGTTCTTCGAATCAACTGATCGCTTTGTCGTTCCCTTCCCATCGTTAATCCGGTCTGAACTGGCCCCACTTGCCAAAGATTTGCTGGCCACAAGGGATCGCTCCATAAGAAGATTCGCTCGCTCCTGCCAACCGGCTCTGGCAGCAATTGAGCCGTTCGAGCAAGGTCTAATCTCAAGTGTGAACACCCCAGATGAACTTGTTCTATTCGAGGCTGAACAGAACGCGAAGAGCAGTGCTCCGACAGGCGATGGTATCAATGGAAACATCATTCCATGGGCTGATTAGTGATAGGATTCCAATTTTGGGTCGTCAAGTCCTGAGCGGTTGTAGACTTGTATCCGTGGGATAATCACCGAGTGCAGGATGTAACCATGGACTCCACCAAGACCGTCAGCATTCAGTATTACGCTGTCTTTCGCGAGCAGCGAGGGCTCTCGAGCGAGAGTCGAGTTACATGCGCCCGCACGCTGCGGGAACTTTATGCTGAGCTCAAGAGCGCGCACGGATTTTCCTTGCCTCAAGAGCGAGTGCAAGTTGCCGTCGGCGATGAGTTCGCGGACTGGGATGCCGAACTTCTAGAAAATAGCGCTGTGGTTTTTATTCCCCCTGTGGCAGGTGGATAGTGTTCAGCTTAACGGACCAATCGATAGATCCGGCCCTGTTGCGTGAGCGACTGAAAGACGTTCGTGCCGGGGCCCTTGCCACCTTCGAGGGTCGCGTGCGCAACCACAACGATGGACAAGCCGTCACCGCACTGGAGTACGAAGCTTATAATGCTTTGGCGGTGAAGGAATCGGCGCGCATACTGCAAGAAGCGCGAGAACAGTTTGATATCTACGAAGTTCACTGCGTCCATCGTACTGGCACGTTGCTCCTGGGTGACGTTGCTGTTTGGGTCGGAGTGATTGCCGCGCATCGCGATGCGGCCTTCAGCGCATGCCGTTATGTCATCGACGAAATTAAAGCGCGACTACCCATCTGGAAGAAAGAACAGTACGCCCATATGGAAAGTTCTTGGGTGAACTGCGCGCACCAGCGAGAAGCACAGTACTCTCGCGAGGAACTTTATTCGCGTCAGATGATGCTTCCGCAGATGGGAATTTCCGGGCAAGAGCGCCTGAAAGCAGGACGCGTTCTACTTGTAGGTGCTGGTGGTTTGGGCAGTTCGGCGCTGCTTTATCTTGCCGGAGCCGGAGTGGGCACCATTGGAATCTGCGATGGCGACCGTGTTGATGTGTCGAACTTGCACCGCCAGATTCTTTACGGCGTAAACGATATCGGAGCAAAAAAAGCAGCTCTTGCGTCTGAGAAAATCAAAGCGCAGTATCCGTTCATCACAACAGTCTGTCACCCGTTGGCGATCTTCGCGGGAAACGCAGAAGAGTTAGTGAAACAGTACGATGTAATCGTTGACTGCAGCGACAATTTTGAAACTAAGTTCTTGCTGAGCGACGTCTGCAGAAAGCTGAGAAAGACGCTCATTCAAGCAAGCGTCTATCAGTTCGAAGGGCAGCTGTCGGCCAGCTTCGCGGATGGTTCAGGGCAATGCTTACGCTGCCTATGGAAGGAAACTCCGGAAGCCGGTTGTGTTGGTACGTGCACCGACCGTGGTGTTGTTGGGGCGACGGTGGGAGCCTTCGGAAGCCTCCAAGCGTCAGAGGTGATAAAGGCCTTATGCGGCATCAATAGTGAACTTGGAGAAAATATTGTGCTTTTCGATCTGCTCGGACTTTCTCTGCGTAAGATCAAGGTGAAACGAGATCAGAATTGCTCTGCTTGTGACGAGGACCGTCAAACAATGGATTTTAGCCCGATGCAAGAAACGCTTCACGACTGGAAACTCGACATTTTGGAGATGTCGTCTTCCGATCTTGCAGGTTATGAACTTGTCGACATTCGAGAATCAAATGAAGATCCAGGACAGATTCTTCGGAGTTTGCTGCGCACCGATGTTGTTCAAATGCCGCTCAGCACTGTCGATGTTGAGAGCACGCAGCTTAGCGTCCAGAAGCAATACCTATTTATTTGTCAGCGGGGAGTGCGCAGTGACAATCTAGTGGTAGCGCTTAGATCACGCGGATTCGACAACGTCTATTCGTTGGCAGGTGGAGTCGAGGCAGTTCGTCGGAAGTACATCGCATGAATTTGCTTGTCGACAATTACGCAAGAGAGCATACTTATCTGCGTATCTCGGTGACCGATCGTTGCAATCTTCGTTGCGTGTATTGCATGCCTGCTGAGGGCGTGCCACTCAAGAAGCGCGAGGAGATTCTTACGCTAGAGGAGATTTACCGCGTAGCCAAGGTTTTCGTCGGTCTGGGAATCGACAAAATTCGCATAACCGGCGGTGAGCCGTTAGTTCGAAAGGGACTGGACGGGCTGATAAAACGGCTGGGCGCATTGGCTGGGGTCAAAACTCTGGCAATGACGACTAACGCCGTGCTGTTGGCAGACCAAGTACGGCAGTTGCATCAGAGCGGTTTGACAGCTCTGAACATCAGTCTGGATTCATTGCAGCCCAAACGATTCGAGGCAATCACTCTCAGGGATGATCATGCGAAAGTGATGGCCGGTATTACTGCCGCATTGAGCGAGAAATTGGAGACAGTAAAGCTCAACTGCGTGGTGATTGCCGGTGTGAATGACGATGAGGTTTTGGACTTCGTTCATTTCGTCAAGGACAAACCGCTCAACGTGCGGTTTATTGAATACATGCCATTCAAAGACAATAACTGGCAGTCCACAGGAGTAGTTTCATATGCGCAGATGCGCGGGGTGATTGAACAGCAATTTACTCTCGAGCCGTTGAACGCTCGGCCCGGCGATGTGGCGAAGGACTTTAGCCTGGTCGGTCACCAAGGCACAGTAAGCTTCATCTCGTCGATGACAGATAGTTTCTGCGGCACTTGCAATAGACTTCGTCTCACTTCCGAGGGTTCAATTAAAAGCTGTCTCTTCTACGGCGCGGAGGTTTCCCTGCGAGACGCAATGCGAGCTGGCGGATCTGATGCTGACTTGCGTGATCTGATCCAAATTGCCGTGAAGGGCAAACCAGAAGCGCATCCTCCGATCGAAGAATTGGCAGCGTCAGACAATCGATCGATGGTGGAGATCGGCGGCTGAGATGATTTCCTATGAAGAGGCGCGCGCCAAGATTCTTGCACAAATAGTTTCTATGCCAACCAAGTCGATGCCGTTGAAACGACTGCTTGGCCATGTTTCGGCAGAACCTGTGATCGCCAGAATTGATTCACCTCCATTCGACAACTCAGCGGTGGATGGCTACGGTGTGCGGCTTGATGACGTGAGTGAGGCAAGCGAGCAGAGTCCAGTCAGCCTGGCACTTAAGGAAACCGTTCGTGCCGGTGATGTGGCTGCAGGTAATTTAGCGGCTGGAACGGCAATGAAAATTCTCACTGGTGCGTGGGTCGCACCCAGCGTCGAAGCAGTTGTTATGCGGGAGTATTGCACTGAAAAGGATGGTGCGGTTCTCGTTGGTGACTGCGCTGAATTGGGTGCCAATATCCGTCGCCGTGGAAAGGAGTTTGAGCAAGGAAAGGCAGTATTGCCAGAACGCCAGTTGCTGTCACCGCCTGTGGTGGCTTTAATTGCCAGTCTCGGATACAAGGACTTTTCCGTCTACCGCAAGCCGAAAGTTGCCGTGGTCACAACCGGCGATGAATTGACCAAGCCAGGCCTCGTGCTGATGCCCGGAAAGATTTATGATTCCAACTCCTACGCAATCGATTCGGCTGTTCGCTGTGACGGGCTGGAGGACGTTCTGATCTTGCATGCTCGTGAACAGTTGGCAGCCACCAAATCTGCTCTTTTGCGGGCCCTGCGTTTTGCAGATGTGGTGATCTCCACCGGAGGCGTGTCAGTAGGTGAGTTTGATTTTGTCAAAATTGCGCTGGAAGAATTGGGCGTAAAAACACAATTGTGGCGGATTTCGATAAAACCCGGAAAGCCCGTGTATTTCGGCATCTTCGATGACATCGCCAGCGGTCGCCGGAAGTATGTTTTTGGCCTGCCAGGCAACCCGGTCTCGGCCCTGGTCACCTATCATTTGTTCGTAAAACCGGCGATCAAGAAATTACGTGGACTTGGCGATTACGCTGACGAAATGTGGCTGCCGGCACGTCTGACTGCAACTGTGAGAAAAAAGCCAGGGCGACTGGAGTTTGTTCGCGGTCGTGTCAGTAGCGATGGAAGCAGCGTAGTTGTGGAGCCGGCAACCGCCCAGGACTCGCATATGTTGAGTGGTTTGGCTGGTGCCAATGCACTAATCTACTTTCCTCTGGACGCCGGGGAATTGCCGGCAGGAACAATAGTAAAGACCCAGCTTCTCAGCTGGAACAGTTAAGGACCAGCATCTTCTAAGGACCAAGACTTTTCTGGCACCTGCACTTTTGACGAAGTGTCTTCCGCGCGGTAGCGCCCAGAGATAGCTGGCGCCTCGAGGCGCCCTTGCGGTTTTCTGTTCCGGGCTTTTGGCGCAACCTACAATGAGCAAGCGCGTCATCTAAGCAGGCGGGCTTGCTCATCTGTGGGGAAACATGGTTCTGGATCGGCGCAGTTATGTCATTACTATCTGGTTCGGCCTGGGCATGATTCTTGTTGGCCTGGCAATTGTCGTGCTTGGCTATTTCGGTTCGCTGGAAGACAAACAGATTGCCGAAGACGGGATTGAAACCTTCGCAGCTATCGTTAACAAAGGGCAGGTCAATGATCGCGATCAACAACGGTACTTCTGGGATCTCGTGTTCTTTGATCTGCGGTCGAACCGGCACGAAGCGATACGCCACTTCAACAAGGGACTCTGGGAATCGTTCCAAGCCGCTGACACGGTTCCAGTGAAGTATCTGCCATCGGAGCCAATAAAGGTTCGGCTGGTGAGAGAGATTGCCGATCTCAATGAGCTGCTCTACGGGCTCGGTGTAGTCGGTGCCGGGATAGCTCTGTCCGGACTGGGGTTTACCTTGTACGCGCGAATGCAACGACCAGGGCCGGTCACGGCGGGAATTTATCAGGAAGTGACTGGCGCAAATCAATTAGACTCGGAACTTATTCCAGTACTAGTTCGAAAATGAAGTCCGTTTATCATGTCTGGCCAGGCTTACGTAAAGTGATGCAAACATAGTAGCTCCATTTTTTTACTTGGTTAGGGATCTGGGCAAGCTTCAGAGGCGTAGTTGAATTGAGGAGCTGAAAGCAATGAATATCATTTTAGCGATTGAGACCCTTTTGGTTGTTGTCGTCGCCGGGACTATGTTTCCGCAGCCGGCTCATGCCTACATTGATCTAGGGGTTGGCAGCTTTATGCTTCAGGTGCTTTTCGGCATGGTTTTGGCCATTTGGGTATCGTTGAAAGGTCTTTGTCTACGTATTCCGTTTTTCGCTCGTTGCAGAAAACCAAGTTCTGCAACAAATGAACGCTAAGAGGAACTGTTATGGATGGCATAGCAGCTTCATCTCAGGAACTGAAATCAAAGGACAATTTGCCATCATCATTTCGTGACCCATCTGGGTTTGTATATGAGCAGGATGGACAATTGTTGCGACAGATCAACGCGCGTTATCAGCGGGAGTATGACTATCTGGATTCCTCTGGTGTATACCAGCGCCTTATTGACGCAGGATTGTTGATACAGCATGAGGAAGTTTTGCAAGAGAGCCGCGATGGCGCGTACAAGATCATCCAGCCGGAATCTATCCCGTTTGTATCGTTTCCATATGAGTGGTCCTTTTCTCAACTTAAAGACGCAGCGTTAACCACGCTTGCTGTGCAGCAGGCAGTATTTGATCAGGGCCTAGTATTGCGCGATGCGTCCGCTTACAACATTCAGTTTCGTGGCTCAGTGCCAGTATTGATAGACTCTTTGTCCTTTGGCTTTTACGAGGAAGGCAAGCCGTGGGCAGCTTATCGGCAATTCTGCCAGCATTTCTTAGCGCCACTTGCTCTTGCGTCGAGCAAGGGTCCTGAAATGCTTCGCCTTCTGCAAACGTACATTGATGGCCTACCATTGAATGTGGCTGTCAACCTGATGCCGCCGTCCGTGTGGCTGAATCCTGGTCTTCTAATGCACCTTAAGTTGCATACGCAGGCGCAACAAAAATATGCAAATGACGGGGCATCATTCGATAAGAAAAGGCATGAGCTGAAATTGAGTCAAGACGGGTTCGCGGCTTTGATCGATAACTTGGCATGGACGATCAAATCTCTTAAGCCACCCCGCAGTGCCGATGTCTGGCTTGGATACGAACAAGATAACAACTATTCTGCGACAGCTTCTTCAGCAAAGAAAGAACTGGTTGAGAAATTCCTTCGCCAAATCAGACCCAACATAGTTTGGGATCTTGGAAGTAACACAGGCGAGTTTAGTCGTATTGCCCGAGCCTGCGGTGCTTATGTGATATCAGTGGATGGCGATCCTTTCTGCGTCGATACTAATTATCAACGTGAAAAGGCATCGGCAGATTGTTACTCTATTTTGCCCCTGGTGATGGACCTATCGGCGCCGAGCCCGTCAATCGGCTGGTCGAATGAAGAGCGCCCGTCGTTACTGCAACGCGGTCCATGCGATCTGGCTTTGGCTCTGGCTTTGATTCATCACCTGGCGATCGCAAATAATGTGCCGCTGTCCATGTGCGCCGGGTTTTTCGCCAGGACTGCCAAAAGGCTTATTATAGAGTTCGTGCCGAAGGACGACTCCCAGGTCCAACGTATGCTGACCTATCGCCAAGATATTTTTGACCAATACACCCAAGATGAGTTCGAGAAAGCATTTACTGTGTACTTCGAAATCACTGAGCGCGTGCAGGTTCAAGATTCGAAGCGCTGGATCTATTTGATGTCTGCCCGCTGATCTTGAGCGGTTGGAAAAACGAGCTGATCTGTTACATCCTTCCATTTGTAATTCTCTGACGACTCGATATTAATATTGCAATAAGCTCGTTCGGGCAGGATCGGTAGTTTGGCTCCGAATTGCGAATTCAGCATCAGGCGGAAAACATTGACTGGCGTGAGCCGTCGATGCAAGTTCTTCTGACCGGGAAAGTGATAGGCAAGAAGAATGCGCATGTTCTGGTTGTAGTAGGCCTTATCGTCAAGCATTCGATATTTAGGTCCGTGATCAGACTGAATTATGATGATTGGTTCTGGTCCCGGACGATCAAGCAAGGTCTTGACGAATTGGTCAACGAGTTTCTCGGTGTACTTGATTTGCTTCAAATAGCGGTCCGGTGCATTCTCGGTTAGCACCGCGAGAGAAAGCGGATTTTTATGCCCATCTTCGTTAAAGACATTTGGCGGATGAGAAATGAGAGAGTGCACCAAGACGAACTTGGGACCCGGAAGCGCGGCAATTTCCGAAGCATACTTATAAGGCACCAGTCGCGTTTCAGCAAAGACATCTAAAGTTAGCGGGACGTACTTTTCTGTGCCGGATAGAATCGTGAGCTGCATAAACTCAAGCAAGTAAGCGCTGCCCAAGCTTTTGACAAAATTCACATCCGCGTAAGGCACATACTCAGTTGGTGGAAATCCGGAGAATATGTTGATGTATTTGTAACCCAAAGACTTGAGCAGCCGCGATATTCGGCTATCTTGAATCAAGCGATAGTTGAGCGTTTCATCATTGAAGTCCCGCCCCAGTCTTTCGGGGATGGCATCGATGTATTGCATATTTAGAGACGAAGGGATAGAAAGCACCGTGCGATCATAGTTACTGAATGCCTCTGGAACCACGTGGAAGCCCTTGCTTTGCAGCGATTGAATGAACGCTGAGTTGTCGTAATCCCATACCTGATTTAATGTCGAGGGCGCAGCATTGCAATCGAGGATCAGGTAGTAGATGTCCGGTCTCTGCGGTGCGGTTTGTGGTATCCGAAATTGTGCGTCGCCCTCTCGAAAATAAGCGAGCATCGAACTTTGCTGTGACATCGCATTGGCCTGGTAAAGCACAGTCTGAACGCCGTTGGTAACAAGCAAAAATAAGGAAACCACATTTAGGGCCACTGTAAAGCGGGCGAAGTCGAGCTCTAACTTGGACTTGCCCAACTGAAAGGACCCACGCCGAATGATAAAAAATGTCATTCCCCAGCACACCGTATAAGTGGCCAGAATGATCAGGTCTTCCGTTGGCTGTCCAAACAGCGACTGTATCGTGCAGTTGATGCCAGCGCGAAACGCAGCGAAGCAAAACACATACGGAACGAGCATGGAGGCACTTATGCCTGCCATCAGATTGTCTTTTAGCGCGTGCTTCAGAAGCAGAAAAATAAGCACCATCGTGACTTCCAAAGCGATTAACGGTATCAGTATCGCTTCGGGCAATGATGCTTTCGCCACTGGCGAAGACAAAACAGGGAGCAGTACAAAGGCGAATGGGTGAATTACGGGTGGCTTCATTGAACACATCAAACAGGCAAGGTATACATATCAATCATATCAGCGCCGAGAAGCATGAATACGCTGATATTAGGTGGCGAACACGCCAACGCCCGCAGCCGGTTACCGAATGTGGCAAGTCGTTCCACCTAATTCGTTGCCTGCCCTGTGGTTCCTACGGAGCTTAGCGCTATTATTGAAGAGCGCATTGCAGATTGAGTCAGAATGAATACTCGTGTGCAGATACGAGCTTCACCATTGGCGGTGTCACGTACTCGAGGATCTCGCTCTGTTTTATTCGGGGCGATTGACGGCACAGTTGCAACAAAGAACCCTGGCACCAGGTTTTTCTATCACTGCGGCACCAATAGGCAGCAAGATAATTCTGAAGGTACTTCCTACTAATGCCGTGGCAGCGATCGATGATGAAGCCGGTAGCTTCTGCAATGGATCTTTCTGTTTTGTCTCGGCCATCGTCCCCGCCGGCGGACAGATTTGCAATATCGTGGTTTGACTCGGGCTTGCAATGCACATAGTAATCACCAGGCTCGCGTCTAACGAGCATCGACAGTTCTAAAATGAATAAGCTTACGGACAGTTCTGCTGGCTCGAGTCCAGTGAGTTCGCAAAGCCGGTCTGCAGATAAAGGCCTTTCTGTCAGCAAGTCGTGTATTACCTTTTCTCGTCCGGAAAAACCGGTTGTTGAGATGGTTGCGTCGACTGCGGCTGTTGTTTCGCCGGCTTCGTCTTTTTCTGTGCTTCCCTCTTTTGCCGTTGGGGTCTCTGTCAGCTCAGCGGCAACGCGTCCGAAATATTTTGCACCGATGTTGGCAGCAAGCGATGTAGTAGCGCCTGCGTCCTCATAGCTGTTTGAACCTTTCGAGCAACCGATCGATGCTCTATCGACTTCTTCTTGCTCTGCACGTGGGTGGGCATGGGCCGGAGTCGCGGAACTGCGTTTACGGAACACAGTTAGAAACGAAGCGGAAGAAGTGATCGGCGCGTCGTGTTCCATGTGCTTTCGAATGACCGTTCGGATTTTGTGGAGTATATTGAAGGCCGTTGATTGTGCGATCTCGAAAAACTCGGCAAATTTCGATGAACTCAGGGCAATTCCCCGTTCCATCAGCCATATGGCAGCTAACCAGGCTTTGACGGCGCGAATGCCTTCGAAGAATGTTCCGGCTGTGTGCCAGGTTTGTCTGTTGCAGTTTTGGCATTTGCTTACACGGTCTCCGTGTTGTTTATTCAAGATGAAAGTTCCGCAGTGACGACATTTGTGCACCACTGCGGTGTCCGACCTTCTACATAACTCTTCCAGGCAGTCCGCTTCGGTTTGAAACTCAGCCGTGAACTCAGCCAAGTGAAAGGCGAGATCTGATGCCTCGGTGCGAAACGAGGAATCATGCGGCTTATAGCCAAAGAGATGACTTGTCATTGGAGCTCTCCGCTAGCTACTGTGTCAACGCGGTTGATAGAAATAAAGTTCAATGAATCACTTGAAAAACGATCAGCTTTTCGCTTAATTGCGCCTTAATTGGCTTGCCACGTCATTCATACATATAGGCAAGCGAACCGATAACGGAGCACCTCGCAAATCAATATAGGCAAGTGAACCGATAACGGTGTAGAGCGTGAATTGGGCGCGGTCTAAATCCGAACTGGGCGTGCTATACGGCCTTCGGCTAATCGGCTACGAAGGTCACATAGCGGTTCCATTAATTCCGGTTGTGAATGCCAGGCATGGGATTGCTTTTGTCTGTCTGAAGTTTCGTTTGAGCACTTTTGTCATTTCTAACAGAGGGTCATTCGGAAATGGAACGATTCGCAGTAAGTGCGGAGTAGGATGTGTCGACTATTTCTTTGGGGTCTTTTGAATGGGTTGAGGGTATGGCTTCGCCAGATGCTGCCTGAGGTCACGCTGACAGCTTTTGCTGCAAACCAGAGAAGGTAAAATTCTGAAAGTCATTTCAAGACTTTGGCTATTTTTATTGATAAACTTTCTCAATAGCAGCATCCGGAAGCGTCAATTTGCTGCAAACTGGTAATAGATGGCTAAACAGAAACTTCTAATCTGCACTAAAGGCAAAGCCTGTCGCAAACGCGGCAGCAAGGAGCTTTTCTGCGCTATGGAAGAGACCATCGAAGATCTTGGTCTTGAAAATGATATTTGCGTGAAAAAGACTGACTGTATGGGGCATTGCGGTCGTGGTCCGGCTATTAAAGTTAAGCCTGACAAGTTGATTTATGGCTGGGTGTCTCCGGCTGACATACGTGAAATCATCTGGTCCATCGTCTCGGGCAAGCCCATTGAACGTTTGACCGTCAAGAAAAAAGCCGGCTAGCCGCATCTCTAGCTTGGGTGAACGTGTGGAACGTCGCAACAGGCTGGCGCTTTGGAGTACTTTCTATTCAGAAGATTTGCCGACACAAGGCAGGTGCTTCCAGCTATGGCTACGGCAATATGTGGGAACAAGCCTTCAATGTGGACGTAGGCAGGAACTAGAACGAACGCCGCGCCTGCGGCGAACAGCCCGAGCACGCGCACCTTTCCGTGGCTCTTGAACGCCGGTAGGATAGCTAGGGCGCATATCGCAACTATTATCCAGTGAAAGGTAGCGTCGTTGTCTTCATGCCTGTGTGGACCGCTCGCTGATATAAGAGGCAGCGCCGTCAGGATTATGGGTGTGGCAAGGCAATGGACAAGGCAAACCGCCGGGGCGATAACCCCAAGTGCATTCAGCCCCTTCTTGACAATGTTCTTCACAAGCTGATTTTATCAAGCCAGCCTGTCACTGTCGTGAAAGTGTTGGAATACATGATCATCTGTATGCGATCGCTGGGAAGCACTGCGGTTCCGCATAGATTCGGCAATCTTTGCTAGATTCAATTCACGGGAGGGGGTGATGTCTGCTTTGAGAATGAGATGCATCTGATCCAATGCATAGTCGTTCTCTTCTTGAGTATTGGAAGCGACACAGTCAGACGGGACAAAAAGTTCGAAGTCCCTCATGTAGGCATCATTGGCGGTGAATAGTACGCAGATATTGCCGGCGTACCCCGTCAATATGAGCGTCTCAGCTCGAAGGTAGCGAAGCAAAATATCCAGCATTGTGCAGTAGAACCCAGAGTGCTTCGGCTTCAAAACAAAATAGTCGTTTTCCTTCGGACGCAAAAGCTCTGCAATGGGTTTTCCTTTCACATCATCGTGAAGGCAGTGCTGAAGTTGAGCTTTGAAGTCGGATCGCCAGCGCCCGAAATTATCATTTACGTAAATAACCGGAATGGCCAGCGCTCTTGCCTGCGCTGTTAGGTCGGCGATTTGTTTAGCAGCGGGAATTGCGTTTTCCATGAGCCCATCAGAACCTGGAAAATCCATATCGTTGATCACGTCTATCAATAACAAGGCTACTTTCGAATGGTCCGGTACGTTGCCGTGAAGGTCTTCGTTTTTCATATATCTAGTATCTGTTGCCCAGAAACTTATACAACGACGGTTCGCAGGGGTTCCAGAGGCTCCAAGCCTAGTAGTTCAAACATTTGCTTGTCTTCATCGAAATCACAATTGCTTGTCGTGAGCAGTTTCTCGCCTGTAAAAATCGAATTTGCTCCAGCGAAGAAACATAGTGCTTGTTCAGCCAGGCTCATGCTGACACGTCCGGCAGACAACCGGACCATTGCTTTCGGCATAGCGATGCGAGCCGTGGCAATCATGCGCACCATTTGCCAAACTTCTACTGGTTGCTGTTCTTCTAATGGAGTACCTTTTACTGCCACCAATGCGTTCACAGGAACCGATTCCGGATGCTCCGGAAGAGTACAAAGGGTATGAATTAAATCAACTCGATCTTCGGCCGTTTCGCCCAGTCCGATGATCCCACCGCAGCAAACGTTTATCCCAGCAATGCGAACGTTTTTAAGTGTCTCCAACCGATCTTTGTAAGTACGGGTGGAAATGATCTTGTCGTAAAACTGTTCTCCAGTGTCGAGATTGTGATTGTAAGCCGTTAAACCGGCGTCCTTTAAGCGATGTGCCTGATCCTGATTCAACATTCCCAATGTAACGCAGACTTCCATTCCCATCGCGCCAACTTGTTTGACCATGTCCAAAACTTGATCAAACTGCGCATTGTCTTTTACGTCGCGCCAGGCAGCTCCCATGCAGAAGCGCGTGCTTCCGCCTTCTCTTGCTAGTCTGGCGGCGGTGACGACAGTGTCTGTGTTCAGCAGTTTTTCCGACTGAACGCCGGTTTCATAGTGAGCAGATTGAGGACAATAGCCACAGTCTTCTGGGCAGCCGCCGGTCTTAATTGACAGTAAAGTGCATTGCTGCACTGCTAAAGGATTGTGAAAGGCTCTGTGCACACTGGCAGCACGATACATAAGATCCATCAAAGGCGTGTGATAGATCGAGGCGATTTCCGCCTGCGTCCAGTCATTGCGGACAAGCACCGTATGTGGTGCTTCACCATAGATTGTTGTGTTGAGGGTTGCACTGCCGCTTGTCATGTCCATGCTCCACTGCCTGTGCAGCGTAAGTTAGCATAAACAGGCGTGCGGCTGAATCTATATTGGCCTTTTGTGCGGCTGTCTTAGAAAGGCTTTACTGCTGGAAAGGCAATCCAAATTTCCTGTTCAAAGGCCGCAAGAGTCGGCGGCGCTCCATCAATCTTCCTTATCAAGCCGCCACGGCTGTCCAATAGGAGAATTGTTGGGTAGCCTTTCACCTTGTACTTCTTGACGATGGCCTTGTTGGCTTTGACTTCGGCGTTGATCCGTTGAAAGTTGAACTGATTAGCATACTTTGCTTGTGCCTGCGCGAATATCGGCTCGAAAACTTTGCACCAGCCGCACCAGGCCGTATAAACATCGAGTATTTGCGGCTTGTCCGGGTCAGTCGGCGCTGCAGGTCCCGGATAGACTGCATTTGCTAGTCCGGCATTAGCCTGCAGAGCTTTTTGGGCGCCCGCCTGGCTCAGCCAACCAGTGGGAGATGCTGACGGCGGGTTGGTTGGGAATGGCTGTGCTTCCGGGCGCCCGGCTGGAAGGTATCCGCTAGGCGGTTGGGCTGCCTCGTAATTGGCTGTTGGGGCGGTGACAGGAGGAGCCGTTTGTTGGACGCGCGTTAAAACCTGTATTCCTTTGTCGGCACGTTTGAGTAGCTCCGGATCCGTGGAGTTTGCTTTCACCCATCGGTATTCCGCTAGAGCCTCGGGCAAGTCACCCATACAGTGCCGAGAGATCCCGAGATAATAATGAGCAAGTTGATTGCCGGGCGTTTCCCTCAGCACTTGGATGAACAGCGAAGCGGCCTGTGGGTACGCACCGCCGTCGAATGTCTGTACTGCCTGCGCGTAAAGAGTGCTTTGAGCCATGCTGGAGGTCGTTGCTACGGCAAAGGCCGCGCACAACGAAAATAGAAAGCGGGCAAAGAGTCTCAGGTTGTTGAATCGATTCATGCACTGATCCTACAGCAACCAATGAATCTCGTCAGCCCAAAAAACTTTGGAGTGATTTGCCGAAATGTGCAGTACCTCTTCCACTTCACACACTTTTTATTGCTCAATTGTCTCTGTCCAAGAAAGAGGCATGACGAATATATGCTGATGTTAGGGTTATCTAATTGAATACGCACAATCAGCCATTGGGGATGGCGCTGACGTGCTAGCAGCCGCTTGAGCTGCGTTTCTTAGAGGAGTGCCCTATGAGTGATACTATTGCGCGCCCACATTCGGCGGACGTACCAAATAGAGATATTTTAAAAGATGCTGCACCAGAACTGGTGCGCGGTCTGGATTTGGTGGACTCGTTTGTCGCCTTTCATCAGGACCCGGAAAAGACTACGGCAGCCGTGCTTCCAGATGTTGCGGTCGTTGCCGATAAACCCCGGACAGCCAAGCTGGAAGGCATTCGGAAAGAAGACGCCGAGAGTATACAGACGACCTTGAGCGACATGGCCGATCTGTTCTCTGATAAGCCAGCCGAGCTGAGAAAGGCATTGGAGGCTGAACAGAAGGCCGGTATTTTCGGCCCCGTTTCGCAGAAAGCATCAGCCGATTACCTTAAGTTTCTCGATCGAAAAGTTGTGATGACCATTTGTGAATGGGATGCGCTAAAGCCAACCGAGGCGCTTCCAACTGGCTGCCCGAAGGATTTGCCCGTTGATAAGCATCAACGGAAAATCAGTCCGGAACTTTTGCGATCTCTGGCTGCCGTGGATGAAGTGAGCCTGGATTGGAATTGGGACACAAAGGACGTACCGAACAAAACCCAGCTCGATAAGCTCGATGCGGCCTTCGATTGGCTGGCAAAATGCAACCGTTCAATTATGGTCGATCGCAATGAATATATTGATCGAACATTTTCAGAAGTTATCACGGAGTCTGGGCTGCCAGCGACTTGGCAAAGGAAGGCGAGCGATAACCCGGCAGAATGGCGTGCCTCCGCCGGTGAGATGATAGACCTTGCTGTGCGTACGCGCAACTATGTGTCTGCTATGCAAGATCTCTTTAAAGCATCCAGATACAACGACTTTCCGATGGAGTTACCGGCCAACAGCAAAATTATAGTTGAGGCTTTCGGCAAGACACATACCATCACCGATAAGGATATAAAGGATGCCAACTCACGCGCGATTTTAAAGGAAGGAAAAATCAAGGATGTTGTGCTTGATCTTCCGCAGGATTTGCGCCAGGAAGATCCCGTCAACAGATTGAAGATCCAGGAAATGCGTTCTTGGCTGACCACGCACGGGGAGATAATTGACCAGGCTCTTGGTGAGTTGCGGCAACTGGAAAAGAACCCTGATGCCGTGATTATGTATGGCGATCAAGAAGTCCGCAACGCGAAAGGACGATTCAACGACAAGGACGAATTTTTGGGAATCGTGGATCCTAAGCGCTATCAGCCACTGCCTGGAGAAACACTAAAGGATGTGAATTTAATTGGCTATGACTTCAACGTCGAGCCGATTACAGAAGGTGTAAACAAAGGAAAATTCAAAATCACTCAGACTATTCAAGCTGAAAATGCTCCGGTCTGGGCTTATCTGAACATTCGTGCGCTCGGTATTGAAAAAGTTGGAAAGCCGATGGTGGTGGATGAGAAGATCATTGGTCCGGACGAGTTCACTTTTGTACGCAACGGCGACAAGGTCGAGGCTGTGAAAGGGTCTAACTGTGCTTCTTTCAAGCGGATGCAGAAAACTAATTACATTGTTGAGAATGCTTTGATTGGTGCCTTAGACGGAGCATTGCTTGTTTCTTCCGTAGTTGGGATTGGTGTGGTCCTGCAGGGGGCTCGTCTCGGTGTTGCCGCCGGAACTGCTGCATTGAGGCTAACTGGTGTGCAGGTGGCTAAGGAGCTGACGAAGAATGGCGTTAAGTTAGTCGTTGCTGGAGCTGGCGTGGCCAACAACGCTGGTGCTCGAGATACGGCGGGCGGGCGCTTCATCAATAACGCGCGCACTGCTTATTTTCTCGGAGACATTTCGGCTAACCTTCTGCGCGCCGGTGTCCGCGGTGTAGCGGGCGCAGGCAGATACGTCAGGGGAGTGGAAGCAGTCGCACCGACGACGTTGTCCGGCGCTGACAAAGTGCACAAG
>Ga0163151_10004794_pt1 | contig 17795 bp, 18 predicted proteins | sample OliLakLV19MP5IB2_FD_145596 | JGI IMG/M metagenome (GOLD analysis project Ga0163151, IMG submission 145596) | Freshwater microbial mat bacterial communities from Lake Vanda, McMurdo Dry Valleys, Antarctica - Oligotrophic Lake LV.19.MP5.IB-2 | ecosystem: Environmental > Aquatic > Freshwater >... | reverse complement strand
CTGCAGCAAGCCAGTGGCAGCAGCCAGACAACGGCATCTGGGAGGTGCGAGGTGCGCCGCGCCATTTCCTTTACTCGAAACTCATGTGCTGGGTAGCCCTCGACCGGGCAATCACCATGGCCGAGCAGCTGCACGCGACCGACCGAATCGCCGAGTGGTCGAGGGTCGCTGCACAGATTCGCGCTGCCATCCTCGACAAGGGATGGAACGAGGAGGCCGGTGCGTTCACGCAATCCTTTGGTTCGCCTGAACTGGATGCGGCGGTGCTGATGCTACCGATCGTCGGGTTTCTGCCGGCATCTGATCCACGTGTGCTCGCCACAGTGGACGCCATCATCGAGCGGCTCACGGATGCTCGAGGGCTGGTCTATCGGTACCAAACTGACACCGGTGTCGACGGGCTGAACGGCAACGAGGGCACCTTTCTGCTCTGCACATTCTGGCTCGCCCAGGTTCTCGCCGCCAGCGGTCGGAGCAGTGAGGCCCGCGACGTCTTCGAGAGAGCCGTGAGCTACGTCAACGACGTCGGCCTGCTCGCCGAGGAGATCGACTCGCAAACCGGCGAACAGTTGGGCAACTTTCCCCAGGCATTCAGCCACGTCGGCCTGATCAATGCCGCGTGGGCCATCCATCAGGCTGAGAGCGGCTAGATCATGACGGGGGGCTCCTTTCGAACCCTGACCGGACTCGTGGTGCCTGCCATCACGACCGAGCAGATGAGAGAAGTCGACCGGATTGCCGTCGAGGAGGTGGGACTGAACCTCTACCAGATGATGGAGAACGCCGGCAGGAACCTCGCCTCGCTGTCTGTCGAGCTGTTGGGAGACCGATGGCCTTCGGCACCGGTCGTCGTGCTGGCAGGAACCGGAGGTAATGGGGGCGGGGGAATCTGCGCAGCCCGCCACCTAGCCAACCACGGTGGCAATGTCACCCTAGTAGTCTCGGACCTCACACGGTTGAGAGGCGTACCCTCCGAGCAGCTCACGGTCTACCGTGCAACCGGCGGGCGGCTGGCGAACGTCCGTGACCTTGGCGGGCTGGACGCCGAGTTGGTGGTCGACGCAGTGCTGGGCTACGGCATCGGCGGCGCCCCCCACGGTGCGGCCGCCGAACTGATCAGATGGATATCGAGTCGAACCGGCTCGGTGATCTCCCTCGATGTCCCATCCGGAGTCGACTCCACAACCGGAACCGTCGCGGGGGATTTCGTACGCCCGACCAACACGATGACCCTTGCCGTTCCCAAGACCGGCCTGGACACTGGCACCGTCGGGGTGCTCTGGCTGGCGGACATTGGGATTCCTCGAGAGGTCTACCAGCGCGTCGGGGTACAACTGCCGGACGGGCTTTTCACCCCCGGATATCGGGTGCGATTGGTCTGCGATGCCGCTGACGGAGCTCGGATTCACTTGCCCCGCCAGTGATTCATTCCCCAGAAGTGTGTCTAAGTAGCTGCGTCTCGCACGCTGCAGATCAATGTTCGGCTGACGAACTCTTGGAACTGGTCTCCTCGAACTCAGCGGACTCTTGTGCGCCCGCCTTCGCACCCCGCGGGGCGATGGCGATCGCCGCCCCTATCAGAGCGCCAGCCACGATCACGGCGATCAGCTCAGCGATCGGCGACACGGTTGGGCTAAACGACGGTCCCTGAGCCCAGCCCGTAGTGTTGATGATGATCGCGGCGGCAATCGTAATGATCAGCCCGACACCGACAACCGCGATTGTGCCCGCCCATCGCAGCCGACCGGATCTCGTCATACGCACCGCCGCTGGGGCCGCAATAGCCGCAACGAGCGGCGACAGGTGGTAGTTCGTCGTGGGGTTTAGCGCCGCCAGAGTTGTCCACAGAACTGCAAAGCCGAGCGACCAGAGACCCCCGATGAGTACCGGGTGAAACTTGCTGGTGCTCATGCGCGCACCTCCACTTATCCCGTCCATTTCGACAGAATCGCGAGACCGTCAAGATCGATCAGAACGATCCGCCCGCGGGCTTGGCGGATGAGGCCACGGGAGGCCAGATCGGCCATCGACTTGCTGGTCGATTCACGGGTGGCGCCGAGCAGGCCGGCCACTTGGTCATGGGTCAGTCGGATGGTTATCTGTCCTAGGCGTGACGCCCGCTGCGATCCGGCGAGACGCACGAGGGTGCTTGAGGCACGAGCGATAAGTGGCCGCAGGGCCAAGTCCGTGAGTCGTTCCTCCAGCCGAGCCACCTGCTCGCCCAGATAGCGCGAGACGCGGATCGCGATGCGCGGGTCAGAGAGCATGTGCCGCTCGACTTCTTGCACGCTGAGCTGACAGATCTGGGTTTCCTCGATCGCTTCCGCGTAGTTGTCATACATGCGTTGGCCGACAAGCATCATCTCGCCGAACACTGCGCCGGGCTCGAGAATGGCCATCGTTAACGCCTTGCCATCCTCGGTCACTCGGAAAACACGCACCCGGCCCTTCTTCAAGATGAATAGGGCTGTGACCGGTTGGCTCTGGCTGAACACGATCTCGCCGTTGTGGAAGGTTCGGGCCGGTGCCATGCGATCGAACGCGGCGATCTCGTCTGCGGACAGATCGGCGAACAGATACACCTCGCTCAGGCAGCTAAATGGTTCTGGGTTGCTCGCCTGCAAGGGGTTCGTCTCCCGCACGTCTGGCGACCATGGACGTCGGTCACCGGTTGGTGCCGACACCACCTCCATGGCGCATTCTTCTATCATCGACGGTGCTTGAGGATTCTCACAGCGACGGCACCAAGGATAGCGCCGTAAATGAGGTGGCCCATGAGCGCGAATAGGGCAGTGGCGTCGATCGTGAAGAGCGGCATGCCGAGCATCAGCGGCATGACCATCAAGGGCCCGAGGACCCACCAGATCGCCCCGTAGCCCAATCCGACGACGATGCCGCGGGGATAGCTGGTGAGCAACAGGTTGCCGAAGATCACGGTGAGACCGAGGCCGATCATGATCGACATGAGCATGTGGATGCCGAAACCGATCACCAGTGAGTTCGAGCCCACCATCGAGGCGATCGTGGAGAGCATCCCCATCATCGCCATGAGGATGCCGAACATCACACCGCCGGCAATGCCACCGACCAGACCGGCGAGAGTTCGTCGGCCGAGAGTCGTGCCAGCGCGCGTGCGCGGAGGGGCGAGAGTGGAAGTTGTCATGAGAAGTTCCTTTCCGTGAAGTGTTGCGATGCTCGACGGTATTGCGCGCCGTAACGGCGCGTCTGCGACCTGGGACACACAGCGCGAGTTGGGAAATCGCCGCGGCGGCCGCAACGATGTGCCCGCCGCGAACCGCGCTCATCTCGCTCAATCAAGCGGCCACGGGATGGAGCCTGCGGGCACTCTTGGCGCTACAGCCCTCTAGCCCATCCGTTTCGACAGAGTCGCGAGACCGTCAAGATCGATGAGAATGATGCGTCCGCGCGCTTGGCGAATCAGGCCGCGGGAGGCGAGTTCGGCCATCGTTTTGGTGGTCGACTCTCGCGTGGCGCCAAGCAGGCCAGCCAGCTGATCGTGGGTGAGCCGAACGGTCACATGGCCCAACAGTGACGCATGCTGCGAGCCAGCGAGGCGTACGAGGGTGCTTGAGACGCGAGCGATGAGCGGCCGGAGGGCAAGGTCGATGAGACGTTCTTCTAAACGTGCTACTTGCTCACCCAGGTGGCGAGAAATGCGGATTGCGATGCGTGGGTCAGAGAGCATGTGCCGCTCAACATCCCGAAGGCTGAGCTCGCAAATCTGGGTTTCCTCGATCGCTTCCGCATAGTTGTCATACATGCGTTGGCCGACAAGCATCATCTCGCCGAACACGGCGCCCGGCTCGAGGATGGCCATCGTCAACGCTTTGCCATCTTCAGTGACGCGGAAGATGCGCACTCGGCCCTTTTTGAGCATGAACAGGGCCGTCACTGGTTGGCTCTGGCTGAACACCAGCTCGCCGTTGCGGAAGGTTCGTGCCCGTGCTGTGCGATCGAACGCAGCGATCTCGTCTGCTGACAGATCTGCGAACAGATCGACTGCGCTCAGGCAGCTGAAGGGTTCCGCGGCGTTCGCTTGCAATGGGTTGGTCTCCCGCACATCGGGTGCCCAAGGGCGCCGGTCACCGGGCGGCGCCGCCGCCATCTCCATGGCGCACTGCTCTATCATCATCGACAGTGCCTGAGGATTCTCACAGTAAAAGCACCTGGGCTGCCTAGGGAATCGTCGCAGCGGCGGCCACAATGTGCCCGCCGCGAACCGTGACTTGCCTCAGGTCGCGACCGTTCTCCCGCAAAACCGTCCACGGATGTGCGTCGATGTCGGACCCGCCCATCCAACACGCAAGCCGGGCGAGCGGTGCGAAGACGGCTGCTGCACCGGTCGGCAGCTGCATGTCGACGATCCCGGCGCGGCCGCCCGGACGAAGTACCTCAGTCATACTCACCCACGCCGCCCGCCAGTCGGTCATCAGGCTCAGTGAGTACGTCGCGAACACGGCATCCACGTGGTCAACCTCGAGGTCGACAGCCGAAAACTGCGTTGCGTCGGCCTGCACAAGGGTCACGTTTGACCAATTGTTCGAGTCGATTCGGCGGCGCGCCATCTGCAGCATTCCGGGTGACCGGTCAAGACCGATCACGCGCCCTGTTGCGCCCACCGCATCGACGAGCAGAGGAAAGTTCAGTCCAGTACCGCACCCGACATCGAGTACGGTATCGCCCTCACCCAGCCCCAGAATGTCGATGCCTGCGACTCGACCACGGCGGTACACCTGCCGCTCTCCCGAAACGGCGTCGTACCTCCGTGCGCCTCGTTCGTATGTTCCCTTCATTGACGTTCGGCGATGATAAGACGGCGGATGCAGAAACTCATTCCCGAAGACTATGACGAACGGTGCGGCCCGGTCTGTGTGATTGGTCACCGAACGGCCTCGGTGAACGCTGATAGACATAATCGGCACAGATGCGGCATCTGCTCAATCGAGAGGCGAGTATGGCAAACGAAACGATGTGGGACCTAGTCGTCATCGGCGGAGGCAGCGCCGGACTCGTTGCGAGCAAAGCGGCAGCCAGCTTCGGCGCCCGCGTGCTGCTCATCGAGAAGGATCGGCTCGGCGGTGACTGTCTCTGGACAGGGTGCGTACCGTCGAAGGCACTGATCTCCGCAGCACATAAGGCCTCGCTCAGCCGCGGTGCCGGCGTGGACTTTGCCGCGACCATGCGGGTTGTGCATGATGCGATTCAGACGATCGCGCCGGCAGACTCCCGCGAAGCACTCGAGGCCGACGGCGTCTCGGTCGCCGAAGGCACAGCCCGGTTTCTCTCTCCCCGCACGCTTTCACTCGACGGGTCGGAGATTCGATTCAAACAGGCGCTGATCGCTACCGGGACGAGCCCGGTCGCACCGCAGCTTGCCGGCTCGCCCGCACTGAATATTCTGACCAGTGAATCTTTTTGGGACCTGCGCGAACTCCCTGCCGAGTTGGTGATCCTCGGCGGCGGAGCAATCGGCTGCGAGCTGGGTCAAGCAATGGCACGCCTCGGTTCTCACGTCACCATCGTGCAACGAGGGCAGCGAATCCTCCCGAAAGAAGAAGAGTCGGCAGCCAGAATCGTGCACGAGGCCCTTGAGGCCGACGGGGTGACGATCCTGACCGGGCGCACCGCCGTCGCGGCGACGGCCACCGACCACCTCTCCGGCGTCGTCGCACTCGATGATGGGCAGACGCTGCCCTTTGACCGGCTCTTGGCCGCGCTTGGGCGCAAGCCAAGCACCGCCGACCTGAACCTTGGGGCCGCGGGCATCACCATCACCGACGCTGGATTCGTGGGGGTCGATGCGAAACTCAGGACCAGTAACAAGCGAATCTGGGCAGCCGGCGACATCACCGGAATGCCCCAGTTCACCCACACGGCCGGCGTCAATGGCAGTGTCGCGGCAACCAACGCCATCTTGGGATTGCGGCGCCAGGCGGAGATTCGGGTGATTCCTCGCGTTACGTTCACATCGCCGGAAATCGCCGCGGTCGGTGCCCAAGCCTCGTTTGCCGACCCTGCTAGGCAGCGCGTCATTACCCAGCATCACCACCACGCTGATCGCGCGATCGCCGAATCGAACACTGCAGGATTCACGGAGATCGTCGTCGACCGGCGCGGGCGCATCCTCGGGGGAACCATTGTCGGACCACGGGCCGGTGAGACGGTCGGCGAACTCGCTTTGGCGGTGAAGGCGAAACTGACGACCAGCACCGTCGCCAGCACCATCCACCCGTACCCGACCTACAACGACCCCCTGTGGAATGCCGCTGTCGTTGATGTGCGCTACCGGCTTGGCCGTGGTTTGATCGCCGGATCGATCACCATGTTGCGCAAACTCAGGTCGTTGGTGATGATGTGAGTTGCACTGGCGCCCGGACCATCTCGCTTCTGTGTGCCAGCACACAGAATGTGCTGCGTCACCTCACTTAGCATTGCAAAAACCCGTTCAACTTTGGCGAGAGGCGCATTGCATGAGGAAGCTTGTGATCGGCATCGTCGTCGTGATTGTGGCGGCTGTTGTAGCGATTGCGGTGATCCCGCGCCTCACCGCGCCGAGTTCGCCGTCGTCGGCGAGCGCCGAGACGGCCGGGTTCTCTGAGCGGTACCAGCCATACAGTGAGCAGGCGCTAGCGGAGGCTGGACCCGACGACACTGTCGTACTGTTCTTCAGCGCCGTGTGGTGTTCAACCTGCAAGGTACTGCGCGACGACATCGCCGCCAACCAGCAGAGCATTCCCAACGACGTACGTATTCTGCTCGTCGATTTCGATGACTCGACTGAGCTGAAGCAGCAGTACGGCGTGGTTTACCAGCACACCCTCGTGCAGGTCGACCGGGCGGGGCAGGGCATTGCTCGCTGGGAGCTTTCCCGCACGCTCGATGACGTGCTCGGCACCATCGTCGTGGTCTGAGCGCCGATCGTGGAACTGCTGCCGCTTTCGCTGTTGGCAGGCGTGCTCACGGTGCTCTCGCCCTGCGTGCTGCCGTTGCTGCCGGTCATTCTGGCCGGCTCGGCGGCCGAGTCTGGTCGTCGCAGCGCCTACCTGATCATCGCCAGCCTGGCTGTCTCGGTGATCGCGTTCACACTGCTGATTCGCGGAGCGAGCGCGCTCCTTGGCGTGCCGACCGACGTCTGGCTTATTGTGTCGGGCTCGCTCGTGGTGTTCATCGGAGCTACCCTGGCGTTTCCGGCGCTGTGGGAACGAATCTCGACCGCCACCGGCCTGAACCGGGCCACCGGTGAACTCGTTGACTCGTCGGCCAAGCGCACCGGGATGGCACGCCCGCTGCTCCTCGGCCTCTCGCTTGGGCCGATCTTCACGAGTTGCAGCCCCACCTACGGTCTCATCCTTGCAGCGGTGCTGCCGACGAGCTTCGCGGTGGGGTTCGCCAATCTGCTCGCTTATACGGTTGGCCTCAGCGCGGTCATGCTCTTGATCGCGCTCGGTGGGCAGTCGGTGACCCGGCGCATGAAGTGGGCGGTCGACCCGAAGGGGGTCTTCCGTCGGGGGCTTGGCGGACTGCTCATCGCGGTCGGGCTGCTCATCGCCACCGGTGTGGTCAAAGATGTCGAGGCATGGCTGGTCGAGCGGGGCATCCTGGGCGCGGTCGTGCTTGAGCAGGGCATCCTCGATCAGGTTGATACCGGGGTGGACGAGCCCGAGCCGGTGCGAATCGACGGCGGTCGGCAGACCGAGCCGCCCGCGTTTCTCGCTCAACAGTTCCCAGGGATCGACTGGCAGTCGGCCGACCCCGCTATTTTTCAAGCGGTGGGGGGTGGGCCTCCGCGGGATGGCATCCCCGCCCTCGACGACCCTGCGTTCGTGCCGTTGGCGCAGGTGGTCTGGGGCGACGAGGTGCAGGCCATTGTGCTCAACGACGGCGTCAACGCCGTGCGCGTCTACCCGTACAACGTGCTCATCTGGCACGAGATCGTCAATGACACGGTCGACGGTATTCCGGTCGCAGTGACCTTCTGCCCGCTGTGCGGAAGTGCGATCGTGTTCGAGCGCACCCTGCCAAACGGGAACGCGACAACGTTTGGGGTCAGCGGCGGGCTCATCGACAGCAACATGATCATGTTCGACCGGGCCACTGAAGGGCTGTGGCAACAGAGCACCGGGCGGGCGCTTGCTGGTGAGTTCGTCGGAACCGAGCTGGCGCTGCACCCGTTCCAGCTGCTCACGCTGGGAGACGTGCGCGAGTCATACCCTGACGCGCGCGTGCTGAGCGCTGACACCGGTTTCGCACGCGACTACGAGCGCAATCCATACGGCGACTATGACGAGAACGACCGGTTCTTGTTCCCTCCGTCAACACTGGACGAGCGTTATCCCGCCAAGCTGATCATGGCCGCGTTCGTCGTCGGCGAGCAGCGCGTCGCTGTGCCGTGGCTTGCTCTGCGCGAAGCGGGGTCGCTTGAGGCCGAGGTAGACGGTAGGGCGGTCAGCCTTCGCGTGACCGATGGAGAACTTGTGGTGCGCGACGCCGCCGGCCGCTCGCTGCCCTTCTACTTCGAGATGTGGTTCAGTTGGGCGGTACAGAACCAAGAATCGGGCGTCGTGCTTGACCCGGCAACCGGCTGACCTCGGTTCGTCCCGTGGATGTCGCGCGAATGAGCATGACGCGAGCCGGTGGCTTGCGTTCAGCGCAGCAACCGATACCCGGTGATCATGCGCTGTGCTGCGCTGAACGCGACGACAGCGGCCCAGCCGATCGCGATCTGCCAGGCAAACGCGGGGAGGATCAGCCACAGCGAATGGATCAGGAACGTCTCGCCGCCTTCGGCCACCCGACCGAAGAACGACAAGGACCGGCCGTCGTCGATCTGTCGACCGGTGCGCTCGGCGATTGACGAGAACGCCAGAAACGTCGCCCCGTTGATGTAGTAGGTGAGGAGTACCGCAAGGAACGGCCACCATGGGGCTCCGAATCCGGCGGTGACGCCGACCGCGACGCCCACCACCGTTGTGCCATACACGACAAAGTCCGCCGTGATGTCGAGGAAGCCGCCAGCCTCGCTCTCCTTGGCCTCGGGATTGCGCGCACGCCTGCGACGCGCCAGTGCTCCGTCGAGTCCGTCGAGAACGCGAGAGACCAGCCATGCCGCCAACGCGAGGCCCCACCATTGCGCCGCGGCGAGCCCGGCGCTCGCGACCCCGATCACAAGCCCGGCCAGGGTCAGCCGGTCCGGGGTCACCCACGGCACGTCGAGCATTCGCGCCATCACGGCAAGCGGCGGGTCCATGATCCGGCGCACTTGTGCGTCGATCACTCGCTTGGTTCGCTTTCTTCGCTGCTTTCGCTACCAACACTGCGTTTCTGTCTGCGACGCGAGACAACGATGTAGACCACGCCCGCGATCGACAAAACGGCTAACGCGCCTACCGCAAGAAAGAATGGCCATCCGAGCGTCATGCCGAATGCGCCCACTGCGACATAGGCAATCGTCCCAGGAACAATCCCCACCATCGTGCCAATTGCATAGTCCCGGGGGCGCACCGCTGTCAGCCCCGCCATGTAGTTGATGACACTGAACGGCAAGATTGGGAGCAGCCGCACAACGATCAGCGTTGCGAGGCCTCTTCGACGAAGTACTTCGTCAACACGAGCAACTCGAGCTCCGGTGAATCGCTCGACCGCCTCACGACCTAGCGCGCGGCCGATCACGAAGGCCATCGCAGCACCCAGGAGTGCACCGGAATACACCAGCAGAAAACCGACCCCCAGTCCCCAAGTGAGGCCGGCGGCAATGCTCACGACACTGGCTGGGATCGGAGTCAGCGTCACGAGACCGTATGCGATAACAAACAGCAGCGCCCCCCACCACCCGGCATCTGACGCGAGTGCTTGGATCGTCTCAACGCTGGGAAGCGGCACCGTAAAGGCGACGATCACTGCCGCGATGGCGAACGCGGCAAAGATCGCAGCCCTCCAGAGCACGCCGCGGTTTGATGGTTGCATTTGGCTAATCGTAGGCATCCAGCTTCGACGCTTGTGTGACGTGGGGCACCGAGACCCCACGAGCAGGGGTGATAACGTCAATTTCTCCCGCCGGACTTCGATCGAAATGCCCCCGATGCACTCCTCTTCTCCACATCGCCGACCGTGGCAGACCCTCCTCACAGCAACCGTCGCGTTGGGGGGTGTGATCGGACTCGCCGGATGCACGGCCCCCTCGGCAGGAACGGCCAGCACCTTCTCTACCTGGAACAGTGTCGTCACCGCGGCCGATGGCCAGACGGTTAACTTGTGGATGTTCGGGGGCGACGAGCAGGGCAACGCCTACATCGACGAGATCCTCGCGCCGGCTGCTGCAGAGGAGGGGGTCACGCTCAACAGAGTCCCGGTGACCGATACCAAAGACGCTCTCAACCGTGTTCTTACGGAACTGCAGGCTGGGAGGGTTGATGACGGCACCGTCGACCTCGTGTGGGTGAACGGAGATAACTTCCGCACCGGCAAGGAGGCCGGTGCCTGGCTGTGCGACTGGACCGCCATGCTGCCCAACATGGCAAACGTCTCAGCTACCGACCCGCTACTCACCAGCGACTTCGGTACGCCCGTCGATGGATGCGAGGCGCCGTGGAGCAAAGCACAGTTCAGCATCGCCTACAACGCAGCAGTAGTGACCGATCCGCCGACAACCGTCGACGGCATCCTCGAATGGGCGAAGGCAAATCCAGGACGATTCACCTACCCCGCGCCGCCCGACTTCACCGGCTCTGCCTTCGTGCGCCAAGTCCTCTACAGCGTCTCCGGCGGCTACCAGAACGTGTCCGCGGAGTACTCGACGGACGCGTTCAACACCTTGAGCCCCGAGCTCTACGAAACTCTGGCGGAGCTCGCACCGTCGTTATGGCGAGGCGGTGACACCTACCCGGCCGACTCCACGCAGCTCAACAAGCTCTACGCCGATGGTCAGATCGACATGACGATTACCTACGGGCCGGCAACGCTGACCAAGCTTGTCGAGGATGGTACGTACCCGCCCCAAACCCGAGTCCTTGAATTAACGGACGGCACCCTCGGTAATGCCAGCTTCCTCGCCATCCCGTCTAACGCAGCTCATCAGGCGGGTGCAATGGTGGTCGCCAACATCGCACTGTCGGTTGAACAGCAAGTCGCGAAGGCCAATCCGGCGACGTGGGGCCAGTTCACTGTGCTCGACCTCAGCAAGCTCACATCCATCGAACAGCAACAATTCGCCGACCTGCCTCAATCAACTGTGGTCCCTTCGTTCGACGTGCTGTCGCGGAACGCCAACCCGGAGCTTTCTGCGGCATGGGTTCCGGCGTTGGATGAAGGATGGCGCACCCGAGTTCCCACTCGATGAAGACCGTTCGCGGTGCACGCGCGGTGCTCGTCATCGTGCTTCTGCCCGTTGTCGTCGTGGTCGTCGGTGGACTCGGGTCGGCAATCATGCAAAGTGTCGGCCTGATGCCCCTGATTGGGCCGGTGCGCTTCAACTTGGATGCCTATGCGGCGACGGCGCAGGACCTGCCGGTGGCAATCGGGGTTTCGCTCGCCATTGCGGCGTCGTCGACCGCGATCGCTGCGCTTGTTGGCACCGCGGCGGCGCTGGTCGTCGTTTCAGGGGGCTGGCTGGGGCGACTCGTCGGCATGGCCGGTGCGGTCACGATCAGTATTCCCCACCTCATTGGCGCCGCCACCATCGGCCTGCTGCTCGCCGACTCTGGGGTCCTTCCCCGGCTGCTTGGCATCGACGCCGACGCATGGCCCCCACTTGTTGGCGGTCCATGGTGGGTGGCGGTGATCGCCGGCTTCGCCTGGAAGGAGTCGGCGTTCGTCGCTCTCGTCGTTGCAGGCACCCTCCTGACGCGAGTCGCGCAGTTCGATGAGCCAGCAGCGTTGCTGGGCGCTGGCCGGATCGCGCGCATCCGAATGATCTTCCTCCCGCTCGCGGCACCGTCACTGATCGTTGCATCCACCATCGTGTTCATCTACACCCTCGGATCCTACGAAGTTGCATGGCTGCTCGGCCGCACGTACCCTGAGCCACTCGCCGTCATGGCCATTCGACTGTTCAACGACGTGAGCCTCACATCGAGGACCGAGTCGGCGGCCATTGCTGTCGTTACCGTGGTGCTCGCTTTCGCCGCCGTGGCGGTGGCGTCGGTCGCAGTGCGACGGATGGCGGTGTGGCGGTGACGATAACCACACGTGAGCTTGTGCCCGCGCCCGCGATCCCGCCAAGGCGGCTCCCGGGCGATCCCGGCCGCCCTCTGACGGCGTCGCGCACGGGATCTCGACTGGGGCGAGTTGGCCTCGTCGTCTTGCTGCTCGGATGGTTCGCCCTTCCGCTGTTGCCGCTGGCGCTGTGGGCGTTCGCAGACCAATGGTCGTACCCCGCTGCTGTCCCCACCGAGTGGGGCACTGACGGCCTCAATTCGGCGATAACTGCAGGTGGGATCGCTGCGTTCGGACGCTCAGCACTTCTTGGCGTTGCCGTTGCGGCGATCGCCACCCTGATCGGGGCTGTTGCCGCTCGGGCACTCGTCGCCGGTTGGGCGCCGTTCCCGAGACTCGTGACAGTGCTGCTCTTCGCCCCGGTCGCCATCCCGCCGTTCGCCTCGATTCTCGGAACGAACGTCATTCTGCTGCGTGCTCAAGTGCCATCGCTGCTCGGGCTCGTGATGGTTCTCGTGGTGGTCGCGCTTCCGTATACGACCTTCACCCTCCGCGCCGCCTACGCAGCACACGACATGCGATACGAGGAGGAGGCGCGCACGCTCGGGGCGTCGCAGGCTCAGGTTCTTTGGCGAATTCAGATTCCGCTCATGGCACCCGCGCTGGCACGCGCCGCTTTTCTCGCCTTCCTCGTCGGTTGGAGTGACTACATTGTGACGCTCATCGTGGGAGGGGGTCAGCTTGTCACCGTCCCGATCATTACCGCCTCACTTGCCGCAGGAGTTGGCAATGATTCGGTTGTCGCGGTGCTGTCCCTCGCCGCGCTGGTCCCTCCGGTTGCCCTGTTGATTGTCCTCGCCCGAAACGGATTTCGATGACGCCAATGACTTCTGCCATCGCCCTCCGTGAGGTCACGAAGCACTTCGTCGACCGCCAACCGGCCGCTCTTCTCGGCGTGAACCTCGATGTGCTGCCCGGCACCTGCACTGCCCTCCTGGGCCCGAGCGGATCCGGCAAGAGCACGATTCTTCGTATCATCGCGGGTCTTGAGAGTCCCAGCGGCGGGCAGGTGCTGCTGAACGGACGCGACATCACCAGCGTGCTCCCGGAGAAACGAAACGTGGGCCTCGTCTTTCAGCGCCCCCTCCTGTTCCCGCACCTCTCGGTCGTTGACAATGTCGCGTTCGCCGACCGTGCCGCCGGGCGGTCGTGGCGGGTGGCCCGCGAACGGGCACTGCCGTACCTCGATATGGTGCAGCTCGCCGACCTCGGGCGACAGCGGGTGGGCTCACTCTCCGGCGGTCAGGAGCAACGGGTTGCCTTAGCGCGCGCGCTCGCCGCTCAGCCAACCATCCTGTTGCTCGACGAACCGTTCAGTGCTCTCGACGCCGAACTGCGCCACGAGATGCACGAGCTGCTCGCCGACATCCGGCGTCAGCTCGCACCAACTGTGGTGCTGGTCACCCATGACCGTGACGAAGCGGCAACGGTCGCGGACCGGATCGCGGTGCTCGAGAACGGGCAACTGCTGCAGCACGACACCGTCGACGGCGTGTATCACCACCCCGCATCGATGGCTGTTGCGCGACTGATGGGAGGGGAGAACTTCATCAAGGGGGTCACAATCGCAGGCGTCCACCACTCCGGCCTCGGCTCGATTTCAGTGGATGAGAGCATTCCGGATGGGCCAGGGGTGCTGCTGTTCCGGCACGAGTCGCTGGGCGTCAGTGCGGGCCATCTGCTGCCACCAACCGGCAATCGCGTGCACGCAACCGTCACTGGGATAAGTCGCACTGGGCTTCGTCGGCGCGCTACCGTGCGCATCAATGCCGAGGAAATTCAGGTTGAGCTCCCGGCCACGCTCGACGTTAGCGTTGGAGATCTGCTGACAGTCGATCTACCACGTGGGATCCTGCACGTCGTATCGGAATCGAACCAATAGGCCGATTGCTCGCCTCCGATGAGGTCAGAGGAAGAAGCAAGCGCAACTGACGTGTTTCCAAGGCGCAAATTCGTGTCCCTCGGAGTGGGGTTGTTCGCTTGAACCCACTACCGCGCGGCCGAACGCCTTGCCGCCGACGTGTGCCAGAAGGTAGAAACGACATCATGTCGAATCGGATGCGTAAAACGGCCCGCACCGTTTCCGCAACCTCAGACAGATTTGACGGAGTCACCGTCATGGTGTGCGCCAAGTACGAACGCGCATGGTGGTCTCGCTGCAGGCAGCGAACAGTGCGAACAATGCGAACAGGTCAGGTTGCACGTCGGGAACACACAGTGAGTTCCTTCACAGCCGATTGCGATGCGACGCGGTGGAAATACGCTTCGGCCGAGGCATCCGCGGGATAGAAGAGCTCGATCCGCAGCTCTTCGAGCGTCACGTCGCGAGGGGATCCGAATTGCGCGACGACGGATACCGTTCGAACGATCTCGTCACCGAGTTTGAACACCGGACAGACAACGCGATCAGAGGATCCTGCGGCGACCTTTACTGCGCCTGCGGCCTGAGCGACTGCGAGCCCGACGAGAGATGTGAGCACCTCGTCGGAGGGGAATCGTGCCGCATCCGCTTGAAGTCGGCTGATCCCCGGCCACGCGATGTCGTCCCAGTTCAGGATGAGAGTTCGCCAAGCGCCGGAGTAGGTGAGCTTGACGAGGTTGCGCTCACCGTCGGTCGGCAGGAGCGCGGATGCCGCGGCGTTTGCGCGGACAATGTTCCAGTGTCCGTCGACAACGTATGCCGGATACGGGGCATGACTGGTCAACAGTCGGTCGATCACCGACCGGAATACTGCCAACTCGGCTGAGTCGAGCACGTCGTTGGGATAGGCCGGCGCGAGGCCCGCTGCCACATGCAGTCTGTTGCGCTCGCGAAGGGGCAGTTGTAGCGCCTCCGAAATGCGCTCGACCATCTCCCGGCTGGGCCGCGAGCGACCTGTCTCGAGGAACGACACGTGTCTCGACGGCGTTCCTACTGCGCTCGAGAGATCGAGTTGGCTGAGTCCGTGCGCGGTTCGTTGGAGACGCAAGGCTGCTCCGAACGGAGTGATGGTGTGGATCGGTTGGCTCACCCCTCAATCCTCGCGTAAGTCGTACCGCAAACCATTCCCTCTGAGGGAATCGTTTCGCGTAGCGGGATCCGCTGTGCTGAAGGCATCAACTCTCACCAGAACGGAGCACCATGCGAGTCACAACACGCATCCCCATCGACGCTGAGGCGCACGAGGTTTGGCAGATAATCGGCCCCGGATTCGGCCGGGTAAGCGACTGGGCAACAACTGTTGCCGAGTCGGATCTGGTCGGTGAGGGGCAACACGATGAAGCCCCGTTCACCGGCAGAGCCTGCACCATCGCAGAGGCCGGGTTCGATCGCCTCACCGAGGACATCCTCACCTACGAGCCGGCGTCGTTTCGGCTGTCGTATCGAGCGTCTAGCGGCATGCCCTCGGTCGTCGACAAAGCCGTCAACACCTGGTCGGTTTCGGGCGATGGACGCGCCGGCTCGGTCTTCACGATGGATGCCGAAGTCGACGTCTCGAGGCGCGCGCGCTTGCTCGGTCCTTTCGTCGGTATCTACCTAGGGATGTTTGCGCGACGCACCAGCAAAGACCTGAAGGTGTATGCGGAGACGGGGGAGGTCAGTACCGCGAAACGCATGCGGCGCTCTCGTCGTGTGCCAGCGCTGCTCGACCGACTGGTGACTGCCAACGCCGCGTTCTCGGCCCTCTGCGGCACAGCCCTCGTGGGTCTCTCCAACTATTGGTCGGCGCAATTCGATGGCGCGAGCGCTGAGCTCTTCGTGTTCCTCGGAGTGGGGTTACTGCTGTTCTCGGCGGTCATCGCAGCAATCGCCGGCCGCGGCGCATCACCGCTCGCAGGCAAGACGATCGCAGCGCTCGACGTCGGGTGGGTTGCCGCAACAATCGCATTGCTGATCATCGCCGGATCACAATTCACCACCGCCGGCCTCATCGCAGCGATCGGCGCGGGAGCAGCCGTAGGGGTGTTTGCCTGGACCCAGTACCGCGCAGCCGAACGTCTGGCCAACGGCCACGGCTAGGCCTCAAATAAACGGCAAGTAGGATCTGGTCCTACCGAGTTTGGAGCGATAGTGCGCACGACTCGGGCGCCTACGCCAACGAAGGCGAAGTATGCCGCTCAGCAGTGACGAGCTATTGGGTCGTATTGAGACCTCAAGCCCGTGCGCAGCCTGAGGAGCCGGACCGATAGGGAACAGAACCAGGACACGATGAAGATCATCTTGAGCCGGAAAGGCATTGACTCCAGTTTTAGTTCGCTTGTGAGTCCAATACTGCCGGATGGGACTCTGTGTTGGATCCCGTTACCCGAGAGGCCGCAGAGCAGCCCAAGAATCCCAGGGTTCGACGAAATCAATACCGGTCAGTCCTCCATGGGCGAGGTGCTGGGCCAGCTTTCGGGTCAAACGTTCGACCGTCGCCGGAGGGCTCATCTCGACCCGGATTTGGTCGAATCTCATCTCAAGCGTGTGCGCGGTTGGAAGCCCTCCTTCGGACAGTCGGGATCGGCCGAGCGACACTTGAGGAACAATGGCGTGGCCGAGGGCGATCTCTTTATCTTCTACGGATCGTTCCGGCAGACCGAGCTCGTGAACGGAACATTGCGGTACGTTCGCGGCGCGCCGAGTCTTCACGTGATCTTCGGATGGCTACAGATCGATCAAAGAGTCGATGTTGCCACCCATGAACCGTGGCCAGAGTGGATGTTGACTCACCCCCACGTCCTCCGTGAGCCCAATGAGACCCTGGACGCGATCTACTTCCCGACACCGAAGCTAACCGGGCTTGCGCTCTCCGGCTCACGACCCGGCGCTGGCACGTTCGGAATGCTCCGACCTGATCTCGTCTTGTCAGATCCGAACGCGTCGAGATCGAGGTGGATCCTGCCGGGCGACTTCCTTCCGGGTGTTCGGCCCCCGCTCACCTACCATTCGAACGAGAACCGCTGGGACTCGCTCGGCGACACCGTCGCACTGCGAGCAGCCAGTCGAGGACAAGAGTTTGTGCTCGACCTAGATCAGTACCCGGGCGTGAAATCTTGGCTCGAGAATCAAATCTTCACTCTCTAGCAGAACTATCTCGCCCGAAGACGGCCATGAGGTGGGCAAGCAACGGTCGGCAGATGGTCCTCACATCGTGTCGAGGATGCCCACCAACTGTTCTCGAGTTGTCATAGGGTTCACGATCGCGAACCTGGTATTGGGCATCCCGAGGTGTGAACTCGGTGTCACGAATGCGCGTTGATCCTCGAGCAGGCGGGCGGACCACGCCGCGTAGTCGTCGCGGGACCAGCCAATCCGCTGGAACACGACGACAGACAGTTGTGGCTGGCGCACGAGCTTCAGGTTCTCACGGCTCTCGATCTCAAGTGCGATGTTGGAAGCAAGCTCAATCGAGGAGGTGATCGCGTCGCGGTAGGCCCCTCCGCCGTAGGTAGCGAGCGAGAACCACAGCGGCAGGCCTCGAGCGCGGCGCGTGAGCTGGATCGCATAGTCCGACGGGTTCCACTCGTCGCTGTCATTGAGCGCGTCAAGGTACTCGGCATGCTGCGTGTGGGCGCGCTTGCCGATCTGGGGGTCGCGGTAG
>Ga0163151_10004792_pt1 | contig 17797 bp, 14 predicted proteins | sample OliLakLV19MP5IB2_FD_145596 | JGI IMG/M metagenome (GOLD analysis project Ga0163151, IMG submission 145596) | Freshwater microbial mat bacterial communities from Lake Vanda, McMurdo Dry Valleys, Antarctica - Oligotrophic Lake LV.19.MP5.IB-2 | ecosystem: Environmental > Aquatic > Freshwater >... | reverse complement strand
TCCTGATCCCATCGGAATTATCCCTAATGCTGTGTTTGTATTCACAACTGCCTGTGCTACCTGATTAATTGTACCATCGCCTCCAACAGCAACGGCTATATCATAATTACTCTCTTTAATTTTTTTTGATATTTCATGTCTTTGTTCAGGGCTACTCCATAAAATAATTTCATAACTAACCTTATCATTTTGTGAAAGAACGTCTTTAATGAGCTGTGTCGTTGATCTTTTGTTGATGCTTCCGGATATCGGATTAATTATAAAAGCGATCTTTTTTGTTTTTTTTGCTTCCTGCATAAGGGGTTATATGTTATTTCCTACAAAACTATTTTGATATCCAGTTTTGAAATCATGGGCATCCTCAATTGCTTCAATAATTATTTTTTCTGAAGATTCCACCCATTTTCTGTACTTATTATCCTGCCTTTGATACTTACTAGCGTAATCCAACACATTGTCCAACTTAAATTCATCACTAAAAATTGCCCCTCCTGATCTATGCGCATCCCTGGCATTGCAGTATTGTTCAAAATGACCCTGGATGGGAACCAATAGTGCAGGCTTGCCAAGATACATGCATTCACCAACGGATTCAAATCCGGCTGTAGATACTAAAGCATCGGCTCCGGCCATCATCTCTAAAAATTTTTTGTCGTTAAGTTTGTGAAAGAATAAGTTTTTGTTGATTTCTTCTTCTTCCAACTCCGTTTTTCTATCTGTAAAACAATGTAGTATAATGTTAGCGTTTCTTTCGTGCCAATTAACAACATCTTCTATATAGCCTCTGTTTACTAAATAAACAAGAAGATATCCTTTTTTTTCAACGTTTTGCTGAAAGACTTCTTTTCTTAATAGGGGAGGGACAACAATAAGTTTTTTTCTTTCAACATCTTTTAATGGATAAAAAGATAATGCTAAACGCAAATCAGCTTTTAAAGAATTCAATTGCGTGTAATTGATCAATCCCATTTTGTTAAATAGTTGTCCTTTGGGGAACACGTATTCTTTGTGCAAAAAAATATTTTGGTGAGCAATTGAGATGAATGTACATTTTGGCGAATACATTAAATTATATAATGATACAAGTGGATCATAAAAATTTATGATAACATCAGGTTTATATTTCTTTACCTTTGAATGGATGAAGTTAATGCTTGCTTTGAAGATATTTATTCGCATTAAGCTTCTGGAAACCGAACGAAACATTTTTACAGATTTCATTTTTGAATCCGTAACAAAGTTAGGGCTCTCGAATGCAAGCACCTCGCATTTTAAATTTCTTGTAACAAATTCCGGTATTTCCCGTTGTTTACTTTTGCCCACCAAAACACAACATACTTCGTAATTATTTTTAACCAACATATCATGCATGGCAATTGCTTGTGTCATGTGGCCCCGGCCTTCACCCTGAACCACAAATAAAAATGACAATTTTCTTTCCATGTTAGGCGGTTTTTAAAACTATTTGTTTGCTTACACCATCACTTAAGGAGTCTTCTTTTTCCAGATTGATATTAAATTTCTCATGCTCTGCTAACCAGTCCTGGTAATAAACTATTTGCCATTTGCCATTAAAATCTTCAGTCAGCGCTGTCATTGTTTCTACCCAATCCCCGGAGTTTAAATAATGTATATTGTCTATGATTTTGTCTGCAGGGGTATGTATATGTCCGCATATGATCCCATCGCAATTCTTTTTTCTCGCCATTTTTACCAGGTGATTTTCAAAATCATCAATAAAGGAAACAGCAGATTTTACTTTGCTTTTTATAGCCTGTGAGAGAGAATAATACGGTAGGCCTCTTTTTATCCGGTAATGGTTGTAATGTCTATTGAACCACAGCAAAATTGTATAGCTTACATCGCCTAATTTGGCTAGCCACCGGAAATTTGTTGTAACAGAATCAAAAATATCTCCGTGGGTTATAAAATATTTTTTGCCGTTGGATTCGTGAATGTGTTCTGTTACTATAGAGAAATTGCCGAATTTCACCGGCAATAATTGATCTAAAAAATCATCATGGTTTCCTCGTAAATAAATAATTTTTGTGTCTCCCTTTGCCAGCCTCTTCATTACATATTTTACTAAACCACTATGTCTTTTTTTCCAGGCGCCGGATTTTTTAAGTTGCCATCCGTCAATTATGTCCCCATTGAGGATTAACGTTTCGCATTTGTGGTTTCTTAAAAATTTAACAACTTCTTTCGATTTTGAACTCTTTGTTCCTAGGTGTATATCAGATATGATAATTGTCTTGAACTTTTTCTTCATTAGATGAAGTTTGATACAAAAGTTCAATCTTTAGGTTACGTGATTGTTTCGGGTAGTTTAATTCAACTATACTTATAAACATCAAGCTGTTGTTATCTACTGGGGTGGTAAAAATTTAATTACTGTGATGCTTAATTAAATGTCAAGGGAGAGGTCTATACATAAGGTTTGGCAGAAACTTTTGATATTCTATTTATAAATGCAGAGGTAACACTATGTTAAAATTATATTGACACACCTTTTATTTCGAGTGGTTTTGATAGCGATAGCATAACTTTTCTTTAATCGCTTCATCATGTAGCTACGCTAAATTTACAATACAATTTTAAAAATAAAATTAGGGGAAAAGCTGAAGCCCTTTTAAAGAAGTAGGCAACAAAAAATACAATATGGAAACTAAAAAACAAAAATTACCTAGGTTGGAAGAATTAAAAGTAAACAGCTTTGTTACTTCTTTGGACAAAAACGAAAGTCAGACTGTAGAGGGCGGAGCGGCAATTTTAAGTGTTGCAACTCCCTGGTCAACGCCCGTATGTACCGTAACATTAATAAGTGCAATGTACACGATTGGCAAATCAATAGGAGAACATCCTGCGGTGGAAACAACCGGAGATGCATATTCGAGGAACCTTTGCGGAGATTCAATGGGATTTTGGTGTATAATAATTACTGTTTAAATCTTTTTGTTTTTTTTAATTACAAGAGGGTCAAGAGATAGGCCCTCTTATTTTTTTTTCCAGACCACCTATTTTCGTTTTCACATTTGGAAATAAATGCTAACCAAACCTTCTTAAAAGGTCGAACATTTTAAAGATTTGTATCTGATTACCCTTGGAAATGTACTTCCAAATAAACAAATAGCCTTTTGGAAGATTGATAACAGTAAAAGAACTAAGGGAACAAGTGAGGGTAGAAAAACTTCTAAAACTATTTAGAAGTTTTCTGTCTTCCCTAAATTATGTTGATAAATGGATAAACAAAAAATTTTCCTAATTACAATGTAGAATATTTCTCTTTTAAAAACTCTTTATAATCCCCCAGGTTAGCCATTACCTGTATTTCACGGTAACGTTTGTGGAATTCCATGTCCGATGTTTGATTGTTTAATTCAGAAATACGAAACCTGTCAAAATTTTTCAGAGCTTGCCATTCCTCTGTGGAAAGTTTTTCACCGTTAAACTCTTTTTCACGCAGATCATTAATGCTCAAACCAATGCCAAGATCTTCTTTTAGGGAAGTTGTTGACTTTTTATCGGCAATTTTTTTCTGGTCCATAAAGATTGTTTTGATGATACCTCAAAAATAGGGCAATGCAAAAGACGTAAAACCTGCATTCCTCTTTATTATTAACAGGTTTTTGTTAAAAAGGCGGGTAAAAGCCGATTACGAAAACAGGTGGTATACTTCGAAAAGGCCCCATTCACAGGCAAATCCGAGTAAGAACCCTGTATATACCTGGGCATTGGTATGTGCTTCAAGTGCGAGCCTGGCAAAGCCTATAAGTCCGGCAACGAACAATACAATTGGGAAAAAGAATGCTATATCTATTTGTCCGTTCAAGGCAAATAACGCCCCCGCAAGACCTCCGATACCTATCATGTGTGCGCTTATTTTCCACCAGAAATTTATTATAAATGCTAAAGCAACAGATAGGGTAGCGCCAAGTACAAGCAATTTTAAAACATCAAAAACCTGTACACCATTCAATAAATAATATTCGGCTACGTAAAATATAAGAGTGGTAACGTATGAAATATTTCTTTCCTCTTTTATGTTTAAATGAAAACTACTGATGTATTTTATTTTTACGAGCAGCCAAACATTCATAACTGGCAACAGGCATGTAAACGCAAGGGTCATTAAACAAAGTGTCAGCTTTACGTTGAACGTAAGGAACAGGTACAATTGCGAATCAATGTTTAAAAGAAGGAGAATGCCATAGGTGGGCATGAGAAGAGGGTGGAATACATAAGAAAAAAATTTTGCGAGGGAATTTGTCAATGTAGAATTTTTATAATTCTTTTCGCATGCGCGCCACTGGAATTTCAAGTTGTTCCCGGTATTTGGCAACGGTTCTTCTCGCAATGTTATAACCTTTTTCTTTTAATATAACAGCGAGCCTGTCATCGGTAAGTGGTTTCTTTTTGTTTTCAGCAGTGATGCAATCTTCAAGTATTTTTTTCACTTCACGTGATGAAACTTCTTCACCGCTATCCGTTGAAAGCGATTCGGAAAAAAATGTTTTTAATAAAAATGTACCAAATTGTGTTTGTACATATTTGCTGTTTGCTACACGCGATACTGTAGAAATATCAAGACCAATTTTTTCTGCAATATCTTTAAGGATCATCGGCTTCAGTTTGGTCTCATCGCCTTCAAAAAAATATTCATATTGCCTTTCCATAATGGCCTGCATGGTCATTAGCAAAGTATGCTGGCGTTGCTGTATAGCATCGATGAACCATTTGGCACCTTCTATTTTTTGTTTGATGAATTGTGATGCTTCTTTTCCCGCCTTATTTTTTTGCTTGGAATAATCTTCCAGCATATTGTTGTATGTTTTGCTCACTCTTAAGTCAGGTGCGTTGCGTGAGTTAAGACTTAACTCAAGTTTGCCGTCATTAGTGTTGATGATAAAATCTGGGATGATTTGCTGGAATGATTTTTGGCTGTCTGCTAAAGAACTTCCCGGCTTTGGATTAAGTCTAAGAATTTCGTTAATGGCATCTTTTAATGTCTCATCATCTATCTCCAGTTTCTTCGAAATTTTATCGTAGTGTTTTTTAGAAAATTCCTCCATGTATTTATCCACGATCTCGATAGCGAGGGAGTTGATAGGTGATGGAGGCATTTTTCGTTTCAATTGTATCAATAAACATTCCCTTAAATCTCTGGCACCAACACCAGAAGGATCTAATTCGTGAATAACCTCCAGTAGTTTTTCTAATTCTTCTTTTGTGGTTTGAACATTTTGTGAAAATGCGATATCATCAATGATCGATTCAAGATCTCGTCTTAAATAACCATCATCATCAATATTTCCTAGTATATATGACCCAACAATGAATTCATGATCGCTTAAACTTCTAAGTCCCAACTGACTTTCCAGCATGTCGTGGAAACCAACTCCGGAAGAAAAAGGAATTTCTTTTTTGTCCTGATCAGCGCTGTTATTATTTGACTTAAGTTTATAAGAATCTCCTTCATCCTCATCCATGTAATCCGTAATGCTGAAATCATCCGAATCTCCATCCTCTTTATTGTCTGTATCTTCTGCAAATTCATCTTCCTCCTCCTGAATATCGTCTTCTTCCTCTCCTTCTTCCAAGGCAGGATTAATCTCCATTTCTTCCTTTATCCGTTGCTCCAAAGCAACAGTAGGAAGCTGCAGCAATTTCATTAGCTGAATTTGCTGTGGTGATAATTTCTGAAGTAGTTTTTGTTGAAAATTCTGTTTAAGCATATCGATCTATCGCGCCACGAATTTACGCATTACATTAAGTACTTATACTAAAAATCAGCATTTTTTGGGGTCCTTGGAAAAGGTATAATATCTCTTACATTGGTAAGTCCTGTAATAAACAATATAAGTCTTTCAAAACCAAGCCCAAAGCCACTATGTTCGCATGTTCCATATTTACGGGTTTCCATGAACCACCATAATGTTTCTTCGTGGATCCCCATTTCTTTTACACGCTTATACAGTTTATCATAGTTTTCTTCCCGTTGTGAACCTCCAATAATTTCTCCAACATATGGAAACAATACATCCATAGCACGAACGGTTTTTCCATCCTCGTTTTGTTTCATATAAAACGCCTTAATATCTTTTGGATAATCGGTTAAAATAACCGGCGTTTTAAAATGCTCAACTAAATAGGTTTCATGCTCTTTCTGCAAATCAACGCCCCATTCAACTTTAAATTCGAAATTTTTCCCACAGCTTTTTAAAACTTCAATTGCTTCGGTATAGCTGAGTCTTTTAAAAGAATTAGAAATAACAGTATTCAATTTTTCTAATAATGTTGATTTACTGCGTTCGTTTTCTTTTTTGTTTTTATCCTCATCGATGGCACGCGCATTTAGAAACTCCAGATCATCTTTACAATGTTCAAGCGCATACTTAACTAAGTACTGTAGCAACTCCTCTGCCAGATTCATGTTGTCATGAATATCGTTAAAGGCAACTTCGGGTTCTATCATCCAGAATTCAGCAAGGTGCCGCGGAGTATTTGAATTCTCTGCACGGAATGTTGGTCCGAATGTATATACTTTTCCTAATGCCAGTGCGCCAAGCTCGCCCTCTAATTGACCTGATACAGTGAGGTTGGTTGACTTGCCAAAAAAATCTTCTTTAAAATCAATACTACCGTCAGTATTTTTAGGCGGGTTATTAATGTCAAGTGTAGTTACACGAAACATTTCCCCGGCACCTTCTGCATCTGAGCCTGTGATAATAGGTGTATGTAAATTAAAAAAGCCTCTGTCGTTAAAAAATTTATGAATAGCATACGACATGTGATGACGTATACGAAACACTGCTCCGAATGTATTGGTGCGCGGACGTAAATGAGCGATCTCGCGTAAAAATTCCAACGTGTGTCCCTTTTTTTGCAAAGGATATTCTTCACCTGCAGTACCAAGTACTTCAACTTTTGTTGCTTGTATTTCTACTGCTTGTCCCTGCCCTTGCGATTTTACAAGAGTGCCGGTAACGGCAATGCAAGAGCCAGTAGTAACCAATTTCAGATCTTCTTCCGAAAATTTTGACATGTCAGCTACTGCCTGGATATTATGTATAGTCGAGCCATCATTGATGGCAATAAATGCTACATTTTTATTTCCACGTTTTGTGCGTACCCAGCCTTTGCTGGTAACTTCTCTATCGACACCTGTACTTCCCAATAAATCTTTTACACTTTCTTTTTGCATGGCACTGTTAATTAATGAGGGGCAAATTTATGGCTTTTTAATCAAAAAATGGGGTTTCAAAGGGATAATAAAAATATAACTATAGCGGAAACTTTGAAATCAAAAATAGTTTCCATAGTTTTGCTCCCGATTAAATGAAAGACGTAGATAAAATATTAAAAGGGACGCAGGAATTGTTCTTTCGTTACGGCATTCGTAGTGTTACTATGGATGACATAGCGAAACATCTGGGCATATCTAAAAAAACGATCTATAAATCGTTTAAAGATAAGGACCAGATCATCATGAAATTGATGCAGCAAAAGCTGGAAGAGGATGAAGTACAGATAAAAAAGGACGTTGAACAATCTGATAATGTTGTAGAGGAAGTTTTTAATGTAATGAAGCACATTGCGGATATAATGGGAAAGATCAATCCGAATGTATTTTACGATCTTCAGAAACATCACCCCAAAGCATGGCAGCTGTTCATTGATTTTAAAGAAAAATGTATTCTCAGGACGGTTGAAGTATCACTTGAGAAAGGTAAAAAGCAGGGGTATATACGTAGCGATTTAAACTCAAAAGTAATTGGTGTATTAAGAATCCAGGAGTTGGAAATGGGATTTGATCCAACTATTTTTCCTCCTGATAAGTTTAATATACTAGAGGTGCAGTTGTCGCTTACAGAACATTTTCTTTATGGTATTTGCACGCTTAAAGGACATAAGCTTATAAATAAATTCAAACAAATTGTTGAAGAAGAATAATATGGAAAAAGTTAAAAGTTCGAAGCATGGAGCGCGAAGCACGAAGTTGCGCAGATTACTTACAGGTTTTTTTATTTTATCCATTGGATTTTTGCATGCACAAGCCCCCAGCACTAATCCGAGTTTTTCATTTTCATTGCAGCAGGCTATTGATTATGCTATACAGAATAACACGAATATCCAGAATGCAACATTTGATGAGCAGATCGCAGCAAATAAGGTGAAAGAAATTAGAGGAATTGGTTTGCCGCAATTAAATGCGAGTTATGACCAGACTCATTTTTTTGATATTCCTGTATCTGTGGTTCCGTCTTTCATCGGCCCTCCGGGTACATATATGGAGGTTCAGTTTGCCGCACCTAATAATTCAAACTTAGCTCTTGAAGCATCATGGCTGGCTGTTGACATGGGTTATTTTTTGGGGTTGAAAGCGACAAAAGTTTACATGGAGTTGACCAAAAGATCCACCGATCGTACCCGTGTTGAAATAATCGGCGTTGTAAAAAAGGCATATTATTCCGTATTGGTAAATAATGAACGATTGAAACTATTGAGCGCGAATCTTGATCGTTTAAAAAAACTGGTTAGCGATACAAAGTCTTTAAACGAAAATGGTTTTGTTGAAAAGATAGATTTAGACAGAACGCAGGTAGCATACACCAACTTATTGTCTGAGAAAGAAAAAATTGATCGTCTTATGATATTGGGAATCTCTTTATTAAAATACCAGATGGGAATGGATCAAGCTGCCGCGCTTACATTAACCGACAATCTTGAAGCAGTGGAATTTAAGGCTGACAATCTTTCGCTGGAGAAATTTGATTACACCAGGCGAATAGAATATAATCTGGTGGATCTTCAGAAAAAAGGTGCACAGCTGCAGATCAAAAAAGATCAATTTGCTTTTTTGCCTAACCTTGTAATATTTGGCAATTATAAATATTCTGGCGTTGGATACGATGATTATGGTCCAAAATATTTTCCGGCATCCATGATAGGAGGTAAAGTATCATTACCGATTTTTTCGGGAGGGCAGAAACACTACAAGGTGCAGCAATCCAAATTGGCATTATTAAAAAGTGAAAACGACCTTAAATTTATTCAGCAAAGCATCGACCTTGAATTGAGTAATGCAAGAACGGTTTTGCAAAATGCTTCACAATCATTGGATGTGCAAAAGAAAAACATTGAACTTGCCGAAGAGGTGGGTCGCGTTTCTAAACTTAAGTATGAACAGGGCGTAGGTTCTAACCTGGAAGTATTAAATGCCGAGACCGCTTTGAAAGAAGCACAGGTGAATTATTTTAATGCACTTTATGATGCATTGGTTGCAAAAATAGATTACGATAAAGCTAACGGATTGCTTAAATAAAAAGAAAAAATAAAACACAAATAGTATGAGGACAAATTTATTATTGATAGTAGGACTTTCCACACTAGTAGCCTGTTCAGGCGGAGGCGATAAAAAAGCTGAATTGGAAAAATTGAAAAAAGATGCTGCAGAGCTTAATGTTAAAATAGCAACCCTTGAAGAAGAACTAGCTGCATCGGACACTACCCGTGATTATAAAATGCGTATGGTGGTAGTAAAGTCCGTTGCTCCCGAAGTATTTAAAAGTTATATCCAGGTACAAGGCAGGGTTGATGCTGACGAAAACGTATCGCTTGCTTCTGAAACAGGCGGTGCCGTCACCCGAATCAATGTAAAAGTGGGTGATGAAGTAAGCGTTGGTAAAATATTGGCAGAAACAGATAATAAAATTATAATACAGGGCATTGCTGAATTGCAAAACGGTCTTGATCTCGCTAACATCGTTTTCCAAAAACAGAAAAATCTCTGGGATCAAAAAATAGGAACAGAGATCCAATTTTTAACTGCAAAAAATCAGAAAGAAAGTCTGGAGAAAAAAATGGCTACACTACAGGAGCAATTGGATATGACAAGAATTAAATCTCCTATTAATGGTGTGGTGGATGACGTTGATATAAAACTTGGACAGGTTACAGCTCCGGGAATGCCGGTGATAAGAGTAGTGAACTTTAACAACCTTAAAATAAAAGGAGAAGTATCAGAGGCCAATGCAACAAAGGTTAAAGCAGGAGATGAAGTGGAAATAGTTTTTCCCGATATTAATGATACCATTCACAGCAAAATCAACTTTGTTTCTAAAGTGATCAATCCTATGACACGTACCTTCTCCGTACAGGTGAATCTGGATAATAAAAAGGAATATCATCCTAATATGGTAGCAGTACTTCGTATTGTAAGCTATAGCAGCGATAAGGCGTTAGTTGTTCCTGTTAACCTCGTACAAAAAACAGAACAAGGTGAATACGTAATAGTTGCCGATAATGGGAAAGCAAAAAAGGTCAATGTAAAGTCCGGCAAAGTATATAACGGGAACACAGAGATAACACAGGGGCTTAAAGAAGGAGATAAATTAGTGATTAAAGGTTTTCAAGAGTTAAATGAAGGGGAGAACATTAAATTTTAAATTAATGAATTATTGAATTGAAGAGTTCTTCGTTATGTAACTCAACAATTTACAAATTCAACAGATCAATAATTCATCAATTATATGAAAGATATTAAAAAGGAATTTTTTGCTTCGACTTGGTCGATAAACAACCGTACCACAATTTTTATTCTCACAATAGCGATCACCCTTGTGGGGATAGCTACTTATATAGGGCTCCCTAAAGAAAGCTTTCCCGAAATTGTGATCCCTAAAATATTTGTACATACAATGTATCCCGGGACCTCTCCTTCAAACATGGAAAACCTGGTAACAAAACCTCTGGAGAAAAGATTTAAGTCGATCGCGGGTGTAAAAAAAGTTACCAGTGTTTCTTACCAGGACATTTCTATGATCACGGTTGAGTTTAATACTGATGTAGAGATCCCTCTTGCAAAACAAAAAGTAAAAGATGAAGTGGATAAAGCAAAATCCGACCTGCCTGCTGAGTTACCGGATGATCCCACTGTAATGGACGTTAACCTTTCCGAATTACCGATCATGTTCGTTAACATATCCGGAGATTTTGATCTGAATAAACTAAAAGGATATGCGGATGATTTAAAAGACAGGATAGAGTCTCTTAAAGAGATCACGAAAGTAGACATCATAGGAGCGCTGGATCGTGAGATACAGGTGAATGTTGATATGTATAAAATGGAAGCAGCACAGATCTCTCTTAGTGATATCGAGTGGGCGATAGGGTATGAGAACCTTACCATATCAGGTGGTACAGTGAAGATGGATAACATGAGACGTACCATTAATATTAAAAAAGAATTTAAAAGTGCAGAGGAGATCGAAAACCTTATTGTTAAATCTCCAACCGGAGCTCCGATCTATTTAAAAGATATTGCTGATGTAAAAGATACTTTTGAAGAACAAAAAAGTTATGCGCGTTTAGACAGCAAGAATGTTATCACACTTAGTGTGGTGAAACGTTCGGGTGAGAACCTGATTGAAGCGTCTGATAAGATCCGGGATATCATTAAGGAGATGGAAGGCGATAAATTCCCGAAAGACCTTAACATCGTAATTACAGGAGATCAATCTGATCAGACACGTATTACATTGCATGACCTGATTAATACTATTGTTATCGGTTTCATTCTGGTAACCATTATCCTCATGTTTTTTATGGGAGCAACAAATGCCATTTTTGTTGCATTATCAGTTCCACTATCCATGTTCATTGCATTTATGGTGCTTGATGCCTTTGGGCTTAGTATGAATATGATTGTTCTTTTTGGATTTTTGTTAGCGTTGGGTATAGTAGTAGATGATGCCATTGTGGTGATCGAAAATACACATAGGATATTTGATAATGGTAAACGCAATATTATTGAAGCCGCAAAAATGGCTGCCGGAGAAGTGTTCGTTCCTGTATTAGCAGGTACATTAACAACATTGGCCCCGTTTATTCCTTTACTTGCATGGGACGGTATTATTGGAGAATTTATGTTCTTTCTTCCAACTACCCTTATCATAACACTTACGGCTTCATTGATAGTGGCGTACATAATTAATCCTGTTTTTGCTGTGGCATTTATGAAGCCTCACAAAACAGATGAAGAGCAGGGCAAATCAAAATGGACCAAAGGAGCTAAGGTTACAGCTATCATTTTTGTTTCCGTAGCTGCCTTGTTTTATATAGGAGGTAATATTGGAATGGGAAATTTTGCCCTTACTCTATTACTGATCAATCTTCTTTACAGGTTTGTGCTGGAAGGCTGGATCAAAAAATTCCAGCACAATGTATGGCCCAGGGTAATTAACAGGTATGGTAAGGTTTTGAAATGGTGCCTTGCCCGTCCATGGAAAATGATGGTGGGTACTGTGGTACTTTTTGTATTCTCATTGGGATTTTTTATTCTACGCGGGCCCGATGTGGTTTTCTTCCCTCAGGGAGATCCCAACTTTACATACGTATATGTAGGCTTACCTGTTGGTACCGACCAGGCATATACAAATGAGGCAATGAAAGAAGTTGAGAAAAAAGTGCATGAGGCAATTCAAAATGATTCTGATATTGTTTCATCGGTGATCACCAACGTTACTGTTGGTGTTACAGATCCGGCGGATGAAGACCAGGGAACATATCCTAATAAAGGAAGGATAGCCGTTGCCTATAAAACATTCAGCGAAAGAAAAGGAAAGTCATCCAAAAAAGTTTTGGAAAGGATAGAGGAGGCAGTGAAGAGTATCCCTGCTGCGGAAATATCCGTGGCACAGGAGCAGGCAGGGCCTCCTGTTCCAAAACCAATAAGTATTGAAATCACAGGAGAGAACCTGGATGATCTGGTTAAATCATCTCTTGATCTTAAGAGATATCTTGATTCTGTTAAGGTAGAGGGAGTACAGGAATTAAAATCCGATTTCCAGAATAATAAACCGGAGATCGTGTTTGATATCAATCGCGAGCGTGCTAACAGGGAGGGTATATCAACAGGGCAAATTGGGAATGCTATACGCAGTGCCGTTTTTGGATTGTATCGTACCTCTAAGTTCAGAGATCAGGATGATGAATATCCTATACAGATAAGATATAAGGAGGAGCAGCGTAATAATATTGACGCTCTTAAGAACTTAAAAATTACTTACAGGGATATGGCCATGGGCGGACAAATACGCCAGGTGCCGCTTTCTTCTTTTGCCGATATACGTTACGAAAATGCATACGGTTCTATCAAAAGAAAGAATCAAAAACGTATCATCACACTTTCATCTAATGTAGGGAGTGGCTTTAACCCGAACGATGTGGTTGCGAAAGTACAAAAGGTGATCAATACTTATAAAGCCGATGAAGGAGTTTCTATTGTGATGGCAGGTGAACAGGAAGAACAAAAGGAAACGGCAACATTTCTTGGTTGGGCATTGATGGCATCATTTGGATTGATCATAGTGATATTGGTATTTCAATTCAACTCGGTATTAAAATCACTGCTTATTTTCTCAGAAATATTCTTAAGCATCATAGGTGTGTTGCTAGGCGTTGCTTTATTTAAAATGGATATGTCCATTGTAATGACAGGCGTTGGTATCATCGCACTTGCGGGTATCGTAGTGCGGAATGGTATACTACTTGTTGAGTTTGCCGATCTAATGATGGAGCAAGGGCTGAGTGTTTACGACGCTATTATAGAAGCCGGCAGAACGCGTATGACTCCCGTGTTACTTACAGCTTCAGCTACCATATTAGGATTAATACCGCTGGCTGTAGGATTAAATATCGATTTTGTAACATTGTTCACAGAGTTTAATCCACATCTTTATTTTGGTGGTGACAGTGTTGCGTTCTGGGGTCCCTTATCATGGACAATGATATTTGGTTTAGGTTTCGCTACATTTTTAACTTTGCTCCTTGTGCCTGTGATGTATATTCTCAGAGAAGATGTTAAAGCAGCGTTGCGCCAGATAAAATTCATGTTCAAAAGTCCGTTCTGGTTCAAAGGCCGTATCAGAAGAACTGAATATATGCTGACATTGATTGCCGGAATTATATTGTTGCTGATAATCAATATTGTTGCTCCAATAATTTTGGGACTGGTATTAATAGTATTCATTTGGATATTAATTATGCAAGGCACAAAACGCATCCATGATTTAAATAAAAGCGGCTGGTATCAATTGATTCCGTTTTATATTGTTTGGTTAATGTTTGCGAAAGGGAATGCGGGGGAAAATAATTTTGGAGCGGATCCTAAACCAACTATTGTTGAACAGGAAGCAAAGAGCCATGAGGCTATTCAATAGTTATGGCTCACTTTAATGACGGGCCGTAAAAATGAAATATCTAATAATAATTTTATCTGTTCTCGTTTTTGCCTGCCAAACTAATTCAGACAAGCCAATAAGTGATGAGACGAAATTTCCGAAAGTTAATGACGAGTTTACACTGTATTTAAGCAGTTTTTCAAAAAAGCAATTACCTATAGTAATTAAAGGTTGCAACATAAGTTCAGATGGATTAAAACAGTTTGATGGGAAACAGTTTAGCAAATACACTGACGAGTATTCACTCGCTTATGGACAAATTCCGGTTAACGGAAACTACATCGCAACAATAACACTTGCAAGTGCAGACTGTTACTTGCCTGTACTTACGACCTACAACCTTAAAGGGCAAATTATTGACAAAAAAGGTATTGCAATTGGAGGATGCGGAGCCGACTGTGGTTTTACGTGTGAAGAGTTTATGACATTAAGAAAAGATTTTACTTTTTATGCGTCGGATACAATAAGCACTTATACCTGTGATAGTCTTGGTAGTGAAACTCCCGGAACTTACGAGTATTATATAATTTATAAAGAGGGTAAATTACGGTCTGATGGTACAATTGAGATGAGTGAGGAGGTCAAGAAAAAATTGCCGGGTAGAAAAGAGTAAAAATGGTTTTGCTGATAGAAATGTAAGTATAAAAAAAGCCCTGCAAATTTCGCAGGGCTTTTTAAAACAATTAATGTTTTTTATTTCTTAATAAACTCGCCGGTTTTATTATCGAAGTTAATATAATAAACACCCTTGCTAAGGTTTGTGCAATCTACACGTTTACCAAATCCTTTTTTAACTACGTTACCGTATTGGTCATAGATCTCGAACATAGTATCTTCTGAGAACAAAAGTTCTTTCGAAACTTTTTGTGGAGAAAAAGTTGTTTCCGGTAATGGAGACAAATATTTAACCGGCTTAGAAAGTTTTGGAGCATTTGTAAAATCTATCTGTTTTACACGAAACTGATTTTGTCCTGAGTGTGGAGCAATTTTAAAAGAATAATCATTGTTTTGAGGAGTTCCGACCCCTTCTACCTCACCAACTTTTACCCATTTGTTCCAGCGAAACTGTTCTATAATATAAGGTAGCTTACCTGTTTCGCCGCTAGTGGTCCATTTTAGTGTACCATCGCCTTCCACTTTCATGTTTTCAATATTGAAAGTGCTTTTTGGTCTTAAAACTTCAGGATTAATAACTTTTGGTTTACAATCGTCTTTATGCTTTATCCTAACCTCAATTTTATCTCCAAATTTGAACTGAAAATTTTTAAAGTCGATTTCGAATGCACTGGAGTTAATCTCATCAGTAGTTACCTGATCGTTAACAGTTACTTCGTAAACGCAAAAACCAACACCACTTCCTGCGTAAGGGTTAGAAACATACAGGTTTTTTCCCTGATAATTACCTTCTAAAAGGATAACTCCCGCAGAAAAACTATTAAGAGTGACGAGGCACCCAACAACAGACAAATAAAACGATACTCTTTTCATACTTATTTAGAAAGCGAAAATAAGAACTTTTTTTAATTAAAAGCCATTTTCAACCGCAATATTATGCATCTTATTTGATATATTCAAAACTTTTTGAATAAAATACGCTCTTTAGACCATAATAAAGCCATAATTGGGTGTTCTGGGACAGTGCTTTTTATGTCGGTAAATATTATATTTATTCTGTAAAATATTATTTTTAAGGTCATCAGGGGCCTGCATGATTTTTTTCGTTTGGTTTACATGTTTTCTAAAAAAATCATGTAGGTTTGTGACCCTTTTAAGTTTCAAAAATAATTCGAATTTTAGGTGGTATGAAAATAATTTTCAGGTTAATTGGAGGTGTTATTTTCCTGTGGAGGCGAGTCTTCCGATGGAAAAAAGGGAACAGAAGCTTCTGCAGATAGTTTATATGGTGGTGTTTTAAGGCAGAGTGAAAATGAAATTATTCAATCATTGTTCCCGCCTGCGATTGGGGATGCTGTATCATATAATATAGCCAGTCAAATTTATGAAGGCCTGGTGAAGTTTAACGCCAAAACACTTGCGCTTGAACCGAGTGTTGCCGAGAAATGGGAGCTGGATTCAGCTGGAACAACATATACTTTTTATCTAAAAAAGGGAGTTTACTTTCATGATAATTTATGTTTTCAAAATAATAAGGGCCGCACCGTTACTGCAAAAGATTTTAAATTTTGTTTTGAACAACTGTGTTCCGCAACTCCCAACAATATAAATTTCCAGTCTTCTTTTAAAGATAAAGTTATTGGGGCAAATAAATATTATGAAGAGTCGATTTCAGGTAAACCTAAAAATGGCTTAGAAGGCGTAGAGGTTGTTGATGATCATAAACTACGGATCAAGCTAATTTCGCGTGATAATTCTTTTCTGTATTTGCTGGCAAATCCTTATACGGCAGTTTACCCTAAGGAGGCTGTCGATCTTTACAATGAAGGTGTTAAGGTGGGTACGGGTCCTTTTGTATTTGAAGAAGGTAAATTTAAAGAGGATTTGATCGTTTTGTCAAGGAACCCAAACTATCACAGAAAAGATGCTGCGGGTAATACACTTCCGTATCTGGATAGTGTAATGGTTTATGTTTTTTCTGATAAGCAAAAAGAGATGCAGGCGTTTAAGGATGGTAAGCTCGATTTCATTATCGGCCTGCCATCAGAAGCTGTAAGTGATGTGGTTCAAAAAGACATTGCAAAATTCAGAGGAGATTCTGCACAATATGTTTTAGACAGGATGCCGGAAATGCTCACACAATTTTATGAATTTAATACCGCTAAGCCGCCATTTAATAATTTAAAAGTAAGGCAGGCATTTAGTTATGCTATTGACCGGCAAAAGCTGGTTGACGAAATTTTAAACAGTGAAGCATATGGTCCCGGAGAAAATGGAATTTGTCCTCCTGCATTTCCGGGTTATGATATTACTAAGGTAAAGGGATATAATTTTAATCCGGAGAAAGCAAAAAAATTATTGGCCGAAGCTGGATATCCCGGTGGTAAAGGATTCCCAAAAGTAAAATTGGAATTAAACAGCGGTGGTAAGAAACATACCAATGTATCCCTTGAAATTCAGGAGCAAATCATGAGTGTACTGGGGGTTTCAATTGATATTGAAGTTGTTCCATTCTCAAAAAAACTGGATGATGCAAAATTCGGCAGGTCAAACATGACCAGGTCTGGATGGATAGCGGATTATCCCGATCCTGAAAGTTTCCTTATTGTACTTAACGGATCCGGTGTTCCTGATGACCTGTCTCAGCCATCTTATCCAAACAGTATGCGATATAAAAATGCGGAGTTCGATAAATTGTTTAAGGAAGCAAAGACTGCTCCTACAAAGGAAAAGTCATATGAAAAATATTTACAGGCCGAACAAATTGCAATGAACGATGCACCAATAATGGTTTTATGGTATGAAGAAAGCTACAGGCTAGCCCGCTCTTACCTCAAAAATTTTTATAATAATCCAATGAGGTACAAGGATTATTCTGTGGTGTATATAGAAAAGAATAAAAATTAAGAATAAATTAAAGGATGGGATTTCTCCATCCT
>Ga0163151_10004789_pt1 | contig 17810 bp, 13 predicted proteins | sample OliLakLV19MP5IB2_FD_145596 | JGI IMG/M metagenome (GOLD analysis project Ga0163151, IMG submission 145596) | Freshwater microbial mat bacterial communities from Lake Vanda, McMurdo Dry Valleys, Antarctica - Oligotrophic Lake LV.19.MP5.IB-2 | ecosystem: Environmental > Aquatic > Freshwater >... | reverse complement strand
TGAATTAACCGGGCATTTTCGCTTCAATGTAAATGTTGGGTCTGTTATATGGAATGAAGATTCTAAAAAATGGCAGGTTAGCAGTGAAGATGGAAGATCCTTTTATGCTTCCATGGTCCATTCCTGATCTGGAAGTTTAAGTCAGCCGGCTTATCCGGACATAAAAGGTATAAAAGAATTTTCAGGGAAAATATTCCACACTGCACGCTGGGACGAACAGTTTGATCTCACTGATAAAACAGTAGCAATAATTGGAACGGGTGCCAGTTCTGTTCAACTTACTCCTTTAATTGCCGGGAAAACAAAAAAACTTTATTTATATCAACGTACTGCTCCCTGGGTTCTTCCTAAGTCCGAAAGAAAGATTAGTACGATAGAAAAATGGCTGTTTGAAAATATTTCTTTCTCTGAAAAAATCTTACGAAGCTGGCATTATTGGGAAAATGAATTCAGAGCTATCGGCTTTGTTAGCAAACCAAAAATGATGAAGGTTGTTGAAAGATCAGCACTAAAAAATATTACTTCGATAGTAAAGGACGAAGACCTGAAGAAAAAAATAATTCCTCCATATACCATCGGCTGTAAAAGAGTCTTGCTTTCCAATGACTACTATAAAACATTGATCAAAAAAAATGTAACATTGATCACAGAGGGAATCAAAGAATTTAATACGAATGGTATTGTAACAAATGATGGAGCACAACAAAACTTAGATGCCGTTATTTTAGCGACAGGTTTTAAAGCTGCAGAAGATTCAATTCCATATGCTGTTATAGGCAAGGATGGACTTTCACTTAAAACATCCTGGAAGAACGGTGCTGAAGCATTTCTGGGAACATCTGTTTCAGGTTTTCCTAATTTTTTCTTTATTGTTGGACCGAATACCGGTTTAGGTCACAGCTCCAGAATAATTATGATAGAAGCACAAGTGAATTACATTATGAGTGCTATTAATTTTATGCAAAAAGAAAAATTTGAAACATTGGATGTAAAAGGATCCAAACAACAAGCATATAATTCTGAGCTCCAAACTAAAATGCAAAAAACGGTTTGGCAATCGGGTGGCTGTAAGAGTTGGTATCAGACAAAAGAAGGAAAAAATGTAACATTATGGCCGGGTTTCACTTTTACATTTATAAAAAAGACTAAAAAGTTTAATCCTGAAAATTATTTTTTACAAAAATAAAAACACATGAATATCAACGACCCTAACCAACTTTTAGGTTTAGTTCCTGATGAAAAATTGAGATCGTTCCACGAAGTAAATAATTTGAGAGGAATCTTTTCGATTGTTACAGAATGGTTTCTGATAATTTTATGCGCCTATTTTTGTGAACGCTACTTCTCCTACCCGCTTTATATTGTTGCTGCTATTTTTATCGGTGCCAGACTATTAGCACTTGGACTCATTATGCACGAAGCCGTTCACGGTTTGATCTCCAGAAACACCAAGCTGAATGATTGGCTCGCTGAAATCTTTTGCGCATGGCCATTATTTATAAGTATGCGTTCGTATAAAATAAAACACCTTGCTCATCACAAATGGCTGAATACAGACAAGGATCCAGACTATGTTGCTAAAACAGATATGAACTGGAATTATCCGATGATAAGATCCAAATTCATAAAATTAATCACAGTTCAACTAAGCGGATTTGGAGTTTTTGAAACATTCAGAGTGATGTCGAGCAAACAGATGAAAGTAAATAAAGCAAAAACACCAATGTGGTATCATCTTTTAAGAATATTATTTTACGCTGTTGTGATCACTTCTTTTGTTTTGTTCGGTAAAGGAATGCTGTTACTGAAATATTGGATCATCCCATTTGCTACATGGACTCAGGTCACCAACCGCCTTAGGAGAGTTGCAGAACATTCGGGGATAGAGAGTAAATCACTAGCAATGAAAACACGCACAACGAAACATGGAATTATTGCACGCACATTGCTTTCACCAAAAAACATTTCTTATCACAACGAACATCATTTGTATCCGGGAATACCTTGTTATCATTTACCCGAATTACACAAAGAATTATTAAAGCATAAAACAGCAACCGACAACTTATATGTTTCAAATACATATATAGATGTTTATAAAGACTGTATCATTAAATAAACGGTTAATAATCACACATGGAAGATCTACGAATTTTACCGGGAAGAGGCTTGGTCACAAAACTATCGACTCAATTGCGTTTAGATGCACTTGAGTCCTTGGAAATAAAAACAGACAAAATTTCTTCCTCTGCGATCGAGTTAACAGATATTCAAAATAACATTGAATCCTTTATAGGAACTACTGAAATTCCTTTGGGCATTGTCGGACCATTATTATTCAACGATTCAAACAAACAAGAATTGGTTTATTGTGCTGCAGGAACACTGGAAGGTGCATTGGTAGCAAGCATGAACAGAGGCGCAAGGGCATTGAGTCTGAGCGGAGGATTTTCTGCTGAAATTGCCTGGCAGAAAATGTCCCGTGCACCTATGTTTTTATTTGAGACAGAGAACGAAGCACTCGTTTTTAAAAACTTTGCTGCAACCATTTTTGATGACATAAAAAAAGTCACCACCAACTATTCTAATCACGCGAAACTAAACAACATTGAAATTATTCAGCTCGAAAAGGTTGTTCATCTAAAATTTATTTATAATACAGGCGATGCATCGGGACAGAACATGACAACAACTTGTACTTGGCATGCGATGTTGTTCATCATAGATAAATTAAAAACCAAAAAAAACATTGTTCCACTTGATTTTGTGATCGAAGGAAACGGGGCTTGTGATAAAAAAGTTTCGGATTACAATATGAATTCCGGCAGAGGAATAAATGTAACAGCTATTTGTTTCCTTTCTGAAAAAGTGATCAACGAAGTTTTAAGGACCACCTCTGATAAATTGATCAATTGTATTGTTCCATCAAAAAAATTAGCAGCATTGGATGGAATGGTGGGCTATAATATTAATGTCGCAAATGCCATTGCGTCCATCTTTGTGGCGACAGGACAAGATCTCGCTTCCATTCATGAATCCGGAGTCGGGATACTGAATTTAGAAAAGACAAAAGAAGGATTAAAGCTTCAGTTAAACTTAACAAACCTTGTTGTAGGAACTGTGGGCGGTGGAACAAATCTTCCCAAGCAATCTCAGGCATTAGAAATAATGAAATGTTTGGGAGCAGGAAAGGTAGAACGTTTTGCAAAATTAATAGCTGGATTTGCACTCGGATTGGAAATATCAACCTTTGCTGCCATCGTGAGCGGTGAGTTTGCAAAGGCTCATGAAAAACTTGGCAGGAACAAACCAGTAAAATGGTTGTTGCGATCAGAGTTAACACATAACTTTTTACTTTCTTCTTTGAATGGATTTTTTAAAGAAAAAGAAGTTCAGAAAATAAATTTAATTAATGAAGATTTATTAGAGAATGGAATTTTAACCAATGTGACCAAACGGATAAGCAAAAAGCTAATCGGATTCGTTCCATTTGAGGTCAACTATAAAACAAAGAACAAAGAAGAGTATTCTATTCAACTATTGATTAAATCAAAGGCTTTAGATGATGAAGTAATTAAAGGCTTGCACGTGATAGCAGCATCCATTGATCCACAGCTATCGGATTTAATAAAAGAGCACAAAAATGATTTGGAATACAAAAATTGTCATCTAAAAGAGTTGGAAATGTATGCTTATTTACATGAAAACAATTTTGAATACATGCCTGCATTTTATGGAAAACACATAAATCAAAAAAGAGAGATTTATCTGCTGATCCAAGAATTAATGGATTATTCAGCCATGAAGATCGTGAATTCAGAAAATCGTCCTGAGCAATGGCAAAGAACTGATATTTTAAAAGCTATCGAAACAATTTCAAGATTTCATCAGAGTGTTGACATAACTAAGTTTACTCATGTCGGAGAATTTCTCCCATGGAAACCAAAAGAATTATATAAAAAACTCATTTCAATTATTATAAAAGAAAATGATGTTAATAATAACATCTCTCAGCTAAAAATACTGTTGAAGGATATTGACTGTTTTGAGGAAGAAGCAAAATCCATAAGCCTTAAGAAGACAATCATTCACAATGATTTTAATCCTAGAAATATTGCTGTACAAAAAAATGGTGATCCTTTAATTTATGATTGGGAATTGGCTGTTATTGATTACCCTCACAGAGATATTGTTGAGTTCTTAAGCTTTGTACTTCCTCTGGATCTAAAAAAAGAAGATCTGTTTTTCTATTTGCAATATCACTTCAAATTAAACAATGAAGGAACCTGGGAAGAATGGATAAAAGCATACAGATACAGCTTGAAAGTATACATTGCAAGCAGAGTATCATTTTATGAAGTGTCGGGCATTTTAATAAAATATGATTTTTCAAAACGAATATTAAACGTTACATTTAGAATGCTAGAACTGTTGAACGAACATGACTAATTTTTTATTACATATTCTGATTGTACTTTTTCCACTTGTAATGGCAAACAGCCTCCATATGGTCATTGTCAAGCGTGGATATTTTAGCCAATTGGCAATTCCCATTTGGCAAAAAGGATTCGGAGCAAACAAAACGATCAGAGGTTTTTTATTTTTACCTGTTGTAAATGCACTCATATTAGCAATGTTGGATCTGACATTTAATTTATCAGTACATGAACCAATTCTTCTAGGACTTGCTTTAGGAATAGCTTATTTGTTATCGGAATTACCAAACTCTTATTTAAAAAGAAGATTCGGGATAGCACCGGGCGGACAGCATGACCAACACAAATTATTATTCGCCACCTTTGATAAAATTGATTCTGCATTTGGAGTGGCATTGACTTATTATTTATTGGGATATGCTGATCTGAAGAATGCTTCCCTCCTCTTTGTATTTAACATATTGATCCATATTTCAGTTGCTAAAGTATTGGTTGCACTAAAAATTAAAAAAAGCTTTTAATGTACATATCCTCATTAAATACATTACTCATTGAAAGTAATTCCGGAGCGAAAGCTTTTCATTTGTCAAAAATGAAAAGAGCCAACTTCCCTATTCCCGATGGCTTTGTAATACACCTGAATGCTTTTGAAGATTTTTTCAAAACCAATACAGCAATAAACAATACTTTACTACATGAACTATCTGAATCCCTAAAAGCGATCGGAGCAAATAAGTACATGGTCCGCAGTTCGGCTATTGGTGAAGATTCTGCAGAAACATCGTTTGCCGGACAACTTAGTTCATTCATATCTACATCTGATATCGATGATATCGCTCAGCACATTCAAAAATGCTGGTCGTCCTACGAAAAAGAAAATGTAAAGGTCTATGAACAAAAATCCGGTAAAACATTAAAAGGAATGGGAGTTGTGATCCAGGAATTAATTGAACCAGATCATGCCGGTGTTCTCTTTACCAGAAATCCAAGCAATGAGAATGAAATGCTTTTGGAATATGTTGCAGGACATGGAGAAAAACTTGTTTCCGGTGAAGTCAATCCCCATAGTTTTGTTTATTCACGAATAAACAAGCCGACAAACAACAATTTGCCTTTTCAGTTTACGCAATTACAAAAATCAGCAGAAGCATTGGAACTTTTTTATGGTTTTCCATTGGATATTGAATGGGTAATTAAAAATGGAAAACTTCAGATAGTGCAAGCCCGACCCATTACAACTAGCTCAAAAAGCAAATCTGTTTATTGGTCGAATACCAATGTAAATGAGAACTATCCTGATGCTATTTCACCTCTGTTATATTCAATAGCGCGTGAATCCTATTATCACTATTTCAAAAATTTATCAATATTGTTTTCCATTCCAAAAGATAGAATAAAAGAAATGGAAAGCTCCTACTCCAATGTGATAGGCGTTTGGGGATGCAAGATGTATTACAACATGACAAGCATTCATGAGGTCATTTCTGCTTCTCCCTTTTCAGAGATGCTTCTCAAATCCTTTAATAATTTTGTTGGTTACTCTGCAGAAAAGAAAAAAGAAAAGCCTGATGAAAAAGGAAGCCGATTCAAATTTTTAACAGAAGTTCTTAAATTCAATTCTAAATTAAACACAACAGTTGTAGAATTTGAGACTACAGCTGAACAATACAGTTCAAAAGTAAATTCAGCGATCACGTTCAATGAATTGCGCGATTGTTTCCATTCATTCATTGAGATCAGAATGCACAGTTGGTACAAGGCATCATTGGCCGACTTTTTCGCAATGTTGTATCACGGAGTGCTGGGAAAGTTTTGTTCTAAATTCTACGATTCGAATGCAGAAGGAATGCATAACAAGCTGATACAAGCTATTCCAGGCTTGATCAGCAGCACTCCTATCATTTTAATTTATCAGATCAGAATTGCTTTAAAGCAAGATGCGATCGCTTATCAGAAATTCAAAAACTCAACACCAATTGAATTCTATGAGTGGCTGAAGCAGACAAGTGTTCATGAAAATTGCAAAAAGAGAATTGAATATTATATTGAAAACTGGGGTTACAGATGTTCTGGTGAGTTAATGCTGACTTCTAAAACATATTGTGAAGAACCTGAAAAGTTCATTGAACTCTTACAACAATACGATCTGCTTCCGGAAAGTGATCCTAAAAAGTTGATCGCATTAAAATATAAAGAAAGAAATCTGGCAATCCGAGAGTTCAAAAAAAGAATACTGAAGAAGAATGGATTGCTATTCCATAAAGCTTTAGTGCAGCTGTTTGTTTTAACAAAACTTGTGAATCTCGCATCCAAAGGGGTTTCTGCAAGGGAAAGGGTACGTTTAAAACAAGCATTGCTTTATTTCAAATTCAAACAAGTGATAGAAAGAACTGGGCAGGAATTTCACAAAAGAAATATCATTGATGACCCCAACGATATTTTCTATTTACGATATCAGGAAATCGCAGAAATTTTCAGTTCCTCCGATATGCTTTCCGGAAATGTGAAAGAAAGAATCCTTGTAAACAAAGAAGAATTTTCAAAAAACAAAAACTTAATTTATCCCGATGATTTTATAAGTCATATCGGGGAATATCCGCTTCCTGAAAATGTTATTACAAAAATTTCTACAAACTCTAAAGATTCAAATCTTATAAAAGGATTATCGGCATGCGGTGGTAAAATTAAAGGACGGGCTAAAGTGTTGAGCTCTGTCTTAGAAGCAAACAAGCTGGAAAAAGGAGACATCTTGGTAACACGGCAAACCGATCCGGGCTGGGTACTTGTGTTCCCATTAATTAGCGGACTTATTGTGGAGAGAGGCGGCATGCTTTCTCATGGCGCCATTGTATCCAGAGAATTTGGTATTCCTGCAATTGTAGGTGTAGAAAATGCTACAATAAAAATTAAGGATGGAGATTTAATATATTTAAATGCCGACTCAGGAGAAATAACTTTTTGCAATGAATAGTTTTATAACATATCTGAAAGAGCGATTTAACATTTTCGTTTGGGGAGCATTAGCACTCTTCCTGCTTCTGTTTTCAAAACACCAAATCAGTTTAAATAAAACGGATGCATATATGTACTTCTTTTTGTTATTCTTTTTACTAATCACCAGACTTTATGATGATCTGCTGAATGCGGATGCTGACAAAGACAAACCAAACAAATCTTATACAGAAGAAAAGCATACAAAAACACTTCTATTCTTTCTAATAGGAATATCAGCAATATTTATTTCACTGCTATTTTTCTATGAAGCAAATTTAGCCAATCTGGCTTTAATCTTTTTGATTGGGAATCATTTGCTTTATTTAATACTCTATAAAACATGGAAGTTCAAACATTTCCTTCCTTTATTAAAATATCCATTAATTTTCATTGCGCTGCACGGACAATTCAGCATAGTGGCTATTTCCTTGTTCCTGGCATTTATGGTATATGAGATTATGGACGATAAAGACTTTCCGATATCAAAGCCTTATGCCTGTTTGCTTACCATTGCCGCATTTGCCTTGTTGCTGGAAAATTTACCTATCAAACATTTGGTCCTGTTCATTTTACTTGCTGTTGCTTCTTTTGCAACTGTTGTTATCAATAGGAAATACTTTCCTTATATTTTCTTACTGCTATATTTATTCTCACGTTTAATAAGTCTGATACATGAAATTTAATCCGCTCGAAGAAATAAAGAATTTAAAAAACCCTGAAAGGTTCTCATTTGAAAAAGTGAATTGCTATATCTGTGGAAGTGATGACTGTGAAAAGTTTTTAATAGGCGAAGATGATCTGACCGGTAAAGAAGGTAATTTTTTATACGTAAAATGCTCGAACTGTGACCTAGTCTACCAAAATCCCCGCATAAACATTCAAGGAATTAAAGAGTTCTACGACTCCGAATACATTGCTCATCGTAAGAAAAAGGATTGGGGAATGCTTACGCCTCTGTACGAATATACTATGAGTAAACACGACAGAGAGAAAGATAAAATTGTCGGGAAATATGTTCCCTTAAATGCACAAACCGAGGTCTTGGATGTTGGATGTGCCGTTGGAACATTCTTATTGCATTTAAGAAAAAAATATGATTGTAAAATAAGCGGGGTTGATTTCAAAGAAGACCTGTCTTATCCCGATTTCGATAAGATCAATTTTTATCAAGGTTTGTTTTACGAACAGGCAATTCCAGAACAAAAATTTGACGTGGTAACGATGTGGCACTTCTTTGAACACGATTACGATCCAAACAGATCACTGGAAATGGCAAAAAAAGTATTGAAGCCCGGAGGAAAATTAATTATTGAAGTTCCGCGCTTGGATTCTCTTACTTTCAAACTATATAAAAACAAATGGCCGGGAGTACAGGCTCCGCAACATACTGCGCTGTACGATAAAAAATCGTTTATCAACATGCTGGAGAAACACGGAGTAATAGTTGAAAAGTATTTACCCTATGGTGCTTTTCCTCCTTATTTTTATATTTTCACAGGAGCTTATTTCAAAATGATCGGAAAGAAATTAAATCTTGATAAAATTATTTTTCCTTATTTCTTAGGGCAATTTTTATTGAGTCCTTTTTTATTGTTTCAAAAGAAAACAAACCTTTCAATGCAAACTGTTGTATGTCGTTTTCAATAAAAACATTACTAAAACGGATCTTGATTCTTGTAATACTAACCATTACAGGATGCATTGGCTTGTTTTTAAGAATTATTTCTTTCGGTTATCTGATAAATTTCAACAGGAAATATTTTTTTGCTACATCATCAAAATTAATCTTATTCATTGCAGGAGTGAAATTGGTTGTCCCAAAAGAAAACCCTATAAAGGAAGGCAAGTCCTTAATCACCTTCAATCACAACTCTTATCTTGATCTTTTTGCCCTTTCAGCTTTGGGTTATACCAACATGTACTTTCTGCTTTCAGAAAGAACAATCAAATTTATTCCTTTTACAATATCTGCATTAAGTATTGGCGTTATTTATATCCCACAAAAAAAACACCTTGAAAGAAGAATGAAATTCTTTCACAAACTGGAAGAGAGAATAATAAAAGAAAATTTAAACATTGCAGGAGCTCCGGAAGGCTCACACGACTGGATAAATGGCATTGGCAGTTTCAATAAAGGAATCTTTCACATGGCAACACTTTGCAAACAAAACATCATTCCAATGTTCATATACATACCGGAAGAATCCAATCCATTGGATAAATATCAATACTTCAAAAGAGGAACTATACAAATTGAAATGCTTCCTGTGATCGATACACAGAATTGGAAACTGGAGGACTTAGTAACTAATAAAGAATTTGTAAGATCTATCTACGTGAAAAAGTATAATGAAATACACAAGACCAATGTTGTTTGATGCTGAAGTAAAAATAAACGAATACCGGTCAAGCAACTTAAAAGGATTCATTTATCTGTTGTTTCCTTGTATGTTGGCATTCTCGGGCGTATATCTTTCTTATCAAGAAACGTATCTGTTTTTTATTGGCCAGTTTCTTTTAGGACTTTTCTTTTTCCAGTGCTTTGTGTTGCTGCACGAGGCAGGCCACAGCAGCTATTTTAAAAACAAACTGCTAAACAAATTGTTTGGAAATGTTTTCGCATTTCTATCTTTCATTCCCTTCGCCAGCTGGGTGGAAATTCACAACCTGCATCATAAATGGACAGGCTACCGCGACAAAGATCCAACGACAGAAGGAACAGTGAATCCGAATTTTGGAGCACTTACAAAGTTTTTGGTGAACTTCTCTTGGCTCTTCTGGATCCCATTATTCACTATTGGTTATCGGATAGGAAATTACTGGAATCTGTCGAAATTAAAAAGACATGTTTCAAAAAATGAATTATCTTCAATAATAATCAACATTGTTATTCAGCTAATTATTTATACAGTTGTATTTTATTTTTTTGGTAGTTGGATCCTGAAACATTTGTTAATTGCTTATCTCACAAGTTTAATTATTTCGGATTTATTTATTTTGAGTCAACATTCCCACATTGAAATTCCAATTGCAAATCAAGAGATTGTAAGACCATTGCGTTACAAAGACCAGATCATTTATACCAGAAGTTTAAATATCTACAGAATGATCGCAAAAGTATTTTTCTTAAACTTTAACCTTCATGAGCTGCATCATGCATTTCCGGGACTGCCAGCTTATTATTTAGACAAAGTGGATTCAAATACCCCCAATAAGGTTGGTTTCTTTGCTTATTTAAAAGATGCAAAAAAAATGAGCGGAATGAATTTCGTATTCAGGACTTCCCAAAAAGTCATTGGTAAAAAATAAGCGGGTATTTTCCCACCAAAACGCTCTACACCAACAAAACCCAGTAATTAATTTATTATCTTTGCATAAATAGAAAAACTGCTTTTTTGCCTGTGAATTGCAAAAAACAAGCTGAATGGAAATGGCGAAGCCTAAAAACATAGAAGACCTAAATTCGAAAGAATATATCCTTATCAAAGGAGCCCGCGTGCACAATCTAAAGAATATTGATGTTGCGATTCCACGAAATAAACTTATTGTAATCACAGGACTCTCAGGTTCGGGGAAATCTTCATTGGCATTCGATACACTTTATGCGGAAGGCCAAAGACGGTATGTAGAAAGTCTTTCATCTTATGCGCGACAGTTCTTAGGTCGGATTGATAAACCTGAAGTAGATTACATAAAAGGTATTTCTCCTGCAATTGCAATCGAGCAAAAAGTAAATTCCAGAAATCCACGCTCTACTGTTGGGACTTCTACCGAAATTTATGACTATCTGAAACTATTATATGCTCGTATTGGAAGAACAATGTCGCCCGTTTCCGGAAATCAGGTAAAACGTGATACTGTTGATGATGTTTCTAAGTACATCAATTCATTAGCTCCTGAAACAAAGATTCTGGTGCTTTCTCCAATAACAAAACAAACGGATAAAACATTCAAGAAACAATTAGAGCTTTTGGCTCAACAAGGTTTTACACGAATCCAGCAAAACGGAATAGTTTCTAAAATTGAAGACTTTGTTGCTTCCAAATTTTCGGAAAAAGAGCAAATTTATATTGTAGTAGATCGTTTAACGGTTCGCCCGGATGATGAAGACAATGAAAATCGTATTTCCGATTCGGTGCAGACTGCCTTTTATGAAGGAGCGGGCAATTGCTCCATAGAAGTAATGGGTGAAGAGTCTAAAATCGAAACTACAAATCCTTCACCTAACGAAGCTAAAGCCAAAAAATCAAAGAAGAATCTGGAATCGAAGCTAACTCCCTCTCCTTCGGAGAGGGCCGGGGTGAGGTCGGAAAGGTCTTTCTCAAACAAATTTGAATTAGATGGATTAACGTTTGAAGAACCAACTACCAATTTTTTTAGCTTCAACAACCCGATTGGTGCTTGTAAATTATGCGAAGGATTCGGAAGTGTTATTGGCATTGATGAAGATTTAGTTATTCCAAATAAAAATCTATCTGTATTTGAAGATGCAATAGTTTGTTGGAAAGGCGATAAAATGAGCGAATGGAAAAATGTTTTGGTAAACAGCTCTCACAAATTCGATTTTCCTATTCACCGTTCTTTTTATGATTTAACTCCGAAAGAAAAAAAATTACTTTGGACGGGAAATAAATATTTTCAAGGGTTAAACGATTTCTTTAAACACCTAGAAGCACAAGCCTACAAAATTCAATACCGTGTTATGCTTTCTCGTTACAGAGGAAAAACTGTTTGTCCAGATTGCCAAGGCACCCGTCTCCGCAAGGATGCAACGTATGTAAAAGTAGCAGAGCATTCCATTAACGATGTTGTGTTGATGCCCATCAAAGATTCATTGGAATTCTTTTCGAAAATAAAATTAACGACTTACGAAACAGAAGTTGCAAAAAGAATTTTAGTAGAAATAAAAAATCGTTTGCAGTTTTTAGATGATGTTGGATTAGGTTATTTAACGCTCAACCGTTTATCGAATAGTTTGTCGGGTGGAGAATCGCAACGTATCAACTTAGCAACATCCTTAGGAAGCAGTTTGGTCGGTTCTATGTATATTTTAGATGAGCCCAGTATTGGTTTACACTCCCGCGATACCGAACGCTTAATTAAAGTATTGAATTCTTTACGAGATATTGGCAATACGGTTATCGTAGTTGAACACGATGAAGAAATTATGCGTGCAGCCGATCAACTGATTGACATTGGTCCGCTTGCCGGCACACATGGTGGCGAATTAGTTTTCCAAGGAACACATAAAGACTTGGCAACGGAAGAAAGAAGTTTAACCGCATTGTACTTAACTGGTAAAGAAAGCATTCCTGTTCCTTCGTCCAGAAGAAATTGGAATCAATCGATTGAACTTACCGGTGTGCGCGAAAATAATTTAAAAGGAGTAAATGTAAAATTTCCTTTGAATGTAATGTGTGTTGTGACGGGTGTGAGCGGTTCCGGAAAAACATCTTTAGTAAAACGCGTATTATATCCTGCCTTGAAAAAAATTCACGGAGGATTTGGTGAAGCTACTGGAACATTTGAAAAATTAAACGGAGATTACAAAAGTATTGCAGCTGTTGAAATGATTGACCAAAATCCAATTGGTAAATCATCACGCTCCAATCCTGTGACCTATGTAAAAGCATACGATGAAATACGTGCATTGTTTGCCGACCAACAATTAGCAAAAAACAGAGGATACAAACCTTCTCACTTTTCATTCAACGTGGATGGAGGAAGATGTGAAGTGTGTGAAGGAGAAGGCGAAGTAACGGTAGAGATGCAGTTCATGGCGGACATTCATCTGGTTTGCGAATCCTGCAACGGAAAACGTTTCAAACAAGATATTCTTGAAATCACTTACCAGGATAAAAACATTTCTGACATTTTAAATATGACCGTTGATGATGCAATTGATTTTTTCAGTTTACCACAACGACCAACGAATACAGAAAAAAAGATTGTGCAAAAGCTACAACCGCTTTCGGATGTTGGTTTGGGTTACGTCCACCTTGGACAACCGTCCAGCACGCTCAGCGGTGGAGAAGCACAACGAATAAAATTAGCATCCTTTCTTGGAATAGGACAAAACAGCAACACTCCCACTCTATTTATTTTTGATGAGCCAACAACAGGATTGCATTTCCATGATATTTCCAAATTATTATATGCTTTCAATGCATTGATTAAACAAGGACATTCACTTATTATAATTGAACACAACGCAGAAATAATAAAATGTGCCGACTGGGTTATTGATTTAGGTCCGGAAGGTGGAACAGATGGTGGAACAATTGTTTTTGAAGGTGTTCCAGAAGGTTTAATAAAATGCAAAGGTTCTTATACTGGAGCTTATTTGAAGGAGAAGTTGAGTGTTTTGAAATCTGTGTAACTTAATCCACTCCTTCCTCCTTAAACTGCAATTCAAACAAGCGTTTGTACTGTCCGTTTTTCCTTAGCAGTTCCTGATGATTTCCCATTTCAATAATTTCTCCTTTGTCCATCACAATAATTTTATCTGCTTTTTGAATAGTTGCTAATCGGTGAGCAATCACAATTGATGTTCTTCCTTTTGTTAGAATATCAATTGCATTTTGAATCAACTTTTCTGATTCGGTATCAATGGAAGATGTTGCTTCATCCAAAATCAATATTTTAGGATTGTACACGTACGCTCTGATGAAGGAAATCAATTGTCGTTGCCCAACCGAAAGCATCCCGCCCCGCTCCATTACATTGTAATCATAAGCATCCGGGAGCTTGCTGATGAATTCATGCGCTCCCACCATTTTTGAAGCTTCAACAATTTGTTCGCGGGTTATCTCCGGATTATTCAATGAAATATTATTTGCAATGGTATCCGAAAACAAAAAGACATCCTGCAAAACTACAGCAATGTTCTTTCTCAGAGAAATTAATTCATAATCTCTAACATCTATTCCGTCAATTGCAATGCTTCCTTTATTGTACTCGTAAAAACGGTTCAACAAATTAATGATGGAGGATTTCCCTGCTCCTGTAGCACCTACCAATGCAATTGTTTCTCCCTGCTTTACAGAAAATGAAACATTTTTTATAATCCAGTCTTCTTCGTTATATGCAAACCAAACATCTTTAAACTCCACATCCCCTTCTATTCCGTTTGCTTCTTTTGTTCCTTTGTTTTCTATAATCTCAACAGTATCCAAAACTTTCAAAACTCGTTCGGAAGAAACCATTCCCATTTGTAAAGTATTAAAACGATCCGCTAACTGACGGATGGGACGAAACATCATGTTCAAAAACATAATGAATGAAACCAATTGTCCAACACTTGCTTCGCCTTGCAAAACACCTTTCCCTCCCCACCAAACAACTAATGCTAGTGCTAAGGATGATAAAATTTCCACAACAGGAAAGAAAATAGAATACGCCATAACTGAATCAATATTTGCATTTCTATGTTTTGCATTTATATCATCAAACTTTTTATACTCTGCTTTTTCACGATTAAAAATCTGAATGATATTCATTCCAGTAATGTGTTCCTGAACAAATGTGTTTAAGCGCGCAACTTGTGTTCTTACATCTTGAAATGATCTTTGAACGGATTTTTTAAAAATATAAGTAGCTATCAATAAAAGTGGAATGGTTGTTAAAGCAATTAAAGTAAGTTTAAAGTTGATAAAGAACATCACAATTACAATCACAATAATTTTTAAAATATCACCAATAATAACAATCAATCCATTTGAAAATATATCAGCAATCACTTCTATATCCGATACAGCACGTGTTACCATCATTCCAATCGGATTGTTATCATAATATTTTAATCGTAAATTAAGAATGTGTTTATAGAGTTGAACACGAATATCTTTGATTACTTTTTGTCCTAAACTATTTGTTAAGTAAGAATCAACAAATTGAAAAAAAGCTTCAGACGTAAGCAACACAACCAAAACCATGGTCATAAAAAGCAACATAGCCATATTTGAACTATCGCCAATTGGAATAAATTTATCAATGAAAGAATGAACATCAAATGCTTGGTCATCAGTAATTTGCGGTGAATCAAAAACAAATCGATCTAAAGTGTATTGAATCAATATCGGTCGAACAGGCGAAAGGAAAGCAAGAAAAATAGTTGTACAAACTGCCAGCACGAAATTTTTCTTGTAGGGTTTTACATAGACAAATATTCGTTTCAGAATGGCAACATCAACTGCTTTACCAATAACTGTTTTTTTCTTTTCTACACTCATTCAATCTGTTTAAAATAATCTGTTGGGTAGTCTACTTTTATTAAATACAGTCCGCATGCATGAGCCGACAAACCTGCATTGGAACGGTTTTTACTGTCAATAATTTCTCGCAACTCTTCAATCGTAGTTTTTCCTTTTCCAATCTCCAGCATGGTCCCAACAATTGCTCTCACCATATTTCTTAAAAATCTATCTGCAGAAATAGTAAAAATCAACAAATCATTTTCTTCCCTCCACTCCGCTTTATATAGCTTACAGATATTAGAACCTGTTTGTGTATTACTTTTTGCAAATGCAGAAAAGTCAGCATAATCAAATAATACTTTTGAAGCTTTGTTCATTTCAGCCACATTTAAATCGCCATAAATAAAACAAGAACTGGCAATACGAAAAGGATCTTTCTTTTTATTGATGATGTATTGATAGGTTCTTGCAACTGCATCAAAACGTGCATTGGCATTTTCTTTCACTTTTAATATATCGTGAATTGCAATATCTGCTGGCAAAGCATGATTAAATTTAAAAATCCATTTTGCTTTATCGGCCAACAAATCTACCGAAGTATCAAAATGTGCATAGTAATCTGTTGCATGAACGCCTGTATCTGTTCGTCCGCAACCCATAACAGTTACACCTTCATTTAATAGTTTCGAAAGCATTTCGTTAATTACCTGCTGAATGGTTGAAAGGGTATTCAACTGAACTTGCCAACCGTGGTAAGCTGTTCCGTTATAGGAAAGTTGAATAAAATAACGTTTCATTAACATATTGAAGATTTGCAGTCCTAAAGCATGTTTAGGAAGCGACAAATGTAAGGAATTAAATGCTCAAAATTGTTTCTCAACTCTGCTTGAAATGACATGAAACAACCTATTTGCTTTAACAATTTTTAACAGCCCTAATCAGCTATTAGCGTAGGTTTGTGTTAATTTTGCCACGACTAAAAATGCTAAACAATCCCTTTCATCCGGGACTAAAAAAATCAAACAAATGACTGATATTAAAGAATTAAACGAGCGCATTCAGAAAGAAAGTGCCTTTGTTGACTTGCTAACCATGGAAATGGACAAAGTAATTGTAGGACAAAAACACATGGTTGAACGCTTATTGATTGGACTTCTATCAAACGGCCACATTCTTTTAGAAGGTGTGCCCGGATTAGCAAAAACCTTAGCTATAAAATCTTTAGCAAGTTGTATTGATGCTGATTTTAACCGTATTCAGTTTACGCCAGACTTGCTTCCAGCCGATTTAGTAGGAACAATGATATACAGTCAGAAAAAAGAAGAATTTTCTGTAAAAAAAGGACCCATTTTCGCCAACTTTATTTTAGCCGATGAGATCAATCGTGCTCCGGCAAAAGTGCAAAGTGCTTTGTTAGAGGCCATGCAAGAGAAACAAGTAACCATTGGCGAACAAACATTTAAACTCCCCAATCCGTTTTTAGTTTTAGCAACTCAAAATCCTGTTGAACAAGAAGGAACTTATCCATTACCAGAGGCACAAGTGGATCGTTTTATGTTAAAGGTTGTTATTGGCTATCCTACAAAAGAAGATGAGCGAAAAATCATTCATTACAATTTGGCGAATGAATATCCCAGCGTAAGTCAAATTTTAAAACCGGAAGATATTTTAACAGCTCGCAAAGTTGTGAAAGATGTTTACATGGATGAAAAAATTGAGCGATACATTGTCGATATTGTTTTTGCTACCCGATTCCCTTCAGAATATAAATTGGACAAATTTGCCGGACTAATCAGTTTTGGTGGTTCTCCCCGTGCGAGTATCAACTTGGCAATGGCTGCAAAAGCTTATGCATTTATTAAACGTAGAGGTTATGTAATTCCTGAAGACGTTCGTGCAATCTGCAATGATGTTTTGCGTCACCGTATCGGATTAACTTATGAAGCAGAAGCAGAAAACATTACTTCTGAAATGATTATCAATGAAATTTTAAATACGGTTGAAGTACCATAGGTTACAGATGACGAATCAAAACGAATTTATGAATCTCTATGTTTAGAATCGGTTTGTAAGAGTTTCGTAAAAATTCGTTATTCGTAATATTCGCAAAAATTTGTTATTAGTAAATGGAAACAGCTGAGCTTTTAAAAAAAGTAAGAAAAATTGAGATAAAAACACGAGGTCT
>Ga0163151_10004783_pt1 | contig 17824 bp, 13 predicted proteins | sample OliLakLV19MP5IB2_FD_145596 | JGI IMG/M metagenome (GOLD analysis project Ga0163151, IMG submission 145596) | Freshwater microbial mat bacterial communities from Lake Vanda, McMurdo Dry Valleys, Antarctica - Oligotrophic Lake LV.19.MP5.IB-2 | ecosystem: Environmental > Aquatic > Freshwater >... | reverse complement strand
CCATCCCAACCTCCCCCGCCCGTTCATTAATCATCCCGAGCCTCTTATTGCATGTCGAAAGCCATTCCCGACAGGTAATAAGCGCCTTAAGACAGGTTATAAAATAAATTTTCACATTGACACAGTTTGTTGAACAGACTCTTTAACCAACCTGGTTCGTGGACAAGCATAGTTGCCTTCGCGATGCCTTAATTATAATTCCTTGATGGAATTTAAGAAAGAGAGTCTGTCTCATAAGTCACCCATATTAGTCTCACGCAAAGGCTTAAATTTCAATAATCTATGCTTGGCGAATTTTGCGCCTTTGCGTGAGATTTTTACTTTTAAGACAGCCTCTTCTTTTTGTTCGCTTTGGCAAAAACATTAAACTACGAATACTGCGATAGCCAAATTCCAATCCTTCTTTCTATTTTTATCCTTTACCAAATCACCATGCCCGATAAATCTTACAAAACCGAAGTCGCCATTGCAGGTGGCGGAATTGCCGGAATTATCACTGCGTTTGAGTTGCTGAACTATGGTAAAAAAGTAACTATCGTAGAGCGCGATGCGCAGGAAAATTTTGGCGGATTGGCAAAGGAATCTTTCGGAGGAATGTTTTTTGTTGACACGCCTTACCAACGCAGAAACGGAATCAAAGACAGCGTTGACCTTGCGCTGCGCGATTGGTTTTCCGTAGCTGAATTTGAAGAGGAAGATGTGTGGCAAAAAAAACACGCGGAAAATTATGTGACGCGCTGCACGGAAGATGTGTTCTGGTGGCTACGCAAACACGGCATCAGTTATTTTCCGGTGGTGCATTGGGTAGAGCGCGGCATGTTCAAGCCGGGCAATTCTGTGCCGCGCTTTCACATGGTGTGGGGCACCGGTTATGGGTTGGCAACAACGATGATGCAGCATTTGCTCAACCATGCGAAGAAGGGCAATCTTGAAATTTTGTTTCGACATAAAGTCACCGATATTTCTTTTACCAATAAAAAAGCATCTGGTCTTGTCGGTGTGAATGAAGAAACAAATGAGCCGTTTCGCATTGATTCGGATGTTGTCGTTGTCGCAGCAGGCGGAATGGGCGGCAACATCGAGCGGGTGAAGAAGCAATGGTATAAGCCGTGGGGCAAGCCACCTGAAATTATTTTGAACGGCTCGCATAAATATGCGCAGGGAGATTTGCATGACGTTGCTGAAAAATACAACGCAAATGTTACGCATCTCGAATGGTCGTGGCCCTATGCGGCAGGCGTGCATCATCCACGACCAAAAAGAGAAAATCACGGATTGAGTCTTGTGCCGTGTAAATCGGCTTTGTGGATGAATTATAAAGGCGAGCGCATCGGACCGATTCCACTCGTGACAGCTTATGACACGCGCTTTTGCGTGGAGCAAATCTGCAAGCAAGAGAAAAAATATTCGTGGCAGGTGTTGAATCTGAAAATCGCATACAAGGAGTTTGCAGTTTCAGGCTCAGAATCAAATGAAGCAATCCGCAATAAAAACTGGCTGCAATTTCTCTCTGTGATTTTGTGGGGCAACCGGAAACTCGTGCATGACATGCTTGACAACTGCGTGGATTTTGTCACCGCAACCTCCATTGAAGAGCTTGCCGAAAAGATGAACGCATTGCAGGGAACAAAGGATGTGGATGTAAATCTTTTGCGCGATGGCATCAAAACGTATGACGCGCATATTGAGCGTGGTCCCGCTTTTCATGATGATGAGCAACTGAGGCGTATCGCACACGCGCGGCAATATCGGGGCGATAGAGTGCGCACATGCAAGTTTCAAAAGATTGACGACAAGAATGCCTATCCGCTGATTGCCATTCGTGAATTTATTCTTTCGAGAAAAACCATTGGCGGCATTCAAACCGATTTAGAAGGAAAAGTTCTCACCAAACCCGTGAATGGAAAACAAGAACCGATTGATGGCTTATATGCCGTTGGCGAATGCGCAGGCTTTGGTGGTGGCGGCATGCACGGTATCGGCTCATTGGAAGGAACATTCCTCGGGGGCTGCGTGCTGACTGGCAGAATGACTGCAAAGAGTATTGCGGGGGAAAAAGTTTAGGATTATTAAATTTTGCCGCTTTTGAACATTTCCATCACGCGGGCTGATTGTTTCGTTTGAACCCTGCTCATGAATTCATTAATCTCTTCCAGCCATATGAGCTTTTCCACCAAAGACCATTTACTGAATGCAAGCAGTTGCTCGTCTTCAAGGTAGTAATTGAACCCTTTGGGTTTATTTTTTCTTTTTGTCGCCATTGATTTTAGCCGCGCGTTTCAAATGTTCGATATCGCTTAGGTCTTGCTTTCTTCCGCTATATTCTTTCATTTCAATCAAGTCATCAGCGCATACAGTATTGATTTTAATTCCTTCCGCTTTGGTTGTTATTTTTCTACTGTAAGCCGCTTTGAAATCAAGTGGATGCACCAATAAAATATCCAATTGCCTGTAATGCGATACAGGTTGAAAGAACGTAAAGACCAGCATATTTCTGTTTTTTATCCAATCCTCTAAAATTACTTTATTGGCAAGGTCTTTTGCTTTTACCCCTTGCAAGCGAGGCACATATCCCAATGAAGCCATCGCTTTTTGCACCTTGCGTATATTTTCAGAATCAAATGAGATGATTACATCCAAATCGTTTGTTACTCTTGGCACACCATGCAGATAAACAGCAAAGCCTCCTACTACAAGATATTTTACTTTTTCCTGCTGGAAATATTATAAAATGTCGAAGTAGAACACTGGATGTTTTTATTCAGTTATTAGTAAATCACCAGCTTCTTTCTTCCAAGTATTTTCTCATTTCGCACTTCGATGAAGTAAACGCCTTGCGCAAGCGAGTTTCTATCTATCGTGAATTTATGTTCGGTCAGTCCGGTTCGCTCATACACTTTCAAGCCGGTAATCGAGTAAAGTGCAAAATCAAAAGCTCCGGTAATGTTTTCTGCTTCAACAGTTGCAGTTGAGCTAAATGGGTTGGGATAAATTTTAAGCGCAATCGGGCTGGGGGCAATGCTGCTGATTCCAACACCAATAATATTTACAATCTGGATTGCAGTATCGGAGCCGCAATCGCTTGTGGCTATCAGCGTAATCGGAAAATTTCCACTTGATGTATAAGCGTGGGCGGTAGGATTTTGTGCTGCGCTTGTTTGCCCGTCTCCGAAATTCCACAAATAAGAAGTGGAATTGGTAGTTGCGTTAGTGATTGTTGCAACCGCGCCCGATGTTGAAGCAGCAAAAACAGCATTTGGTTTTGGATTCACCGTAACGATTGCTGAAGCAGTTGCGCTGCCGTTTTGCGCAGTGATGGTTACAGAATAAGTGGTGGAGCTTGTTGGACTTACATTGAAGGATGACGTAGTGCCGCCCGTACTCCAGGCATAAGCAATCGTTCCCGTAGCATTAGAAGGATTTGCTGTGAGCGTGGTTGATTCTCCTGCACAAATCGTAGTATTTCCTGAAACAGAAACAGAGGGACCGCTTCCACCGCTAATCGTTACCTGCTGTGTTGCAGTATCGTTGCCACAGTTGTTGGTTGCGATTAGTGTGATAGTGAAAGTTCCGGTTGAGGAATACGTATGTGCCGGGGGATTTTGCGCAGCGCTTGTTTGCGTGTCGCCAAAATCCCAGGAATAAGAAGTTGCACCTGTTGTGGTGTTGGTGATTGTTGCAGAAATTCCTGAAGTGGTAGCGGTGAAAGCAGCATTCGGTTCTTGATTAACAGTAACAGATGTTGATGCCGTAGCGCTGCCGTTTTGGTCAGTTACTGTTACTGTATAAGATGTGGTTGTCGTTGGGCTTACATTAATAGAAGCCGTGTTGCCGCTTGTGCTCCATGCGTATGTTATGGTGCCCGTGGAATTAGTAACATTTGCGGTAAGCGCAGTGGATTCACCTGAACAAATCGTAGTGTTCCCTGAAATGGAAACTGATGGACCACTTCCACCGCTAATCGTTACTTGCTGCGTGGCGGTATCACTTCCGCAACTGTTAGTTGCAATCAGCGTGATGGTAAATGTTCCGTTTGATGAATACGTATGTGCCGGAGGATTTTGCGCAGTGCTTGTTTGGCTGTCACCAAAATCCCATGAATAAGAAGTTGCGCCTGTTGTAGTGTTGGTGATTGTTGCAGTAGTTCCTGAAGTGGCAGCGGTGAACGCTGCATTTGGTTCTTGATTAACAGTAACGGATGTTGAAGCCGTAGCGCTTCCGTTTTGGTCAGTTACTGTTACTGTATAAGATGTAGTTGTTGTTGGGCTTACATTAACAGACGCAGTGTTGTCGCTTGTGCTCCATGCGTAGGTTACGGTGCCTGTGGAATTCGTCACGTTTGCAGTGAGCGTTGTGGATGCGCCATTGCAGATGGTATTGTTTCCTGAAATGGAAACTGCGATTTGCTGAGTTGGCGGACAAGTGGTTCCGCTTGAAGTTCCATTTGGGAGCGTGCCGATAGCGGGACATGTTCCCGGGTCAATCACTCGTGAGAAATAGTTTGTGTTGATGCTTGGCGCACTGCAACCAACGGCTGTCATTTGCTGAATGAGGTCGGGAATACTGCCGCTCACGGTGTAAGGGCTACCGAGAATGTTTAAATTAAAAGTCATGGAAACAGTGAGCGGATATTGCCCTACGACATCTGTAGTTGTTCCTGTGATTCTGATACATCCTGTCTCCCCGGCAGTATAAGAAGATTGGTCAGCCTGCCAGGTGATTCCGCAAGGAAGATTATCAAGGTCGTCAATCGTAGCGGAATTAATGCTTACGCTAAAGCCGGAGCAATTGAAGCTGCTGAAGTTTTCAAAATTCAAAGTGTAATCATACGGCACTCCCCGCTCGAGGCAAGGCACGTTTGCAGGGGCAGGCGACAACCCCGGGTTGCCTGTGGGAGAAGGAGGAGTGCATTGGGAAAAAATGTTGGTGGTATATGCAACGCTCAGTAGAATTACAGTCAGGATATTTTTCATGGTTGTTATTTTTCGGAGTGTGAAAATACTATGAATTCTATTTCAGGCAAAGGTGCAAAGGCAGAGTGTAGTGTAAATGTTTGTTTGCTAAAAAATACTGATGCGCTCCTGACGAGCTTCGCCACTAAAACGACACGAGAAGGAAAGGAGATAAGTACGCGCCAAATGAGTGTTGAGGGTGGCGTGTTGCGTGTTGAGAAGAACAACTCAAGATTTCAAACTAAAAACAAGAATCCCATAGGTGGGCAGAGCAATTGTGCAACAGGACTTTAAGCGCAAGCACACGGTCAATTCATTATCTTTATCCTCAAATCACAGAGTCATGAAAAAGCAAGGTTCTACGCTGGCGGTGTTTGCGCTGGAGCAAATCGGGGTGAAATATACGTTCGGCATTCCGGGCGTACATAACACGGAGTTGTATGACGAACTGAACAAGTCGGAGCAAATCACTCCGATACTTGTAACGCACGAAGGCTGCGCATCTTTTGCGGCTGATGCGGTATCGCGCACTTCTGATTCTATTGGCACGTGTGTGCTTGTGCCTGCTGCGGGAACAACACATGCGATGAGCGGCATCGGTGAAGCATTTCTTGATGGCATACCGATGCTCATTATCACAGGCGGCACGCGCAGAGATACAGGCAGGCATTATCAACTTCACCAGCTTGACCAGCAGAAACTCACTGCGGCTGTCACGAAAGGTTATTTCCGCCCTGAGAAACATGAGGACATTATCCCAACGATTTACAAAGCGTATGAACTTGCTATTTCAGGTGAGCCGGGTCCGGTGTTTATTGAATTGCCGATTGAGGTGCAACTCTTTCAGGGCGAAGTTGCGGAAATGCCGCTTTACAAAAAGAGTGTGATGACTCCTTCCTTTGATTTGGCGAAAGTGAAGCAGGTGGTTGATATTCTCGTTGCTGCAAAGAAACCCGGCATCTATGTAGGGTGGGGCGCGGTGGACGCTTCGGATTACACTGCGAAGATTTCGGAAAAATTGGTTGCGCCTGTTTCTACTACGTTACAGGGTAAGAGTTCTTTCCCTGCGAATCATCCGATGTTCACCTGCGTGGGGTTTGGTCCTTCGGCAAAGCCTTCAGCGCAGAAAGCATTTGAGAATTGTGATGCGCTGCTCGCTGTGGGTTGCCGCTTTGCTGAATTGGCAACGGGAAGCTATGGCATGACGATTCCCGAAACTCTGATTCATATTGACATCAATAAAGAAGTTTTTGATAAGAATTACAAAGCAACAATTGCAATTCAGGGCGATGCAACAGAAGTTTTAAAAGCAGTGTGGGAAGAATTGAACGCAAGGAATTTCAAATCGCCAAGAGATTACAATGCGTTGGGCGCACAACTGAAAAAAGATAACGATGATTATTTCAATGAATGGTTAGGCGCGAAGAAAAACGACATCGTTTCTCCGGGGCATTTCTTCAAAGTATTGCGCGAGAAAACGAATGACGATGCGATTATGGTTTTGGATGATGGCAACCACACATTTCTTGGGGCAGAGCTTTATCCGGTGTATAAACCGCGCCACATTATTTCTCCTACGGATTTTAATTGCATGGGCTATTGTGTGCCTGCTTCGATTGGAACCAAATTAGCAAACCCTGATAAGCAGGTGGTGGCGATTGTTGGCGATGGCGCATTCATGATGACGGGCATGGATTTGATTACTGCCGCAACTTATGGCGTTGCCCCGATGGTGTTTGTGTTTCATGATGGCGAGTTGGGGCAAATTTCACAGTTCCAATCAGTGCCGCTGAACCGCAAGACATGTACAGTGATTGGCAAGCTGAATGTGGAAGGCGTTGCCATTGCAACGGGCGCGCATTTTATTTCCATGCAAAATGACAACGAAATAGAAAAAGTAATCGCAGAAGCATTGAAAGTTTCCGGTGAAGGAAGGCCCGTTCTTGTGGACGTAAATATTGATTACAGCAAGAAAACAATGCTCACCAAGGGCGTTGTGAAGGTGAGCCTCAGCCGCTTTCCGCTGGGCGAAAAGGTGCGTTTCATCACGCGGGCGGTGAAGCGGCATGTTTTAGGGTAAGTTGCTTAGTTTGTTATGCGTGGTTAACCCATGAATGATAGTTTGATTACGATATTGGGATTTCTATTAGGTTTCGGGGCAATGATTTCTTTTGCCTTAAAGATTGGTTATCATTTAGACTATTATAAAGTTCTTTATCCAGAAGAACTTCAAAATGTCACGGGTTTTACTCCTTCTAATTGGAAGCAACATCCATCCAGCGTTGACCCTGGAGTTAGCATGTAGTGTTTCTTTCCATTTTTTCTGGATAGACGAATAGAAAAAGAAAAATCAAACTGGAAGTTAGCTGCTCTTGCTAAAAAAATAAGATTATCAGTCTACCTGACATGGTTATTTGCAGGAGCTTCTGTAGTTTATATAATAATCAGGATCAACCTAAGTAGTCTTTAACAAGACGTTATTCGTTTAAGGGATTTCATCATTCCTCAACTTTTAACTTTTGCTCTGTGCAAAAGATTGCCCCATGCCGCTTTAGGGTAAGCTTAACATTGTCGCACAAAAATTTTTTACAACATGCGACAACTTGTTTTTTCTTTCCTGTTCCTTCTTTCTGTTAGCATCATTGCTTTTGCGCAACCGATATCTAATCCAACGCACACCATCACGCTCACGATTACGCAGGGCGATGGCACCAACGGTGCTTCGGTAGCGCATAACCCTTCAAAAAATATTTATTACTGCGCCATTGCGGGTAATACCGCTTATCCGCTTGAAGCATTTTCAAAATCTGAAAATATTTATCAAGGCACTATTGGCTTTGACGCACGCGGCTTATGGTATAATGAAAAGGAAAACACTATTGAAGGCAACAACTACGATGGGCAGGGCATTTACAACATCCCGCTTGATGGCAAAGGGCTTCCTTCGGGCGAAGCAGAATATAAATACGCGGGCGGGCAGCCTGAGGCGCAGGCGGTGGGCGTGTATGATGCCGCCACGGGCACTATTCTTTACTTCGACATCGCAAATGAGCAAATCATCCGCTATAAGCGCACGAGCGGAAAGCCCGGCAAACCATTAACATTGAAAGGCTGTCCTGCTGATTATGAAAATATCAGCAGCGCAATGATTTACACCGGACAGAAGGGCTATGAATTCGGCATCTTTGATTTCATGGATGCGAAAGTTTATTTCTTTGACAAGAAAGGCAACTACACCGCCACCTCCACGATGGGCGATGATGCGCCCTACAATGATCTGTTCAACTTCTCGTATGCCAACGGCTACGTGTTTCTCTTTGATACGGGCATGAAAGAGTGGCTTGGCTCCAAAGTTTTCTGAGTTGGCGGCTACTGCACAATTCATGCTTCTTCATTCAAGAGAAAGTTTTCTGTTTGCAGTTTACAGTTGCGCTGATAGAAAACTGCAAACTTTAAACTCGAAACTGTAAACTGAGCGCATCGCGTCATGTTCAGACACCACGGTGACAACCGCACTTACAAGCAAAACCTACAAATCGCATCGCTGCTTTCCTTTGTGGCGGGCGCGGTAAATGTGGTGGGCTTCATCGCGCTCAATGTGTTCACCACCAACGTAACGGGACACTTCGCCAACTTCGTGGATGAAATATTCAACCTGCGCTTCTATCAATGCATCATCTTTTTTCTCTACATTCAGTTCTTTCTGCTGGGCGCATTTGTTTCAAACACCCTCGTGGAAATCATTGATAGGCGCAACGCGAAAAATATTTTCATCCTGCCTGTTGCATTAGAAATATCCATCCTTGTCACCGTGGCGATTTTGGGCATTTACCTCTGGCAAACCCATCCCAACATCATCGCCTGCCTCCTTTTATTTTCCATGGGCTTGCAAAACGCGCTCGTCACCAAAATTTCAAACGCCATTGTGCGCACCACACATCTCACGGGGCTATTCACCGACCTCGGCATCGAGCTTTCGCAACTCCTTTTCTATAAAGAAAAAGAACAAAGAGAAAAACTGCGCTCCAACATCAACCTGCGCATCTCCATCATCACCTTCTTTTTTCTCGGGGGCGTTTCGGGCGGATTGCTTTACACAAAAATGCAGTTCTACTCGCTGCTCATTCCCGCAGCGATGCTTCTCATAGGGCTGATGTACGACAATTTGAAATTCAGAATTTTAAAATGGAAAAAGAAACACAGTGCGCAGCACGAGCAATAGTCTCATTTCTTAAAACGAAACTCTCAATATATTTACACGAAATTTATTTCCATGCGCTACAATTATCCGCACACGATTGAGAATGGCGCGGGCGAAAAGCTTACGTTTCTCAGAATCGTAAACGACCCGCAGGGCGATTACCTTGAGGTTGAAAACGCTGTCACTGCGGGCGCGGGACCCCATGCACGTGCATTTGCTGCAAGATGAGCACCTCACCGTGGTGCAGGGCAAAATGGGCGCGCTTATCGAGGGTGCGCAGCCTGTTTATTACACCGAGGGGCAGTCGGGCACCTTTTTGCATTGCGTGGCGCACCGCTTTTGGAATGCCGGTGAGCAACCGCTCATCTGCCGGGATTGGATAAAACCGATTGACAACATCGAATATTTTCTCACCGAAATTTTCAACTCAACAAAAGCCAATGGCGGTAAAAGACCGGAGTTGTATGATTCTGCTTTTTTGATGCACCGCTATAAAACGGAATTTGATATGACCGAAATTCCGCCCTTTGTAAAAACATTTATTTTCCCCATCATCCTTTTCATCGGAAAGTTTTTGGGTAAGTATAAAAAATTTGCCGATGCGCCCGCTCCCGCTCGCCCGCGATAGGTGTGGCGCGTACTCACCTCGTTTCTTTTGTGGCTCTGTTTGGAAGTGCAGAAGGAAAGGAGGGCAGCAGTATCTGCCCGCATCCTGTCTCAGGCGAAGCGGAGAGGGTAGGTGGGGTGGATAAAAATTCTAGCTACCATAAAATCCTGAATGGCTATAACTGGTACACGGTGCTGAAAATTATTCCGAAAGAAAAATTGAAAGAAGTGCTTTCGGAGGAAGTGGTAAAATGTTTGTTTCCGCAACCGCTCAGAGATAAATATCGTTATGTCCGCAGCGGTTTATTTGAATAGGCTTTTTTCAAAAGAGATTCTTTTAGGCGCAGATAATTCGCTTTTTGATTCAAAATAAATCCTGCACCATCTCCGCCTGCCAGCTTTCAAACGTATTCTTTGCGTAATAATCTTCCACGAGTTTTTTGTAATCCGTTTGCAGCATGAAATCCTTCAGCAAATTTTTGGCGGGGCTTCTCAACCTTCCGTTGCCGCTGAAGCAGGCGTTGAACAAATGCTTGATTAGAGTTTCATCGAGATAATTCATTCGTTTCAATACTTCCATCGCGTTGGTGCGTGTGCGGAATTCATATTGCGGGCTTGTGAGGCGGATAAGCTGCGGAAGATATTTTTGTTTGTCAATTCCACAAGCAATTTCGAACCACGCTGTTTTCACGCTGTGGCTATTGCCGATTACATTTTCTGTTGCGGCAAGATATTGTGAACTGTTTTCAGGATGCTGTTCGCACAATGTTTTCAAACTATTCTCCACGATGAAGTAAGAGGAATCTTGCAACAGCATTTCAAAATCAGCAAGAAAGCGCTGGGGAATGATATCCGTTCCCTGCAAGAAGGCGAGGCGCACTTTCGGATTTTTATCCTTTAAAACTAACTGCACATTTTGCGCATTCATGTCGTCAATGTATGCGGCAAGCTGCTTCGCCATTTCCGCGCGGATGCCGTGAAACGGTTCTTTCGCAAACGCATCAAACAAAAAATCTTTTCTGTTTTGTACCGGAAGATTTCCCAAAGCAATCAGCGCATCATAGCGGTCAATCATGTGCTGCGCTTTTGTGAGTTGCGCTTTCAGCATCTCCATGTTCTTGAGAAAATCAATGCTCTTGATGATTTCATTGTTCGGGTCAAACAACACATACTCAATCTGCTTGCCTTCGGCATTTTCAATGTCAACCGTTTGCGTTTGCTCGCTTATCCATTCCTGTTTTCTATTGGAAGAACCATCTATGTAATACACTTCAACCCAAATTGGCATTTTAAACAAGCCGACTAATTCATTTGTTTCATGCGTTTGCTTCACAGTAAAGCGCGTGAATTTTCCTGCTGCGTTGGTAAGTTCTTCAAACTGCACGGCATACTCCGGCTCGCCACCACGATACAGCCATTCATCAAAAAACCAATTGAGATTCACGCCAAGCGTTTCCAAAAACGCGATGTAGAAATCATGCGTGTCAATATTTTGGTAGGGATGTTTCTTTAAATAAGATGCGAGCGCTTTGTTGAATTGCTTTTTTCCCAGCACATATTTGAGCATATCAAGCACGAGCGAACCTTTTTGATAGACGCGTTCTGTACCTGCGTTGGTGTTTACTATCGGGTTGCTGTTGCGCTTGCTTGCGTTCAGTGCGCTTTGCATTTCCTGCATGCGGTTCCATTGAAAATGGTCTTCGCCAAACACGCTGCGCTCAAAATGTTTTTGATAGTGCGTGGCGAAACTTTCCTGTAGCCACGTTCCCTCTCCGCCACGCGCAGTTACGTAATCGCCAAACCACATGTGCGCGAGTTCATGCGCGTTGGTGCCGATGTAATTGCGGTCGAGATAGGCGCGCTCATCAATGAAATAAAAATCGCCAAACACAGTTGCCGTTGTGTTTTCCATTGCGCCATACATGAAATCCTGCACTGGTATCTGCGCATATTTTTTGTTCCACGGATAAGCAACGCCAAATTCTTTTTCCATCCAGTCCATCATCTCGGCAGAGTAACGATAGGTGGGCGCAACGCGCTCCGGAAATTCAGGATAATACCAGCAGTCAATTGTCACTCCGCTTTTTGATTTCAGTTGCTTCACATCATATTTGCCAATGCCGAGCATAATTAAATAAGGCGCGTGTTGATGGGGCATCTTGTAATGCCACAGTTTATTTTTTCCGTCAGGCAGATTTTTTTCCGCAAGCAACTCCCCGTTTGAAAGCACGCGATAGTTTTTATCAAACGTCACTTTCACTTCCGTAACCATTTTGTCATTCATATCATCAAAGCAGGGAATCCAATAGCGGTTGTCAACGCCCTGACCCTGCGTCCAGATTTGTTTGCGCACGGAGTAAGGATTTGGATTAGCAGGCTCAGGCTCATCCCACCCGATAAAATAAATTCCTTTGCGCGGAGTGGATTTGTATTCTAAAACAAGCTGGTGTTTTGTTGCATCCCATGTAAGGGGTTTTTCCGGCTTGATGGTAACGCCATCTTTTGATGTGGAAAATTCCACCGCCTTCTTATCCAACTGTGCGCTGAGGATTTCGATGCCTGGCGCATCGAGAAAGAGCGTGTCGGTTTCCTGTTGCAGCGCAATGAAGGTGTGCGTTACCTTCCCTTTCACGATTCCCTGCTCCGGCTCAAAAGAAATTTCAAGCAGCAGATGTTCGGTGTCGAAATTCTTTTCACGCGCGCCTGCTTTTGGGTCGGCAAGAAAAGTTGTTGTTTTGGTTTGAGAAAATGATGCCGCGCTGATGAAAGTCAAGAACAGTAAGGCACAGAGAAAACGCATTGTCCAAAAATTCATATAGGTTAAAATAAGTTGTGGGCAAAAGTACAGGTATTCCGTGTTTTAATTTATAGATTTGGCAGCAATTCACTCGTAAAAAGTGGTTTATATGAAAATTGAATTCAGAAAACTATTCATGCTTTGTTGCTGTGCCTTAATGTGGATACAAAGCGCACAGGCACAATTAACCAACTGGCAATATGCATCCGTTATTGAAATAACGGAACAACAAGGACTAACCTTTAATAACGAGCAGGTGTTGGTTACGCTCAACACAGCCGCGCTTATTGCCAATGGACAAATGCAGGCATCGGGGGCTGATATGCGCTTTGCAACGGATTGTGATGGAACAAACCTCATGGCGTATTCTATTGAATCAGGCATCAACACTACGGCAACAAAAGTGTGGCTGCGTGTGCCGCAGGTTTCTGCAAATGCAACAACAACGGTTTATTTCTTCAGCGGAAATGCGCTTGCAGCGCCCGGAACGGATTTCAGCGGCACTTTCCCCAACACGCTCATCATCACTTCGCCAACAATCACCAACTTGGTCGGCACTCTTGATTATGATTGGTTTGAAGTAGAAGCTGGTGCAACGGTGAATCTGTTGGCAGGACAGTTGCTCAGTCTCACTTCCAACAAAATAAAAATTGACGGTGTAATCAATGGCGCGGGTTTAGGCGAAAGTGTCGGTTTAGGTGTTGGGAATAGCGCTGCTACAGCAAATGATGGTTCGGGTGGTGGCGGCAACGGTGGAGTAGGGGGCGATGGCGGATTTGCTGTTGTATCTTATGTAGGTGGAGGAACTTATGGAAATCAAACAGACAGTTCCGTGTTCATGGGTTCTGGCGGTGGCGTTGGAATTTCTGTAGCAGGCGGGAATGGTGGTGGCGCATTGTCTTTAATTGGATTGGATGTTGAAATAACAGGCACAATTAATATGGATGGAGCAGATGGAAATGCGGATTTAGTAAATGAACAAGGAACAGGCGGTGGTTCCGGTGGAACAATATTAGTGGAAGGAAGATTTGTGAATGTATCGGGCAGTGTGAGTGCGATGGGTGGAAATGGAGGAACAGATGCGCTTCCCACATTTGGAGGCGGTGGTGGCGGTGCAGGCGGACGAATCAAAACATTTTATTCCAACACGATTACATTCAGCGGCACAACGGATGTTACGGGCGGTACGGGCGGATGCTGCGGCACAACGCCTTCAACAGCAGGCGGAGCAGGCACAACGCACCAGCAACAAAATCCTGACATCTATTCTATTAATGTCAATCCGTTTATTCTGCGTCAGTCGCCTGTGATTAGCGGTGCAGCGACTACCTGTGAAAATGCTTTTGAAACGTATTCCGCTGCGGTGATTCCCGGAAATACGTATTTGTGGAGCGCATTCGGAGGAACTGTAACGAGCGGTCAGGGTTCAAACACTGTTGAAATAAACTGGACAACTGCGGGAGATGATACAGTATATCTCATCACCGGAAATTTATTCCTCGGATGTTTCGACACCATTACCTATCCTGTTTTTGTGAGCGATGATTTGCCTGCGGCAGATTTTACATTCAGCATTGCATGTACAGCATCTCCGGTAAATTTTTCAAACATTTCTACGATAGGTTCAGGGGCGATTGTTAGTTACGCATGGGATTTTGGCGATGGAAACACTTCATCAACGCTCAGTCCGCAGCATACTTACGGTATTGCAGCAACCTACAACGCCTCTCTAATTGTAACATCGGATAATGGCTGCACCGATACAATTTCAAAAAGCGTAGTTGTAGAAGATTTTTTAGATGCAGGCTTCACAGCCGCAACGGAATGTAAAGGCGACACTACTTTCTTTGTTCCCAATTCGCTTGCAGGTTTTTCTTACGCATGGAATTTTGGCGATGGAAATACATCCATCACGACTTCTCCAACTCATGTATATGCTGCTGCGGGTACTTATGCAGTTACAGTGGAAATTACTTCAACGGGCGGATGTGTTTCTACGGAAACCGGTTCTGCAACGGTGAATGCAATACCGGTTGTTGATTTTGAATTTGTGAGCGCGTGTCCAAATGCAGATGTGGCGTTCATGAACTTATCAAGCGTAGCTTCAGGCTCGCTCACCTACGCATGGAATTTTGGAGACGCAGGACTTTCCGCAGCAACAAATCCGGTGCATCCTTACACAGGCGAAGGAACATACACAGTGAAATTGATTGCAACTTCAACAGCAGCATGTGTTGATAGTATTTCAAAATCAGTGGAAGTATATGCGCAGCCTGTTGCTGATTTTTCAGCAAGCATTGGCTGCCAGAGCGTTGCGACACAATTTGCAAACGCATCAGGCATCGCATCAGGATTTTTGAATTACACGTGGGATTTTGGTGATGGCTCATTATTGTCGAATGCGCTGAATCCAACGCATGTTTATAATGCTGATGGCAACTATAACGTAACTCTTGTCGTGCTTTCCAACAATGGTTGCGCAGATACCACCCTCGGCATCGCTGTAATTTATCAGCAGCCTTCCGCATCGTTCACAGCAAATACTGTTTGCTTCGGAGATACGACATTCTTCAATAACACATCAACGGCAGGCGCAGGCATCAGCTATTTCTGGGATTTTGATGATGGAAATTTTTCAGGTGATTCGAGTCCTGCTTATGTATATGGAACAGCAGGAAGTTTCAATGTAACGCTTGATGTAACAACGGCTGATGGTTGCGTAGCGCAAGCGCAGCAAACCGTCACGGTGTTTGCCGCGCCTTCAGCATCATTTACCGCTCCTGATGTGTGCGCGGGCGTTGCTACTCAATTCACCAATTCATCCTTTATCTCAAGCGGCAGTTTAAATTTTATTTGGGATTTTGGCGATGGAAACGGAAGCAGCTTGGATAATCCGCTGCATACTTATGCAACGGCAGGCTCATATATTGTAACGCTTATTGCAACTTCCGGCAGCAATTGCGCAGACACTACTTCATTAACTGTGGATGTCTTGCAACAACCAAACGCGGATTTCCAAATCAGTACAGGTTGTTTCGGCTCAGATGTGCTGATTTATGACCTCTCCACAGGAGTTGATGTTGGCGCATACTATCAGGTTGATTTATTCAATGATGGCATTTACGACAACGGTCCTTATGCAGCAGGCGACACCGCTTCGATTACTGTTGGATTTACCGGAAACCAGCCGGTGCGCATCCGCCTTACGAACTTTAGCGGCTGCGTAGATTCGGTGGTGGAGGTAATGACTGTTAATGCCTTTCCTACCGCTGACTTTATAGCAACCGATGCTTGCTTTGGCAATGTTGTTTCGTTTACGAACATGACAACATCCACCGACCCGAACCTGCTTGGCTCATTAGGTTATTCTTGGAGTTTTGGCGATGGCAGCACAAGCACTGACATTAATCCAACACACCTGTATGATGCAAGCGCAATTTATACGGTGACGTTGATTGCTGTTTCGAGCGAAGGATGTTCGGACACATTCAGCAACACATTGATTGTATATCCATTGCCCGTTCCTGATTTCACACATGCGCCCGCCTGCGATGACCAGGATGTGATTTTCACAAATACATCTACTATTCCTTTCGGAACAATGACGCATCATTGGGATTTTGGCGATAATGCAACTGCCGTCACTTTAAGCCCGACTCATGCTTTCTCTTCAATTGGGATTTATGATGTAACATTGACTGATACTTCTGATGCAGGCTGCATAAACAGCATCACGAAAAGCGTAATTGTAAACCCGAATCCTACAGCGGCTTTTGTAGCAACAGAAGTGTGTGAAGGAACTGCAACTGAATTCACCAATTTATCAAGCGTTGCTTCGGGTGCGCTCACTTATGAATGGGATTTTGGCGACAGCTTCAACTCGGTGGATGAAGACCCTACGCATACGTATGCAGATGGCGGTGATTATGACGTAGTGCTGGAAGTGCGCTCTGACGCGGGCTGCACGGATACAAAATCAAGAACGGTTTCTGTGTTTACAAAGCCTGATGTGAGTTTCACATCCAACACCGTGTGCGATGGCGGCACGGTAAACTTTACGAATAACACAACTGTGCCAGGTGGCAACGCGCTCTTTAATGTCTGGAATTTTGGCGATGGCACAAATTCGTTTGATGATAATCCTTCGCACTTGTATGCTTCGTATGGCACATACAGCGTGAAGTTGTTTGTGCAATCGGAAGAAGGATGTTCCGATTCATTGTTGCAAGCGGTGATTGTGTTCCGCCATCCGAATGTGTTGATTACACACAACGGTCCTTTAGCGTTTTGCGATGGCGGTGATGTAACGCTTGCCGCGCTTGCTTTCCCAATTACAAATTCCTATACATATGCGTGGTCAACCGGAGAAACGGATAGTTCAATTGTTATTACCACGAGCGGAACATTCTGTGTAACAGTGACAGACCAAAACGGCTGCGTGGATGATACCTGCGAAGCTGTGACGGTGTGGACATTGCCTGTTGTTACAGCAACCGCAGATGTTAATTCCATCAGTAAAGGATATTTTGCGCAATTGGTTGCCACAGGCGGTGTTACTTATCAATGGAGCGCTGACCCGCCCGATGCAACGCTTGACCCGAATGCGCAAAGCCCAACGGTTAGCCCGGTTGTAACTACAACCTACACAGTTACTGCTACGGATGCCAATGGATGCACAGGCACTGCAACAGTTACCATTACGGTGGTGGATGATTACTTTGTTCATGCAACGAACGTAATCACGCCAAATGGCGATGCTTACAATCAGAATTGGTTTGTTGAGAATATTCTTTCATATCCTGATAACGAAGTGCTGATTTTCGACAGGTGGGGTACGTTGGTGTATCAACAAAAAGCTTATGATAATTCATGGGAAGGAACGCATAATGACAAAGACCTTCCGCAGGGTACTTACTACTACGTCATCAAGTTTGAAAATTTAGACAAAGTTTACAAAGGTTCAGTTTCCATCGTACGATAATCACACTTAAAAAAGCAATATGAAAAAGGCAGTTGTAATTTGTTTATTAGCGTGTGTGGCAGCATCAGGATTTGCGCAGCAAATACCCTTGTATTCGCTGAACTTCGATAACAGGTTTGTGAACAATCCGGCAAGAGCAGGATTTAACGGCAACCCGGAGTTGTATCTCATGTACCGCAAGCAGTGGACTGAATTTAATGGTGCGCCTGAAACCCGCGCTGCAAGCTTTGACATGAACGTGAAGAAGGGCGGATTTGGTCTGTATCTGTTTAATGACATCACTGATG
>Ga0163151_10004781_pt1 | contig 17828 bp, 10 predicted proteins | sample OliLakLV19MP5IB2_FD_145596 | JGI IMG/M metagenome (GOLD analysis project Ga0163151, IMG submission 145596) | Freshwater microbial mat bacterial communities from Lake Vanda, McMurdo Dry Valleys, Antarctica - Oligotrophic Lake LV.19.MP5.IB-2 | ecosystem: Environmental > Aquatic > Freshwater >... | reverse complement strand
TCCATCTCGCGCACTACTTGGTCGGCGACATCCGCACGGTTGCGTGCCTGACCGCAGGTTTCATCAAAGAGCGTCCGCTGCCGAGTCGGGGCGCGACGGCCTTCAGTGCGGTTGATGATCTAAAACCGAACCAAACCGGTGAAGTTACGGTGGAAGATGCGTCCCTTATGATGGTCGAATTCGTCAACGGTGCGATCGGGTCGTTCGAAGCGACGCGATTCGCGGCGGGCCGGAAGAATCACAATACCTTCGAAATCTACGGCAGCGAAGGAAGCCTCGCCTTCGATTTGGAACGGATGAACGAGTTGCAATTCTACTCGCGCCAAGATCCGGAATACGCCCAGGGATTTCGCACGATTATCGCGACCGAGTCCTGTCATCCCTACGCGGCGAACTGGTGGCCGCCCGGGCACATCATCGGTTACGAGCACGGTTTCGTGCATGGGGTGGTTGACTTCATTCACGCCATTGATCGCGGAACCCCCATCGAGCCAAATTTTGCGGATGGCGTAAAGTGTATCAAAGTGCTCGATGCTGGCCTCCGTTCGGCGGCAAGCGGGCAGCGTGTGACGGTGGCGTAGGATTTCCAAATGCGACGAAGGCGCAGCGGTTTCAGGAAGCCCGCGCCCTGGCTTAACTAGGCCTCAAAGCGCTTCTTCCGCCGAAACTGGCCGGGCGTCAGGCCGGTGCGTTTCTTAAAGAAGCGCACCATATACTCCTGATATTGGAAGCCCGCCAGCTCCGCAATCCGAGGCAGGACATAGTCGGTTTCGAGCAGAAGTTGGCGCACCCGCCGAAAACGCATCTCTTGAATCTCTTCAAGAGGGGAGCGACCGATTTGTTCGCGGAATTTTTTTTCCAACCCCCGGCGCGATACTCCGGCGGCGCGGGCGACCGCCGAGACATCGAGTCCCTTGCACGCGTTCTCGCGCACGAATCGTACGGCTTTCGCGACGCGTTCGTCCTTCACTGCCACGACATCCGACGAGCGGCGGACGATCACAAGACCCGGTTCGACGTAATAGTTGGCGTTCGCGATTTTCCTTCCACGCATCATCCCGTCGAGCATCGACGCCGCTTCGAAACCGAGCTGTTGAACGTTCTGGTTCAGACTCGAAAGCGGCGTGGCCGCCATTTCGCACAGCACCGGATCGTTATCCACGCTGACAACGGCCACGTCCTCCGGGACGCGGACCTCGGCGCGACGGCAGGCGTCGAGCAGTTGCACGCCCTGAGTGTCGTGACTGACCATGATGCCGACCGGAGTCGGGAGTGTGCGCACCCACGCGGCGATCTGCTCCTGCTCCTGCTCCCAAGTGAGGTTTTGTCCAGTGAGCGCCGGACGAACGGCAACGTTGGAGAATCCCTTTTCGTGAATGGCGCGCATGAATGACTCGCGGCGCAGCCGATCCCAACCCTTGTTTCCCGTGACGCCGACATATCCGAAATTGCGCAGTCCACGTTCGAGAAAGTGCTCGACGATCCGGATGGCGATCAGCCGTTGATCGGGAAACAACGTCGGGAATTCTGGTTCGTCCAGCAAATGCCGGAGGCTGACAACGGGAATGCCGCGATCGCGGCCGGCGCGGCATACGCGCATGTCGAGACTTCGGGTGATGATGCCGTCACCCGCCCAACTCGCCAGCCAGGAGGGGTCGGGATCATCCTGTCCGCGCTCCGAGGTAAAAATCGACCACGGGCCGTGCAACCGAAGGTAGCGCGCTATCCCGAGCAGGATCTCCCGTCCGTATATTTTCGAAGTCTCAATGATCAGCGCGACGTGTGGCTGCGGGTTGCGCTTCTTGGTGGATCGAGCCATGCGCAAAATATTAATTTAATTGCGCAATTCGTCAATGTGCGAAAAAGGAAATTCGGCTATGGTAGATGTGCCAGTTTCCCATAGAATCCCCCGCCGGCTCGCATTCCCCACGGGTTTCGCTCTTCAGTGCGCTTATGGCAGTTTGGTTTCCCCCACCCCTAAACCGTGAAAAGTCCGTTACCCCACATTGCCTCTTTAGCGTTGATGCTCGCATCGATGGCTCTCGTGGACGCCCAGTCAGCATCTGCAGTTGAAAATTCGACGAGTACTGCGGAACCGGTGAAGCTCGACCCGCGATCCGCTTCCGGCAATCAAGGAATCGATAGCTTATTTGCGGAAAGTGTTCGCTAGGTTACCTAAGAGCGCGGCGGTGCGAATCGCTTGATGCTCCCCTCAACCTTTTCGGTATCATTCAAATCAAGCCCTCGCCGATAGCTCGTGTTAAATTAGCCCGAAAGCCAGTCCGGCGCCGTTATGAAACCAACCGTTAATCTTACATGAACACCTTGCCGGCCCTCCTGCGCACCGTCGCGTGCTTTGCAGTTCTCGCGATTGGCTCTTACACTTCCATGGCGGCACGAGCGTCGGTCGATGGCATTCCTCCTCCCAGAGGCACTGGCACGGATCCGACTCCGGCCACTGGGTCCTCGCCGGTGATCGAACTCTCGCCTTTCATCGTCGATACGTCTCGGGATGTGGGCTTCGTTGCTTCGGACTCTCTCGCTGGCGGCCGGCTTTCCAGTGACCTGCGCGACACCGCTGCCGCGTATTCGGTGCTGACCCGGGAGTTCATTGACGCGTTGCAGCTTACCGACCTTAAGGACGCGACGAAGTGGACCGTCAACGCCAGTTCCAATCAAGATGACTCATCCAACGACTTGATCGGCGGCCTGCCGGGAGTCGCGTCCGTGTATACAACCCGCGGCACCAACTCGAACGGCCAGTTCCGTAACTTTTTTCCCACCACGTTCAATCCGGACAGCTATAACATCGACCGCTTCGACTATTCGCGGGGTCCGAATGCCGTGCTCTTCGGGCCCGGTGGCATCAGCGGAACGGCCAACATCGTGACCAAGCGCGCGCTCCTGCAAAAACGCTTTACTGAACTCCGCTTACAATTCGGCGCGTGGGACAAGCGTCGCGCCTCCCTCGATACCAATATTCCTGTCGCCAAGAATTTCGCGATGCGAGTAAATGCGCTTCTACACGAGGCGGGGGACTGGCGTGAAAATACGTTCGATCACCGGCAAGCGTTGCATGTCGCTGGGACTTGGCAGGCGAACAGAAAGCTGCGGATAACGGCCGAAGCGGAATGGGGTCGGAGCGAGCGTGCGGTCGCCATCGTTACTCTATTGGATCAGGTGAGCGGCTGGGATGGCACCACGGTATTCAATGGGCCAACCGAAACGATACCTGCAGCGATGGCAAATGCGAGCAGCGCGGCGAGATACCCGGCACCGCATTTCCTCTTCGCGTCGCCGCTCGCTGGCCAGGACGTCTTGGACTTCGGCAACAATGTGCGCACGCGCGGCGGCAACACATCCACGGCCATCCCGGTTGGCGGTGTCATCGTGAACGGATCCTCCGCGAGCGTGGCGAATTTCAACATGCTGAATTCGATCAATCTCCCGAGCTGGGAGGCGCGCATGCGGAACATCTACAATTCACCTCTAGTGCCGCAGGCGACGAAGGACTTTTTCACGCGCATCAACTCGTCTGGCAGCGATTTTTCCCAGACTTTGGACGCCCCCAATTGGTATTTACGTTACCGCACGCTTACGCTTTCCGCGGACCAAAAGCTGAGCGATCGATGGTTTCTACAGCTCAGCGGGAATTACCTGCGGCACTGGTATTTGACCGAGTTGGTCGCGCGCAGCAGCATGAATGCGATACTGCTGGATCTGACACGCACACTGCCGAGTGGCCAGCCCAACAGCGGCTTTCTTCACCCGTTCAGTGAGTTCTTTCGGCAACAAGCCCCCTACGAGGTCGAGAACAAGAACCTGCGCGCGTCTTTGGCCTATGTGGCCAAAGACACCCGTTGGGGAGGCATCACTCTCAATTTTTCCGGCGGCATCGATCGAAGCTCGGCTAAATTGACTCGATCCATTTATGCGGTCACCCGGCTGACAAGCAACCCGAGGACCTGGGGCGCCGTCTCGACCATCAACGGAGTTTCAGTTGATCCACGGATATTTTATCGTTACTATTGGACCCAGAACACCCCCGGGAACCGACCTCTTCCGCTCAACCCGACTCCGGTCCCATTGACATTAAGCGGCCAGAACTTCACCGGCTATCCGGATTGGGTTTTGGATACAAATTCCCTCACGTCGAATAGTCTGACGTCCGCGGACAACACGTTCGCGCAGGCTTCTGCCCAATGGTCGTTCTGGAAGAAGAAAATCAACCTGTTCGGCTCGACCCGCTACGATGCCTATCACGCGCGGGTACTCACGCCGCCCCCGTTGGTCAGCGCGCCGGAATATGCCGAAGGCTGGGATGGCAGCTCGGTCCCTTGGAGGTCCACGGTTCCCAACGCGACTTATTTCAGTCTCCCGGCGGCGCAGCGAAGCCTGTATTCTTCCCCGGACGTCAACGCCTACCAGCCTACCTACGCCGTCGGCTCGGTCGTGCATCTCAAGCCGTGGTTGGCTGTCTTTGGCGACTACGGAACGAGTTTCAATGCCAATGGCGTCGGACGAGATATCTACGGCAGTATCTTCGCCCCTCGCGTATCCAAAGGCTGGGATGCGGGCTTCCGTTTCTCGTTTCTGCAAGGTAAGGTCGTGGCGAGCGTCAATCGCTACGGGGGGAATGAAGAAAATCAGCAAATCGCAACCGGCGGAGTACCGAATCTCACTTTTTCTCTCGAACCGCAGATTACGAACATCATCAATGCCCGACCCATTGGCGCGGGCACACCGGGCAATGCGCGGGGCTTGGCCAATGTGCCTACCGGCTACTCCGATCGGCGCGATTTGAAGGCCGACGGCTACGAGTTCGAACTTACCGCCAATCCGACCAAAAGTGTTCGGTTGATGGCCAACTTTGCAGTCCCAAAAGCTTACCAGACCAACGCGTATTCCGGCACCCGCGATTATCTGGCCGGAAACGACGGTGTCTTGCGGCAGATCCTTAACGATGCGGGAGTAAACATTGACGCGAACAACAACGCCTCGGTCGGTCCGGACTTTAGCCCTGACGCCGCAGCCGCGGCGCAGGCGTGGAACAATCTGGCCCAATTTCGCACCGCGGTGGTGGCCGGTGCGCAGAAAATCCCACGTCTGCCGGGTTATACGGCTAACCTGTATGTGGATTATCGCATCGATTGGACGGTGCTTCGGGGGCTCCGGACCGGAGCCGGGATCAACTACCGCGGGCGGGAGATTATTGGCAATCATGGTGGCAACCAAATTCCTAATCCGGCGAATCGTGTCCAATCGATTGCCGATCCGAAAGCCAGCCCCTATAGCTACGTTCACGGTGAGTCGTTCTATACGGTTTCGTTGACCGTAAGCTATCCCTTTCGGCTTAAAGAAGAGCGCACCCTGAGCGTGGCAGTACGCGTCGACAACGTGCTCGATGATCGTGACGTCCAGTATTTCAACACGGCGCCGCGACCGCCCGACGGGAATCTGACGAGCGCCGCCCGGGTCGCTTCGCCCAATTCGTTTTATTACAAGACGCCGCGGAATCTCACCCTGACCACAACCCTGCGATTCTAAGTGTCCCATATCAACGCTTGTGACGTTTGTTGCTGTGCTTTCCTACCCATGCCATTGATACCTGTAATGCGTTTAGTCGCCAGCTTCACGTTGACGCTACTGATTTCCCCGGGAGTGGTTGCCCAAACCTCCGCCGCCTCCGAAACGAAAGGCGACCAAGCAGTGATCCTATCCCCATTTGAAGTGAACACCTCACGCGACGTCGGCTTCGTGGCGGCGAGTTCGCTCGCTGGCGGACGACTCGCGAGCGACCTGAAGGATACCGCTGTCGCCTACTCGGTCCTCACCCGCGAGTTTCTCGACGCGGTGGCGATCACCGATCTGGCGGAAGCGACGAAGTGGACCGTCAATACGAGCAGCACGCAGGACGATGCCAGCAACGCGCTGATCGCCCGCAGTGTTAGCTATAATTCGCGCGGCGTCGGCGCCGGCTCGCAGTATCGCGATTTCTTCCCGAGCACCTTCAATCCCGACAGCTACAACGTCGAGCGCTTCGACTACGCCCGGGGTCCCAACGCGATTCTGTTCGGCCCCGGCGGCATCGGTGGCACCAGCAACGTCGTCACCAAGCAAGCGACGCTTGGCAAACACACCCAGCAACTCGGCATGCAGGTGGGTTCGTGGCATCGACGTCGGATCACGACCGATGTGAACCTGCCCATCGGCGATCGCGCGGCGCTGCGTTTCAACAGCGCGTATCAGGATACCGCTAGCTGGCAGCAGAACGTGTTCGACAACCGCCGTCTGTTTCACTTGGCCGGTGTAATCAAACCCGTGCCCAAGCTCCGGCTGAATTTCGATGGCGAGTGGGGCAAAAAAGAGCAGAACGTCGCGATCTCAAGCCTGCTCGACATCTTCACAGGCTGGGACGGCATTACAACTTTTGCGGCGCCGACGGCGAGCATCCCCGGCCCGCTTGCGATCTCGAGTAGTGCGCAACGTTTTGCTTCACCGCACCTCGTCATTTCGCCCGCGAGCACGGGCAATGCACGGCCGTTCGATTACGGCAACAACGTCCGCACCCGGGGCGGCGCGCAGGCCGCCGGGTTGACTGTTGGTGGTGTGCCGGTTGCGAGCACGCTCTCACCAGGCATCGCCAACTTTGCGATGCTGAACGCGATCAATCTCCCGAGTTGGGAGACGCGCCTGAAAAATATCTTCCAATCGCCCATCGTGCCGCAAGGGACGAAGGACTTTTTCCGCGACCTCGGACTCAACCGAACAACGTTCACGGAGAATCTCGATGTGCCCAACGTCTATAACAAATATCGAACGTTCTCCGGCACGGCACGTTTTCAGGTGAATGACCGGCTGTTCGTCGAGGCATCGGGCAACTATCTCTGGCAACATTGGGCCAATGAGCTTACGGCCCGTAGCATCATGCAGCAGATCCTCATCGATCTTACGCAAACGCTGCCAAATGGTCAGCCAAACCCCGGTTTCCTTCAGCCATTTAGCCTGAATACCCGCACGGTGCATTTCTCAGTCAACGAGACCGAGAACTACCGCCTGGCGGCCGCCTACGTCCTCAACGAGACCCGGTTCGGCAGCTTCACTTTCAGCGCCAACGCCGGGGGACAATACGCCACCTCCACAAACCGCCGGCTCCTTTATTCGCTCGCCGGGCTCACGGCCGACCCGCGGAGCTGGGGCGCGTCGTCGACGATCAACGGCGTCGCGGTCGATCCACGTTTTTATTATCGGTACTATTGGACAATCAACACGCCGGGAAACCGGCCCCTCTCCCCTCCGCTCGTCGTCGATTCGGGCCCGATGACCGTGAACGTCAACGGCCAGAACCTCACTGGCCGGCCGGCTTGGCTGCTCGAACCGGCCGGCATCTCGGCCGACATCGATACGATCTCGGAGCTCAACTACGCGCAATCGGCGATGAACTGGAAATTTTGGAAAAACCGGGTGAACATCCTCGCCGCCGGCCGAATTGACGACTACACCGCGCGTCAGAAGAGCCCTCCGCAGTTGTTCGCTGACGCGGCCTACGGTCCCGGTTGGGATGGATTCAGCGTGCCGTTCAGGCCGGTCGCGCCCGCGAATTACTTTCAGCTCAATGTCGATGAACAGGCGCGTTATTCGCCGCCTCGAGTCCATGTTCGCCATGCCACCTACGCGGTCGGCGCGGTGTTTCACGCGACGAAATGGCTGAGCCCATTCGCCAACTTTGGCACGAGCTTCAATCCGAACGGTGCGGGCGTGGATATTTTCGGCGGCACCTTCGAGCCGCGCACCTCGGAAGGCTGGGACGTCGGCCTGCGGTTCGCCCTGTTTGGTAGTCGGGTGATCGCGACGGCCGGACGGTATGTCGGCAAGGAAATCGGCCAGCAGATTAATGTTGGTTCCGCGGCCGGGCTGACCTTCGCGCTCGACGGACAAATCAACAACATCATCAACGCGCGACCCGTCGGCGCTGGCACCGCCGGCAACATCCGCAATTTGTCCGCAGTACCGCGCGCATACGGCGATCGGCGCGATTTGCAGAACGAGGGCTACGAGTTCGAGCTGCTCGCGAATCCGACGAAGAGTTGGCGGGTGATGGCAAACATCGCCTTGCCTGTGGCCTCGCAGACCAACGCCTACGCCGATTCGCGTGAGTATCTCGCGCGCAACGAGTCGACGCTGCGCCAGATCCTTAACGACGCGGGCGTGACAATCGGGGCGAACGACCAGGCCATCATCAGCGCCGATGCAAGCCCCGATGCACCGAACGCCGCGACGGGCTGGAACAATCTGCAGACGTTCAAATCAGCGGTGATCACCGGCGAGCAAAAAGTCAACCGCCTGCCAAAGGTGACCGCGAATGCGTTTATCGATTACACGTTTTCGACCGGACTTCTGCGTGGCTTCACGTTTGGGGCCGGTGTGAATTACCGCGGTCGCGAAATCATCGGCAACTACGGTGGTGCTCTGATGGCCAACCCGACGAATCCGACGCAGTCGATCGATAACCCGGCGCTTGGGCCGCTGGACTACGTTTACGGCAGCTCCTATTACACGGGCACGCTAACGGTCGGCTATCGGGTGCGATTGAAGAAAGCCACCAACCTCACCTTGAACTTGAGAATCGATAATCTCTTCGATTACCGGGAGCCGCGTTACTACAATACCGTGCTGCGACCGCCGGGAGGCGACCTCAGCTCGTTCGCCCGGGTGACAACGCCATATCAGTTCTTCTACCTTACGCCGCGCAACTTCACCCTCACTACAACGCTTCGCTTCTGAACGCCTACCCAGCCGAATATCACCCATGTTACACCCCTTTTCGTTGTTCCGAACCTGGATTCTGCCTGCTTTTTTTGTCGGCTTGTTTGTCACCATAGTCAGCGCGGCGGCGGCCCCGGCCGATCTCTGGTCGCGGGAGAATCTCGTGGCTTGGTGCATCGTACCCTTCGACGCGATGAAGCGTGATCCGGAGGCTCGTGCAGAAATGCTGCAGCGGCTCGGCTTTCGCCAATTCGCCTACGACTGGCGGGCGGAGCATGTGCCGCTCTTCGATGCCGAGGTGGAGGCGTGCCGGCGCCACCGCATCGAGATTGTCGCCTGGTGGTTCCCCACGCGGCTCGATGACAATGCGCGCAAGATCCTCGACGTGATCGAGCGGCAGAAAATCCGGCCGCAACTCTGGGTGACCGGCGGTGGCGAACCCGCGAAGACTGAAGCCGAGCAACAGACACGAATCGCAACGGAAGTGACGCGATTGCGGCCCATCGCCCAGGCCGCGGCACGCGTGGGAACATCCGTCGGGCTCTACAATCACGGCGGCTGGTTTGGCGAACCCGACAACCAGATTGCGATCGTGCGCCAGCTCAACGCGGAGAAAATCGGAAATGTCCGGATGGTATATAACTTCCACCACGGCCACGAGCATATCGCGGACTTCGCTGCGCGTTGGGCACGGATGGCGCCATGGGTCGACACGGTAAACCTTAACGGCATGACCCTGAACGGCGACAAGACAGGCAAGAAGATCAGTTACCTCGGCGACGGCGATCAGGAGCTCGCGATGATGCGCATCATCCAGGAAAGCGGCTGGCGCGGGAAAATCGGTATTCTCAATCACCGCACCAACGTCGATGCCGAGGAAGGCCTGCGCCGAAACCTTTCCGGCCTCGACCAACTCGCTCCCCGGCTGCGCGCGGCGTCGCGTTGACGATGGCGATGGAGCGTCGAAACGAGGGGAACACGGTCGTGGCATGAATCGGCGACGGTTCCTCCGCACCGGCACCGCGAGCCTCGCGCTGGCCGGGCTCGACGCGGCCTCTTCGCGTGGCCAACCGATGCCGCGAAAGCCTTGTAAGGCTCCCTTTCGGCTGCTCTACGGCAACGACCTGACTAATCTACTGTCGTGCAACAGTCCCTTCCATCGCCGCGGCGAACCATTCACCGCCGACAAGCTCAGGGCGTCGATTGATGAGGCGGTGGGCGCGGATGTGCAATTATTGCAGCCGGGGCTGACGTATGTGCCCCTGTGGTCGAGCAAGCTGTATCCGCCGCGCGAGCACTTCCACTGGTGGCGCGAGACCTTTCCCGGTACGCCCCTGCACGAACTGGGCGATTACATGCTGCAGGGCGGCGATGTGGTGCGCGTGTTCGTGGAGCGCTGTCGGGCACGGGGCGTGGCGCCCTTCATCTCGCTGCGCGTCAACGATTATCATCGTCTCGAATTTTTGGATGCGCCGGCCGGCACGCCGCTCGGCGCCTTCGACTCGCTGACCCTCGACCGTTTTCGCCGGGAACATCCTGATTATCGCCTGCGGCCGGTCAATTACCCTCCGGTTGAAGCCGGCGGGATGACGTCGAAGCAGTTGTTCGCGGCGCGGCACGACGCCGTATTGAACTGGGCGATTCCGGCGGTGCGCGAACGCTTTCTCGGTTTCGTATCCGAGATCGTGCGCGACTACGACATTGCGGGCTTGGAGCTGGATTTTCTGCGGCACTTCAATCTGTTTCGCCTCGATCAAACCACGAGCGCGGAGCGGGCCACGATCGTGACGGAGCTCATCCGACGCGTGCGGCGAGAGCTGGACGCCGCCGCCGGCTCGGTGCGCCGCTGGCTCAGTGTTCGCATCCCGGCGGCGCTCGCAGTGCATGATCCACTCGGGCTCGACGTGGCGTCGCTGGCGTCGGCTGGAGTCGATATGTTCAACCTCTCCTCGAACTATTTCACGGTGCAACAGGACCTCGACGTGGCGGAGATTCGCCGGCGCGCGCCGCTGGCGGCGCTCTATGTGGAGATGACGCATTGCACGATGGTCGGTGCCGATCTCACGCGCGGACACGGCGACAATTTCTCCTATCGGCGGGCAACGGCGGCCCAGTATCATACCACTGCGGAACTCCAACGCGCCCGAGGCGCAGACGGCGTGAGTTTTTTCAACTTCACATATTTTCGGGAATATGGACGTGAGCCGGAGCGCGGACCGTTTGGCGAGCCGCCATTCGACGCGCTGCCGCAGCTTGCGGCGAGAACGTTTCCGGCGGGCATGCCGCGCCACTACTTCCTGGCGCCAGCATGGCGGTCGCCGTATCGCAACCGCGTGCAGCTCCCGCTCAAGGTCGCCGACGCTGGGCAGGCGTCAGTGCGGTTCGACCTTGCGCGTCCCTCAGCCGGCTGGCGCACGCGTGGATGGCTCCGGCTCCAGACTGAAACGCCGATCCCGGCGGCGCGGTGGCAGGCGAAGCTCAATGGCACCGTGCTGGAACCAGTAGCCTCGGCGGCGGTACCGCGCGATCCGCATCCGGCGCTGCAAGGCACCGCGGAAACGCTCGCGACGTGGGCCGTGCCCCGCGAGCTCGTTCGCGACAAGATTAACGAAGTCACGCTTTCGCTCTCAGCCGGCGCGGCGGCGACCCTTTTATTTGTTGAACTTTTGTTCCTGTGAAATTCATTGCTCTAGCCTATGGTTTTCTCCGTCGTCTGGATGTTAGCGCTCTGGCGTTGGCGCTGGCTGATATCACCGCGCCCGCGACCCGGGCGAATGACGCAGAGTATCACGTCATTCCCGCGGCGCGTTCCGAGGAGCTGACCCCAGCCAACGGCTGGCCAGCGCTTGACGAGTTTCGCACCTGGAGCCGCTCGCTGGGCGGCCCGACCTCGAATCGTTTCTCCACGCTCGATCAGATCACGCCAGCAAATGTGGCGCAGCTGGAGGTCGCGTGGACTTACAACTCCAAGGACGGCAACGCCAATCTTCAGGCCAATCCGATCGTGGTCGACGGCGTGATGTTCGCGCCGACGGCCGGGCATCACATCGTCGCAATCGACGCGCTCCGGCGACCGGCTCGCCGGTCGCGGGTTTCGGGCGCGAAGGTCGCGCGGCGCTGCCGACCGGCGGTGGCGTCACCGGCGCGGTGTGGAAAGACGTGCTGATCGTGCCGGGCTTCGGGCGCGATGTGTTCGGCTACGATGTCGTCACGGGGGCCCTGCGCTGGCGGTTTCACACGATGCCGCAGCCCGGCGAGTTCGGCTTCGACACGTGGCAGGGGCAGGAAACGGGCGCCAACTGCTGGGGCGGCATGGCCCTCGACGAATCGCGCGGGATAGCGTTTGTGGCGACCGGCTCGCCCAAGCCCAATTTCATCGGCACGGGCCACCTGGGGCAGAATCTCTTCTCCAACTGCGTCCTCGCGCTCGATGCGGCGACTGGCCGGCGGGTCTGGCACTTCCAGGAGATTGCGCACGACATCTGGGATCTCGACCTTCCCGCGCCGCCCAACCTCGTCACGGTCACGCGCGACGGGAAAAAATACGATGCGGTCGCGCAGGTGACGAAGATCGGCAATACACTGCTACTCGACCGCACGACGGGCAAACCGCTCTTCCCTTACCGCTTGCGCCGCGCGCCGGACTCGGTCCTGCCGGGCGAGGAGACGTGGCCCTGGCAGCCCGACCTCGAGCTGCCCGAGCCCTTCGGCAAACAGGCGTTTCATCGCGACGAGATCACCGACCGCACCCCCGCGGCCCGCGCTCACATAGAGGCTATGTTGTCACGCGCCAACCTCGGCTGGTTCACGCCATTCGAGGTCGCCAAGCCAACCGTCTTCTACGGCGTGCACGGCGGCGCGGAATGGACCGGCGCCGCCGTCGATCCGCGCACCGCGCGGCTCTACGTGAGCGCGAACCACCTGCCGTGGGCCATCACGATCTTCCGCGACGATGACCCCGTGCCCCTCGTGCCCGCGACCGCGGGCGAAGAGATGTATCGGCAGTGGTGCGCCGGTTGCCACGGCGCGGACCTCAAGGGCATCGGGATGGTGCCGCCTCTGCGTGGCTTGCGGCACCGGATGGACGAAGCGGCGCTGCTCGACCTGATCGCCACGGGGCGCGGCGCGATGCCGCCCATGCCCATGCTCGGCGCGGCGCCGGGCAAGGCCGTCGCGGATTTTCTCCTCGTGCGCGACCGGCCGGTCCCGCCTGCGCGGCCCGGGCCGCCGAAGTATGCGTTTGGCGGATACAAGAAGCTCCTCGATCACGAGGAATACCCCGGCATCGTGCCGCCGTGGGGCACGCTCAACTGCCTCGATCTCAACACCGGGAAACTCCTCTGGCGCGTGCCGCTCGGCGAGTATCCCGAGCTTACACAAGCCGGCCTGCCGAAAACGGGCACGGAGAATTTCGGCGGCGCCATCGTCACGGCCGGTGGGCTCGTGTTCTGTTCGGGCACCCGTGACCGGAAGATCCGCGCCTTTGCCGCGGACTCGGGCGCCGAACTGTGGGCGGCGGAACTGCCGCTGCATGGCACCGCCCCGCCGACGACCTACGCGGCCGGCGGGCGACAGTTCGTCGTGGTTGCGGCGACCGGCGGCGGAAAACTCGGCGGTCCCGTGGGCGACGCCTGGGTGGCGTTCGCCCTGCCTGCCACGGCGGCAAACTTGCCCGCGGTGCCGGCACGACACTGAATCCGAGGACACTCTTATAGATACCATGGAAACGAACATTCCGACCCGGACCAAGTCCTCGCGTTTACGGCGAGCTGAAACGCGATATCACGGCCTGCGCGGTCCGACCCGGCGAACACCTTGTCCGGCGCGACCTCGTCCAGCGCTTCGGCATCAGCCTCTCGATCGTTAACGAAGCGCTCGGCCGCGAAAGCGACAACGACCTGGTTGAGACCACCGAGGTTCTGAGCCGTGAGTTCGCATCGGAAGCGGTTTGCCTGCTCCAGACGAAGCCGCGCGGCGACCGCGCTGGGATCCTGCCGGCCGTGGAAAGCTTCAAGCTGATGCCGCAGGGATCGGGCCGGATTGACCTCGGGCTTCGGGACGACGGCGGCGGTGGAATCCGTGCCGGTGTACGTCACCCGATAGATTCCCGACTGCACCCGGCGACCGCCGATGGCGAGATACATGGCGCCGTCATCCGGGTGGATCAGCGCGTCGGTCAGGGGCAGCGGAGCGCCGGAAAAAAATTCCTCGCGAGTGGCGCGGTAGGTGGCTCCGGCCGGCTCGAGCTGGATCGCATGCAGCTTCCCCCAACTCCAATCGAGGATGAAGAGAGCATTCTGGTATCGAGCGGGGAATTTCGCGCCGTAGCCAAACGTCATCCCGGTGGGCGAGCCCGGCCCGATGTCGATCACCGGCGGCAGGTTGTCTGGATAAAAAGGCGGACGCTTTCCGGCGCCGTTGCGCCAGCCAAACTCCGCGCCGCTGACCACGTGGCAGACGCGGGTTGGCCGGTACCACGACGTATTAAAGTCGTACTCCATATCGGCATCGTAATTGAAGACCTCACCTTCGCGGTTGAGCGCAGCGTCAAAGATATTGCGAAATCCCACCGCCACCGTCTCGAACGTCTTCCCGTCGGGACTGACCCGATATATAATCCCATCGGGAGCGAGGGTATCGCGCATGAAGCCGCGCCCGTCGGGCATTCGCGGCAAAAGATGATCCTCACCCCAGTTGCGGGGCACCGGTGACGTAGCGGCGGTTTCGGTGAGCTTGGTCTTGTTACCACAAACCAGATACAGACCCTGGCCGTCGGGCGTAGGCAGGATCGCGTGGACGCCGTGGTCGCGTTGCGTCGTGAGTGCACGCAGGAGTTCCACCCGGTCGAGCTGATCATCACCATCGCTGTCCGACACCCGGTAGAGGCCGGAGGTCATCTCGTTGTCATAATCGTTAACCGCGACGTACAGCGCCCCGAAGGCCCACACCATTCCATTCGCCGCGCGGATTTTTGCCGGCACCGCTTCGACGCTGGCGGGATCGAGTGGTTGCCCGGCAGGTGGAGGACTGAAGCGATAGAGCCCGCCGTATTGATCGCTCGCGTAAATCCGTCCCTTCGGATCGAGGCAGAGATTGACCCACGAGCCCTGGTGAGCGGGCACCGAGTAAAGCAGTTCGATCCTGAAACCGTCAGCGATCTTCAAACGGCTCACCGGCGTCGCCTGGTTCTCGCCGATTCGCGGACCGACCGCTTCCGGCCGGGCGACCTCTCCGGGCGTGGCGGTTTTTCCGGCGCGAGCCTTCTTCGGCGCCGTCTCCGCCGCAAAGACCGTGGCCGAAAACAGGAGCAGGGTGGCGGTTGCCGCACGGGCGAGCCGGAGTTGGTTCACGATAAATAAGGGGTCGGAGATTTTAACGCAGGTTTGGCGAACGGGTGCCGCCCGGATTCGGAACCGCGAATCCGGGGGCAGGGTCGCGGTGTGGACCGGTACGCGCGCCCCGGTCAATCAACCCGCGCTTGCGATGTTGGGCTGGCTGCGATCGAGGCCGGTACGATTCAAATTACTTTGCCGTCAGGGCATGGAACTCAGCGGCGAAGCGGCCGCCGACTTCGTTCTGGGCCGCCGTATCTAAATGCACGTTGTCGCCGATGTTCGTTTTCAGACCGCGCGCGTCGACGCAAGCGGTGTTCGGCACCTTGCCAGGCAGCGCCAACAGGAGGCGGTTAATGTCCCCCTTGCGACCGGCACCGTCCCCGGCCGTCATTTCACCGATCGTGCACGCGACGAACGGGAGCGCGGGCTCGCCCAAGTCGGCGCGGAGATCGCGCACCAGCTGGTGCAATCTTTTCTCGTAAAGCGCGAATCGCGCGTCGGGCGCGTCGCCCTCGCCCTGCAGCCACAGCGCGGCGCGGATTCGCCCTTGCACCGGGTGCCCCGCCGCGAGGGCGAGTTGCGCGCGCCGCAGCGCCTGATCATAGAGACGCTCCCCTTTCTGCCAGTGCATGATGGATGTGCCGCCGACGGCACAGGGACTCAGGCCGATGCGACGATCGGGCGCGCGGCTCAATACCGCCTCGGCAAACGCCAGACCCGGGCCAACCCCGGCGTTGTCCGCGCCCTTGAAGGTTTTGGCGTCGCCCGTCAGGTGCAACGGATGCCGCGCGACGTACCACGCATCGTCCCTAAGATGCATCATCACAATTCGAGGATCACGGCTTGGCATCTCCGGCATCAGGCCGCGTCCTTTCATGTTCGACTGCCCCAGCAGGAGGAACAGGTCGAGCCGCGTCTGGCCTTCAGGCAATCGCGCGAGGTCGATGGGGGACAAGGGCGGATTGGTGGGCGGTGGAGTCTCCACTTGGAGCTTGGTCCGGGCCTTCTTGGTTTCCTGAGCGACGAGCCGTGGCAGTATTGCCAAGGCAGCGCCGGCGGTCAGCGTCGCCAGCCATTGGCGCCGCGATGACGATTCAGTTACGGGCATCGGGGTGAAATTCGTGGTGGCACGATTCAGTCTTTCGTGGCCGGGCGACCGGGTATCTTGAGCAACGGTACGTTCCTGGTCGGCAACCACCGCGCGAGGTCCGCTTTCACTCGGTCGAATTCTGGATTGTTCGCCAGATTGGTGAACTCATCCGCGTCCTTCCGGTGATCGTAGAGTTCCTCGCTGCCGTTGGCATAGTGGATGTAGCGCCAGCGGCGATCGATCACGGCATGGTTGTTGGGTAGCCACGTGGAAACGACCGGGCGATCCCACGCGGCGTCGGGATCCTGCAATAAAGGCCGGAGACTGCGGCCCTCGTGACCCGGCACCGCGGGAAGTCCGCACAGATCGTTCAGGGTGGGCGCAAGGTCGAGGAGCGCCGTCGGAGCGTCGGTCTGCAATCCCGGCCGGATGCCTGGACCGGTGATCATCATCGGCGTGCGCGTTGACTCGGCCCACAGCGTCCGCTTGGCCCAGTGCTGCTTTTCACCCAGGTGAAATCCGTGATCGCTCCAAAGCACGATGATCGTGTTGTCGGCCTGGGGACCCGCGGCCGCCGCGTCGGCCACGATCCCGACGCAATGATCCATAAAACTGATACACGCGAGATACGCTTGGACGTACGCGCGCCACTTGCCGGTCGCGAGCACGTCGGCATGCTTCGGCGCCACGGCCTTGGTTCGCGTGATGTCACTTTCCGGAATGTCCTCCATGTCCTCCGGCGGGGCCTTCGGGAGGGTGAGCTTCGCCGGATCGTAGAGATCGAACCAGCGCTGCGGGACGTGCAGCGGCACGTGCGGTCGGTAGAAGCCAACGGCGAGAAAGAAAGGCTGCTCGTGCTTGCGCCCCAGTTGTTCCGCGGCCTTTCGGGCCAATTGATAGTCGCCCATCTGCTCATCCTTTTCCGGGAATGCCCCGTAGTCCCAGGATTTCAGCGGCCAGTTCATCCGCTCCGGTGGCGGCGGGTTACGGCTGATTCCAAGATTCACGTCAAACGTCGCGGCGAGCCGGCCCTGGAAACCCGAGTGCAGAAGCTTGCCACCTCCGATCGTGCGGTAGCCGTGCTGCTTGAAATGAAGCGGGATCGGCACGTCGTTCGCGAGCGACGTGGCCTCATGGAAATCGGCATTAAATTCGTAGCACCCCGTGGTGGACGGCAGCTTCCCGGAAAAGACACTGACCCTCGACCCCATGCACACCGGCACCTGGCAATGCGCATTGGTGAACAGCATGCCGCGAGCCGCCAGCCGATCCAAGTGCGGCGTTTTCACGTCGGGATTGCCGCCGAGGCAGCCGATCCAGTCGTTCAAATCGTCGATCGCAATGAAGACGACGTTCGGAGGAGCGGCTGCCGCCCGGAGGCCGCCGTCAGCAGCCGCGATGGCTGTAACCAGAATTAGGTTACGGATGACTGTGCGAATGAAGGAGGACACGGGACGGGCGGGACAAATGGTGAGCGACTCAGGGCGTCCACGTCGTGAGGGCCTTGCGCCGTTGGACGGGCCACCAGTTCGTTATCTTCCCCGCGAGTCGGACGACGATTTCGGGATGTTCCGCGGCGACGTTCTTCGTCTCGTGGGCGTCCGCCAGCAAATCGCAGAGCTGCGGGCGCCGCTCTC
>Ga0163151_10004780_pt1 | contig 17835 bp, 12 predicted proteins | sample OliLakLV19MP5IB2_FD_145596 | JGI IMG/M metagenome (GOLD analysis project Ga0163151, IMG submission 145596) | Freshwater microbial mat bacterial communities from Lake Vanda, McMurdo Dry Valleys, Antarctica - Oligotrophic Lake LV.19.MP5.IB-2 | ecosystem: Environmental > Aquatic > Freshwater >... | reverse complement strand
GACTCCTTCAAAACACCAATGATCTGCTCTTCGCTGTGCCGCTTTCTCATCTGTCGTCCTCCCTGTCGTTGTGTTAGCAACCGGAGAACTAACTTTCAATTGGCTTTAATTATTGGGGTCGGGTCATGGTGGCCGGAATGGTCCGGAAAACGCAGCGGTCAACAGTTGTACTTCCGGCAAATCGGTGGCGCCGAGCGTGGCGCGTCCGACAATGATTTCTGGAACGTCCTTGGCAAGAGAGCGCAGGAGGTCGCAGGTCGTCTTGCCACGCGCGTTCTCAGCGAAAATGCGTGTAGCGCTTGCACGTAACTTCGCCGCTGGCGGCGCAGTTACGGAACCGTCGATATTCTCGATGGGGCGTCTCGCTGTAGCATGGCTTTCGTTGTTCCCTCACGTCTTCGACTTCACCAACCGCGCCCCTTTCGGGTCATAGACGTAGTTCGTGATGCTGCCGTCCTTAATACGCTCGACGGCCTCGTTCACGACGAAGAGAGGAACGAGAAACCATTCGCGCGGCCTGACGGGGTTGCCGAAGCGGTCTTTGATTTCGACGTCGAGTTGCGCGGGGGCGAAGACCTTGCGGATCAGGTTTTCCAGCTTCACGCGGTTGATGTTGTACAGGACGTAGGTAGCGACGACATCAACGTCGGCCATCAGGTAGGTCGGGTCCAGGCGGGCGTTGGCGACGCGGGTTTCGACCTTTCCGCCGGTGACGCCTATCTTGTGCAGGACATCGCGGTTGGCCGCGACAACAGGATTCTCCGATTTGCTACGGAGGACGTAGATAGTGCCGCTGGCGAGGTCGTCCTGCTCCGGCTCGTTGCCAAACAGAAGCCCGGCATTCGCTTTGATGACGCGACGCCCAATTGGTTGGTCACCATCCGGGTAGAGCGCGCGGGATAGCGACCGGAGCAATAAATCACCCTCGGTTCGGTTGGAGAAAATGATGCGCAGCCTGGGATTATAGCGGCCGTCCTTGGTGGCATTTTCTTCCTGTGATGCCGCGACGTAAGCGATCAGCCCGCCAACAATAAAAAAATCCCCTACCGAGATGAGGGCGTCTATATCCTTCCTGAATGGCTTGCTTGTCCAACGACCATCTTTCAATCCAATGGTCACATCGTCAAATAGGGGCGCGAATGTTTCAAAGTCACCGCAGGGCTTACGTTGCGCGATTTCCTCGGCGGCGCGCTTTTCCGCGCTGGCCCGGACATGGTGCAGAGACGTGATGTCATCCGCACTATCTGAACCGGCAAGCTCTGACATAAGTTCATTTTCGTCGATGACTTCGTCTTTTTGCGGGGCGGGACTTGTCGCTCCGGCAAGCAAGCCCTGGCGATCAAGGGGCGCAAGAATAGTGCGGCAGTCTTCGAGCGCCCGTAGACGGTCGAGGCGCACGGCATAAAGCCTCTCGAATATGTCCTTGTCTTCTCCGTGTTGTGGGGTGCGGCCATTCTTTTCGACGAACCGCTGTATTTCCTCGAAACCAGCGATGATGCGTTCCTCGCGCGGCGAGCGGCCACCTGTTTTTTCCGGTACGTCGAATTCGGCAAGCTCGCCAGCCAATTCGTTGATGGTGGGGTCAGTCATAGCTGCCCTCTTTTTTGAAACGCATGAAGGCGGTGGCGCCTTCAGCCATGCGCCGTTCCCATGAATCCTGTGAATCGAGAGAAGGCACTCGTCCCCGTTCCTTTTTGAATATCACGGCGCGCACGGCAATGGCTTTCGCTTCCTCCGGCGTTAGACTCGTGCGCTTGGCGGAAATCGCTTTCGCGACCTGTTTTAAACTCTCCTCGCTCATGGTCTTTGAGAGTATTGCGTAGGCCTCGCTGAACGGATTGATGCGGTCAATGAGGTCGATATCGAGATCGCGCACATCCATGGCAAACCGGCGCACACCATCGAGAAGAGCGGTGTTTGTGGTCTGCCCCGTATCACCGCTGTTACCGCTCAACGCATACTGCTTTGCCTGTTGCGTCAGATTCAGGGCGGCAATGGCGTGCTGACGGACCGCCTCCTGGTCTTCCACGTCAAGGTCGGGGTATTTATCCTTGATAATTTTTCCCATGCGCACTTGCGTCAATTCTTCGGGAATCAGTTCCTCGTCGAACAGTCCACGTTCGATGGACGTTTTGTCCTGTACGAAGGCGGCAATGACCTCATTCAAATCCTCCTGACAGATACGCGTGGCTTCCTTGCTTTTGGGCACGGTGAGGCCCTTGATTTCGATTTCGTATTTTCCCGTCTGCTCATTGACACCGACATTGCACTTCGTCGGATCATACCCGCTCGTGCCATAATTCAAGCCCGGCGTTGGCCCATTGTCGGGGTGCTTGGGTTTGAACTCGAAACGAGGCGCAAGCACCTGTTCCATGAGCAGGCTTGCGGCAATCGCTTTGAGAGTGTCGTTCACCGCCTCGGTTACGGCCTCTTGAGCGGCATCCGGTTCGGCGATCAGATTGGTGAAACGCGCGCGGGTTTTGCCTGGCGCGTCACGGGTGGCGCGGCCAATAATCTGGACGATTTCGGTCAGACTGGAACGATAACCGACGGTTAATGCGTGTTCACACCACACCCAGTCGAAGCCCTCCTTCGCCATGCCAAGGGCGATGATCATGTCCACATAATCGCGATTGTTCTTCTGTGCGCGGTCCTTCAAAGCGGCGGATACGCGGTCGCGCTTTCCTGGGTCATCATCAACCAAATCCGCGACGCGCAAAACGCCGCCAGCGGTTTTTATGAGTTGAAATCCCGTCGCTGGGTCGATTCCCTGCCACTCACCCAATGCGCCAATAATGTGGTCGACTTCCCGTATCTTGTCCTTCGTGCTTTCCCGGGAATTAACATTGGGAATATGGATGATCGTCTTCTCCGCCGGGTTCAGGATTTTCAAGATGTCATCCACATAAGAACCGCTGTAGAAGAAATAGCCGATGTCGAGTTGCTTGAGGTATTCGTACCCGTTGAGTTGTTCGTAATACGTATAGGTGACGGCGTCGAACTTGGCTTCGTCTTGAGGGGCAAGGACGGCTTCGGCGTCGCCCCGGAAGTAAGAGCCGGTCATGGCGACAATATGAACCTTGCCTCTGGTGATAAGCTGCCCCAACTGGCGGCCAAGCTTGTTGTCGTCGTCTACCGAGACGTGGTGGAATTCGTCCACGGCGATGAGCCGGTTGTCGAATTTCTCAACCCCGAACCTGTCCACGGCAAAACGGAAAGTCGCATGAGTGCATACGAGCACTTTGTCGGCACTGTCCAGGAAGGCCCCAAGCGCATTAACCTTGCCGCCATTGTCTCCCCCCGGCGCATCGCAGAGGTTCCATTTCGGTTCGACGCGCCAGTCCGTCCAAAACCCAAATTTTGTGAGCGGTTCATCGTGGAAACTCGCGCCAATGGATCTTTCGGGTACGACGATGATGACCTGCTTCAAGCCCTGGTTCTGCAATTTGTCGAGCGCGATAAACATGAGCGCCCGGCTTTTACCGGATGCCGGTGGTGACTTGATCAGAAGATACTGTTCTCCTCGCCTCTCGTAAGCCCGTTCCTGCATGGGCCTCATGCCAAGGGCGTTCGACTTGGTCGATGCGCCGTTGCCAGCGTAGGAAACGGAAATGGCGGGAATGGATTTTGTGCCCATGATTATTTTCTTTCCCCTCCAACGCTAGCAAGCGCTGCTTTTAGAACCTGAAGGCAAAGCTTCGCCGTATATCCGTCCGGCGTGAAGCGGGATGCCATCTGCTCATAAGGGTGAATGTAGTTGCGAAAATCCCGCAAGCCGTGGCTGAACTTCTTCACATCCGGTTTGAGCAAGTCAATCTCGCAGGCGACATCAATAAATTGGGCGAGGCTCCAATCAGAAAAATGCTTTACCTTGCCATCATTGCTCTTTGGACTGGCAACGGCATAATTGAAGCGGGCAGGCTCTTTCTGCGCGGCTCCAAGCAAAACTCCCTCAAGCACGCTTCCGCAAAGAAAGATCACGGACAGATGCGCGTCTGCGCCCATTGCCCTTAATGCCTCCGCCAGACGGCTCTCAATTATCGGAATGACTTGGGGTTCAATCGGCAACTTCTGAATATTTGGAATAGTGAACTCATGCTTTAAGAAATCGGCGGCGGTCTGCGCTGGCTTTGCGGGCTGTGGATTGCCGGATAACCGTAAAACAATGGTTCGTGATTTTTCGAGGAGAGATGAGTCTACTTGCTTCTTGTTGATATCACAGTCGGCCTCGTATGAATCGAGCATCTCTGATAAAATTTTGCCGACGACAGCATCCGGCGCAGTTTCCCAGAAGACGCGCATCTTCTTAGCTTTGGAGGTTCCGTAAGTCTGGTATTTCGTGCCGTGAATATCGACCCTATGGCGATTGAAGAACTGGGCGAAAGCCATGTCGCTGTAGTCGAGAACCCAGCCGCTCCCCATCCCAAGGATTTTCTCAAGATAGCGTTTATCGACCTCGGTAAGGGTACTCACGCGCTTACCCTCCTGCTTCAAGGCGTTGATGTTACGGCGGTCGCCGTCATCTTCGTATAAAGTTCAAACAGCCTTTCCAGGCGCTCGGTGTCATTCTTGAACCGTCGACCGATGTAGATGCGCTCCAGAACTTCGTCATTGCGCTCATGCGCCGCGCGCAAATCTTCGGGCATATCCTCCGGGTCATAAAGATCGGCAATCGTGGCCGGAAAGTGATGTTCACGCGCCAGTAAGATACCCTCGGCGCAACGGGTCAAGTCGGCCTTATTTTTTTCAGTAAGTGTCGGAACAGGGAATGTATTCCAGCCAAGGGTATTGGAGTACGAAAAATCCGTACGCATTCGTACACAAACCGTGCCAATCCAAACCCAATGGAGACGGGAGGCAATGAGAGCCATGTTCCAAAGGGGCGCGTCGTAGAGAGCGAAACACTTGTTCGATACGACGCTATTGTGATCCAGCAGGTCAACCGGCAAGTAGTCTCTGTTTTCCGATGAGACAACCGGAATGGCTAAAAGTTGGCGCTGGGCGCAGTTCATCTCCCGGAACTGATGCGGCCTTTCCAGCATACCATTGGCAATAGCGTCCTTAGATTTGGCTCGTGTCTCAGAACCACTCTGTAGACGGCTCCGAATATCCGCAAGATTCAACATCGCTGCTGTTGGAGGGTTCTCGAACCAGAAGCAGTATCGTGATTTTGCATTGATGACTTCTGTAGACCCGTAGAATCTCCTTATGACGGATGAGCTCACCCCTGCGGTGAGGTATTGGTATTTGTCATCGAGTCCAAATAGGAGGTGTTCGGAGAGCCCATAATAATTACCCTTCACCATGGGCTGCAGGCCAGAGAGGGGCCTGTTCTGCGGTGTTATCCAAAAGTTCTCTTGCGGAAGAAGGTAGGCGTTGATGTTGGAGGTGCTTATCTTAACGTCACCGTCGAAGATAACAGGCGAAGCTGCACCGCGCGTGGCGCCCACGATTACCACGGTTACGCCGGCGTCGTTCTTGGCGAGGTTGCTCCACTTGAACGACCGAATGGCAAAGGCAATCTTAAGTCCGTCAGTGAAGAGCGGCTTCCAGAAGAATGAAATGTGCTGGCCTTGCGCGATGCTATTTGTGGCCACGAAAGCGAACCGAGCGTCGGTGTGCTTGGAGTATTCATGCGCCTTGAAAAACCACGCACACACGTAGTCCAAGAGCCCCCATTTCTCAATACGCCCTTGAAATATGTCGTGGAGTTCGCTTTTTTGTTCGTTTGTTTTCCTTGCATTCCCCTTATAGGGCGGATTGCCACAAATATAGGTCTCGCCGCCCTCGTTCTCGAAGTCGATTTGCGCCTGTTCAAGCGGGGTTTGGAACAGGTCATCACTTCGCAGCTTCACGCCCGTTCCCGTTGGCGGGCAGACGCTTAACCAATCCAGGCGGAGCGCGTTACCCCAAGTAATCCAGTTCTCCGCTCGGAGCGGCAAGAATTCCGCGAGCGCCAATTCATGCCCGCGATAGAGCACATCGCACTGGTATCCGGCGATGACAAGGGCAAGACGCGCGATTTCGGCTGGGAAGTCGCGGAGTTCAATGCCGCGAAAATTGGTGAGCGGGATTTCGCTGCGAAGATTCTTTTCGCCGCGTCGCTCGTTGATGGTGGCCTCGATCTCTCGCATGGCCTTGTACGCAATGACTAGGAAGTTGCCCGATCCGCAGGCAGGGTCGAAGACGCGTATTTTCGCCATGCGCTTGCGGAGATTCAGCAACGTACGCGGGTTGTCTCCGGCTTCGGCGAGCTTTGCGCGGAGGTCATCGAGGAAGAGCGGGTTGAGAACTTTCAGAATATTCGGGACGCTGGTGTAGTGCATCCCGAGGGCGCCGCGCTCTTCATCTTCGGCGACGGCCTGAATCATCGACCCAAAGATATCGGGATTGATTTTCGTCCAGTCGAGACTGCCGATGTGCAAGAAATACGAGCGCGCAATCTTGCTGAAATTCGGTACGTCCATGTTGCCGGAGAAGAGGCCGCCGTTCACATACGGGAAGGCATCGCCCCAACGCGGAATCTTCGCCGCCGCCCTGTCCGCCGGTTTCAAGTTCATGGCACGAAAGACCGTGCTGATGACTTCGTGCGTGTTCGACGAATCTCTCTCGCTCATTTTCGCAACCGTATCGGTGAAGATTCCCTTGCCGCCGAAGATGGCCGTGTCTTCGGCGAAGAAACAGAAGATGAGCCGCGCCATGAAGTGATTCATGTCGTGGCGGCGTTCGGACGTGCCCCATTCGGGGTTGTTCTTCAACAGTTCGACGTAAAGACGATTGAGGCGGCTGGTCGCGCGGATGTCGAAAGAGTTTTCGGTGATTTCCCGAACGGTGGTGATCCCCGCCAGCGGCAGGAAAAAACCGAAGTGGTCGGGAAAGTCTTTGTACGCGCAGGCGACGGTCCCGCCGCCCGTCAAATCCTCCGCCTCGAAATCGAAGCCGTCGGTGGCGAGGATGAATTTCGCTTTCGCCCTGGCGGTCGCGGAACTGTCTTTCAGCGCCTTGAGGGTCTTGGTCACCGCGCCTGCGTCGCAGGTCAGGAGATGGATGTTGTTGGTTTGGAGAACGCCGCCGAGGTCGGACTTGTTCGACGCGCCTGTGCGCAGCCGTCTGATGGTGGTTTCCCTGTTGCCGAAAGCTTCAAGGAAGGCATAGGGGAAGTTCGCTCGGTCGAACGATTGTTCCGCAAGGTCGGTTATGGCTTGTTCTATCTCAACGGCGTTCAACTACTCGCCCCTCTGGCGTGACCGATAACGTGTGAGATTTTCTTGTAGCAAACCCCCTTTCGAATCGTTGACGGCTTAATATTTAGCCATTCAGCGAGGCCTGGGACGCTCAGCAAGGGGTTTAACTTTTGCATTTGGCAAACGATCCTACAGAAAACAGAAAAGGGCCCCTGATCCACCCAGGAGCCCCCTTCGCTACTTTAAAAGACCGATTCAGAAAAGTGTCCAAAAAGTGTCCAGTCAGCAGCTCAAAACAGCTTAAGCGGACTTAATCGGACTTAAAGAAACAGTTGATAATCAACGAAAACTATTGGGCCGCACAGGAATCGAACCTGCAACCTTGTCCTTAAGAGGGACCTGCTCTGCCAATTGAGCTAGCGACCCGAATGTCCAGCCGAGAGGGGGTGATCGACGGGACTTGAACCCGCAGCCTCAAGGTCCACAACCTTGCGCTCTAACCAGTTGAGCTACGACCACCACGAAAGTATCCACACACAATAAAAAAGGGAAAGGCATTGCCTTTCCCGGCCTTGGCTGGAAGGGTGACGAAGTGTAGCAAAATTTATAGGGCTTTTTTCAGTCGGTCAATGACGGCCTGCGTGAGGACGTCTTCCACGATTAAAATCGCCGACCGGTCGCTGGTGCGGACGTAACGAGACGCTTTAGGCTGGCCCGCGGCCGGCCCTCCGACGATAATCGCCGCCTCCGTTCCCCCTCTCTTCAGCTCGAGCGTCAGATACGGCTTCTCAAAACCCTGCCCCGTCGGCTCGTTCAGCGCGAAAACCTCCGTCCGCCACCCCTGGATTCCCCGTGCGATTTCCTGCCGCAGGTCCTCCGGAATGATCCGGCCCGTCCCCAGGTTGCGCCACGTGCCGGTGGCTTCAACGATCGTCAGTTCCAGCGCGCCTTTCGCATATATCTGAGTGATGTCCTGCGGTTGAAAGGGAGAAACCAGCGGCGAGCGGAAGAGCTCCGGGCTTTTGAGCAAAAGCGAGACCGGAAAGCCGTCCGCGGTACGAACCTGTCCGGAATTCGGAACCCGAACGAAACAACTCTCGGGATTGCTGGCCTGCTTGCCCACCCAATAGTCGAGCGCGGGGCCTTCCTGCCCCTGAATGTAGACCTGGAAGCGCGTCGCGCGGGCGTCGTCGACTTCGAACTGGGAGAAGCGCGCGGGATTTTCCGAAACGACGGAGCCGATCCGGATGTCTTTCAGCATGACCAGGAGCCGAAGAACGGCCTCTTCGAAAGCCCGGTCATCGAACGGCGCGACGACGCGCCAGTCTCCGTTCACCTTTCGAAGCGTCGTGGTCGCGCCGTTGACGGAAAGTTCGAGGCCGACGATGCGGTCCGAAGGGATGTTCGCCAGCGGCGTCGACTCCAGCGGAGCGGGGCGATCCGCGCGGCCCACCCAGACCGCCGCGCCCAGAAGGATGACGAGCACCGCGCCCAGCGCCGCGATGGTGGTTCGCTTCACGCCGACGTCTCCTCCGCCAGCTGAGCGACGGCCGCGCGGCGGGAACGTTGGAAACGCCAGGAGACGAGGCCCAGGAGCAGCGTAAGAACCGGCATCACCGTCGCGCTGGCCACTTTAATGAACGAGCGGGCGCCGTCGCTCAGCTGGCGGAGCGGTCGGCGAGAAAAACCTTTGGAGCGGATCGACAAAAGAACTTCATCCTGCGCCAGCCAGTCGGTGAAGTTGAAGAAATAGGCGTAGTTGGACGGCCGCATCGGAAATTCGGCGCGCACGAAACGGGAGGTGGCGAACACGGCCACGCGGCCGATGGCGGACGGTCCGAACTTGCCCTCCGCGAGAACGGCCAGGTGGAAGGGCCCGGTGGGCGCGTCCGGCGGCTTGATGCGATCGTCGATCGGGCTCACCATGAAGGGAAATTCCTCGAGATAGCTGTCGGCCGAGCTGTCCGCCAGAGCCGTGTACTTGATGCCTTCCTTCGCGCCCTTGTATTCGAGCGCCGCGACGAACGGCATGGTGATGCCGTCGATGCCGCGCGCGGCGGGATGCCCGCGGTCGAGAGCCGTGACGAGCGGGAAGTAAGGGTAGTCGACCACGTTGATCATCTGGTACGCGCCCTGAACAGCGCGGATCTGGATTCGGTCGCAGCGCGAGTCCACGACGAAGCCTTTGCGGACCGAGATTCCCCATTCGGACAGAACGTCGTTCCATTCAAACGGAATCGAGGCGGTGCGGAACTGCCCTACGTTGACCATGTGCGTGTCGACCATCAGGCCGATGGACCCGCCGTCGCGAACGAATTGGGCCAGGTTGGCGGTCACCGCCGCGCTCGACGCGTCGACCGGACCGAGCCACCACAGCGCCCGAATCTCTTTGGGAATGGGCTGCGACGCGTCCACCGGACGGATCTCATAAAGGTCTTCCAGCGGTTTCTTCATCGGTTCGAAGGATTTCCCGAAGCCCGGACCCGAGGCGCCGCTGTTGCCGACGAAACCGATCACGGGCTTCGTGGGGTCGATGAGCTTCTTGATGCGCACGGTGATCTCGTACTCGAGGTTCTGCACGTCCTGAACGAAAGGCACCGCCTCGCTGCGGTCGCCGTAAAAGAAAGCGATGCCCATGAATCGCTCGGCCACTTCGTGCCGGTCGCGCTCCATCACGTCCAGCTGAACGGGGACGATGCCGTAATCGATCGCGAGCTCCCGGCTTTTCGGAGACGCGCCCGGGTCGAAGTACTCCACCCGGATTTTTCCATGCGACGCGCGCCGGTACTCCGACAGGAGGTCGGTGACGTAGCGCTCGTTCAGCTTGTAGACCGCGGGCAGCTCGCGCGAAAAAACCACGCGCACGATCAGCGTGTCGTCGAGCTTGTCGAGCACGCTCTTGGTGGCGCGCGAAACCGAGTAGGCGCCGCCCGCCGATGTGTCGACCCGCACGGGCGCGACGCTCAGAACGAAATTGGCGGTGGCGAGGATGGCGAGAACGAGGAGCGCGCCCGTCAGGGAGAAAAGCTGGAAGCGGCGGCGCTCGGACTGGACGCGGGTGGCCATCAGAACCTCCGCGTCGTCAGGCGCTGGACGGTGAGGAACAGGAAGAACCCCGGCAGCGAGACGAAGTAGAAGAGATCGCGAATGTCCCAAACCCCGCGGCTCAGGGTGCCCATGTGCGAGCCGATGCCGATGAAATCAGCCAGCCGCGCGGACCAGCCGGGCAGAAGCGTGTAGAACTGGCCCGCCAGGAAAAAGACCGTGCAGATCATGATGGCGATGATCACGGCCACCACCTGGCTTTTGGCCAGCGATGACGCGAACGTGCCGATCGCGCCGAACGACAGGCTCACCAGGAAAAGCGCGACGAGCGTGCCCATGGCCGCGCCCCAGTCGATGCCGATGCCGCTTTGCGCGGTCACGGCGGCCACCACCACGAAGAACGCGAGACCGAGAATGAGGAAGAAACTGACGGCCGCGAAACCCAAGAATTTTCCGAGGACGATCTCGGTGTCGCTCACCGGAAGAGTGGCGAGCGACTCATAGGTCCCGCTGCGCATCTCGTCGGAGAAGAGGCCCATTGTGAGGACGGGGATCACGAACCACAAGCCCCAGGGGGCGATGCTCACCACGCCTTCGATGCTGGCCTGGCCCTGGGAGAAGTAGTTGAGCGCAAAGAGACTGCCCACCAGGGAGTAAAAAAAGATCCCCGCCACGTAGGCGATCGGGGACTCCACCGCGTTGCGGAAGGTGCGCGAGGCGATCGCGCCGACCACCCGCCAGTCAATCCTCATCTTCGGGTCCCTCCGCTTCGTGGCCGGGCTGCGTGAGCGCCCGGAAAACGTCTTCCAGGCTCAGCCGCTTTTGCTGCATGGCGAGGAGCGGCCAGTCGCGTGACGCGGCAAACCGGAAAACGTCTTCCCTCAGGTCGCGCCCTGCCTCGGACTCCAGCACGAAACCCTCGGCGTCGGTGGTGGTGTCGGCGGAGAGGTTCTTCACGCCGTCGAGCTTCGCCAGCGCTTCGTGAATCTGGTCCTTCGGTCCGCGGAAAGCGACGTAAAGGCGATTCATGTCCTGCAGCGAGCCGGCGAGGCTCTTGGGAGAACCGTCGGCCACGATGCGGCCCTGGCTGATGATAAGCACGCGGTCGCAGGTGTGCTGGACTTCGGAAAGGATGTGCGTGGACAGGATGACGGTCTTTTCCTTCTTCAGGTTCTGGATGAGGTCGCGCACGTCGCGAACCTGGTTCGGGTCGAGTCCGGACGTCGGCTCGTCGAGGATGAGGACGTCGGGATCGTGGATAATGGCCTGCGCCAGACCGACGCGCTGGCGAAAGCCCTTGGAGAGCTCGCCGAGCTTTTTGCCCGCCACGACGCCGAGAGAGCACGACTTCATCACCCGGCGCACGCGCTCATGGCGGTCGTCCCGGTCGTGCAGTCCCCGCAGGCGGCCCACGAAATGGAGGTAATCGATCACCTCCACGTCTTCGGGGAGCGGGTTGTTTTCCGGCAGGTAGCCCAGGCGGCGGCGAATCTCGATCGACTGAGAAAGAAGGTTGATGCCCATCACGCGCGCGGCGCCGTCGTCGGGGGGAAGGTAGCCGGTCAGCAGGCGCATCGTGGTGGTCTTGCCGGCGCCGTTGGGGCCCAGAAAACCGACCACCTGCCCTTTTTCGATCTCGAAGCTGACGTTGTCCACGGCGAGCGTGTCGCCGAAACGTTTCGTGAGGTTGGTAACGGAGATCATGAGGTCAAAATTTATAGCACTTGAAAGACGGTTTTGAAAAATTCCGCGAGCGCATCGAGCGGCGGTTCGTCCTCATCAACGAAGATGCGCACGGCCGGCGGCGGGCCGGGGATCAGCTCAACCCCGTCGCTCGAGCGCGCCATGATCGTCTGAAAGGCGCGCTCGGGCCACTGGTAGTTGGGGCGCCAATAAATAAGTAGGCCGCTGGCGTCCTCCCGGATCTCCGAAACCCCATAGCGCTTGGCCGTGAGCCGAAGCGACGCCGCGTCGCAGAGCAGCTGCGCGGGCGCGGGAAGCGGACCGCAGCGGTCCACCAGCTCTTCCTTGATTTTGACGAGGCCCTCGGCGTCGGCGGCCAGAACGCGCTTGTACATCTGCACGCGCTCCGATTCCGACGGCAGGTATTCCTCCGGAAGATAGGCGGACAGGCCGATCTCCATCGCGGGCCCTTCTGGCGGCCCGTCCAGAGGGATCTCGCCTTTTTGCTTCTGGATCTCTTCGTTGAGAAGGCGGCTGTAGGTCTCGATCCCGACGGCTTCCATGGCGCCATGCTGCTGGGGACCGAGCAGGTTCCCGGCGCCGCGGATCTCCATGTCACGCATGGCCAGGCGGAAGCCGGAACCCAGCGCGGTGTACTCCTTGAGCGCGTCCAGACGCTTCTTGGCATCGGTGGTCAGGCCGTCGGTTCCGTAGAACAGGTAGCAGTAGGCGCGTTTCTTCGAACGACCCACGCGGCCGCGCAGCTGGTAGAGCTGCGCCAGGCCCATTTCCTCGGCGTCTTCCACGATGAGCGTGTTCACCGACGGGATGTCGAGACCTGATTCGATGATGGTGGTGGCGAGAAGAACCTCCACCTTGTTGTGAAGGAAATCGTGCATCGCGGTCTCGAGCTGGTGCTCGTTCATTTGCCCGTGCGCCATCGCGATGCGCACCGACGGCAGCAGCCCTTCAAGCCAGGATTTGCGCGCGAGGAGCGTTTTCACCCGGTTGTGAACGTAGAAGATCTGCCCGCCCCGGTCGAGTTCCTGCTGGACGGCCTTGGCCATGATGTCTTCATTGAACATCCCCACGTGGGTGGAGATCGGCTGGCGGCCCTCCGGGGGCGTTTCGATGACCGAGAGGTCCTTGATACCGGAAATGGACGACGCCAGCGTGCGCGGAATGGGCGTGGCGGTGAGCGATAGAACGTCGATGGTCTCTCGCAGGGACAGCAGCTTCGCCTTCTGCTTCACGCCGAACCGGTGCTCCTCGTCGATGACGAGAAGGCCGATGTTCGGGAACGCGATGTCGGCCGAGAGCAGCCGGTGGGTGCCGATGACGACGTCCACCGCGCCCTTGGAAATTTTTTCGATGACGACCTTCTGCTCGTCCTTGTCCTGGAACCGGGAAAGAAGGGCGAGAGACACCGGATACTCGGCCAGGCGCTCGGAGAAATTCCGGAAATGCTGTTCGGCGAGAATCGTCGTCGGGCAGAGCACCGCGACCTGCTTGCCCGCCAGGGCGGCCTTGAGCGCCGCGCGCATGGCGACTTCCGTTTTTCCATAGCCCACGTCACCGCAGACCAGGCGGTCCATCGGCCGAGGCGACTGCATGTCGGCCTCCACTTCCGCGAGCGTCTTCTTCTGGTCGGGCGTCAGCGTATAGGTGAAGCTCTGCGCGAATTCTTCCTCGAGGCGCGTGGGCGGCGGAAACGCGTGGCCCGGCCGCAGGGAACGCTTGGCGGCCTTCTTGAGAAGGTCGGCGGCCACCTCGGCCACGTCTTCCTTCACCCGGGCCTTGAGCCGCTCCCACGTCGCAGAATCCAGGCTTGAAAGCGCGGGGCGTTTGCCTTCCGCGCCCAGGTATTTCTGGACCTGCTGGATTTCGAAGATGGGCACGTAAAGCTTGTCGCCGTTCTTGTACTCGATGGCCAGATACTCCGAGGTCACCTTTCCCACTTTCAGGTTCTGCAGGCCCGAGTATCGGCCCACGCCGTGTTTCTCGTGAACGAGGTAATCGTTCGTCTTGATGTCGAGCGGCGATCCCACCGCGCCGCCCCCCTCGAACTTGGGCAGGCGGATGCGTTTGCGGTAGCGTCCGAAGATCTCGCTGTTGGCCAGCACGGCGCGGCGGTACAAGGGCTGAATGAAGCCGTGCTCGAGCTCGCCGATGATGAATGACGGGAACCACTCCGGCCGGATGCCCTGCGCCGAGGCCAGCGGGTCGCGCAGAATTTCCTCGAGGCGATCGCGCTCGCCGCGGTTGTGGCAGAACACCACCACATTCCAGTCCTCGTCGTGCCACCGGATGAGCTGTTCGCGCAGAAGACCGATGTTCCCCACGAACGTGGGAGGCGGCTGGAACCCTTCGTCGCTGTTGCCCGACGCCCCCACCACGGTGGCGCCATTCCATGGTCCGCCTTCAGGCCACACCGCCGCACCGGCGGCGCTGAAGAACACCACGCGCGCGCCCGCGGCGTAGTCGGCCAGGGTGGCGCCTTCGCCCGCGACCACGGGGCACAGCATCGCCTCGTTAAGATAATTCTCGGAGCGCTGGGTGTGCGGGTCGATGTCGCGCATCGCTTCCACCGTGTCGAAATGCCACGTCACGCGCACCGGGGCCTCGCGGCCCGCCGGCCAGATGTCGATGACGTCGCCGCGAACGGAATATTCTCCCACCTGTTCGGTGCGCTCGTTGCGCGAATATCCGCCGCGCGCAAGCGCTTCCTCGAACTTCGGGCGGGCGATGGTCAGGCCGGGTTTAAGAAAGAAAGAACGGGCGCGAAATTTGTCGGGCGCGTCGGCGGGGAGGGCGAGGCCTTCCAGCGAGGCCACCAGGAGACCGGGGCGGCCGTAAGCCCAGCCATGGAGGGCCACCTGCCGTTCGGCCACGTCGTCGGACGAGTAGCCATGGACCGGGAAAGCTTTCGGCGTCGACCAGGATTCGGGAAGCCGGAAGAGCGCCCGGATGTCGTCCGCCAGTCCCAGCACGTCCTCTTCTTCGGAAACGATGAGAAGCGTTCGCTGCTCGCCCTGGGTTGAGAGGAGCCAAAACGGAAGGCCGCCGCGCACCACGCCGCCGACCACGGAACCCACCGTTCCCTGGCTCACGCCGTCCGCCGCTCGAGGCGGGCCACGGCCTCGATGTGGGACGTCTGGGGGAAAAGGTCAACGGGCGTCACCGAGGCGAGCTCGTACTTTTCAGACAGGTGCTTGATGTCACGCGCGAGCGTGGCGGGATGGCAGGACACGTAAACGATGCGCTTCGGATTGAGCCGGAGCAGCGCGTTGAGCACCGACGCTTCGCAGCCGGACCGGGGCGGATCGACCATGACGAGAAGGTTTCCGTCGGCGATCATCTCCACCTGCCTGGAGCCGCCGGCCAGCGCCTGATCGGCGGGCATGGCGAGGAAAGTGGCGTTGAGCAAATAATTGCGAACAGCGTTCGCCTCCGCGTCGATGATGGCGGCTTCGACGGACTCGATGCCCAGCGCCGAGCGGCATTTCTGCGCCGCCAGCAGGGTGAGCATGCCGACACCGCAATAAACGTCGATGACGTTCGATTCCTTCGTCGCTCCCAGTTCCTGAATGGCCAGCGCGTATAGCTTCTCCGCCGCGGGCTTGTTGACCTGGAAGAACGAGGCCGCGCCGTAGCTGACCGTGAGGCCGAGCATTTTCTCGTCGAGCCGATCCTCGCCCCAGAGCTGGAACCACCGTTCTCCGAGAATGACGTTGGTGCGCGCCGGCTGCACGTTCTGGTGAATGCCGGCCACAAAGGGAAAACGATTTCGGATTTCCGACAGGAAACGGGCCTTTTCCGGAAACGTGGGATTGGTGGAGATCACGGCCAGGAGCGCGCGACCCTCCGCGTTGGTACGCACGAGCAGGTGACGGATCCACCCGTGGCCGGTCTGTTCCTCGTATGGCTTCCAGCCGTTGCGCTCGGCGAACGCGCGCACGTAGCGCACGAGCTCGACGGACGGCGTGGTCTGGATCAGGCAGTCCTCGAATTCGACGATGGTGTGGCTGCCCGGCGCGAAGAAACCGGCGATCGGGCGGTCGCCAGCGCGACCGAACGGCACCTGCACCTTGTTGCGGTAGCGCCACACTTCGGGCGAGTTCACCGGCGGGTTCATCGGAGGCGTGGGGATGCCGCCGATGCGCTGCAGCGTTTCCTCGAGCAGTTTCCCCTTCATCTGAAGCTGAACGTCGGCGGGAATGTGCTGCCAGTTGCAGCCGCCGCACCAGGCGCTGCCCATGCCGGGCCGGAAGTGATAGGGGCAAGGCGGTTCCACACGATGGGGCGAGGGTTTGGCGACGGCGACGGGGATCCAGCGGGAGAACCGCTGCTTCTGGAGAACGAGGCGCGCCCGGATGTCCTCGTCGGGAAGCGAATAGGGAACGAACGCCGTCTCCCCCGCGTGGCTGCCGGGTCCGGCGAGTCGTCCGACGCCGTCTCCGTCAAGAGCGAGGCGGTCGACGTGGATGTCGTTGACGTGGGCCAATGAGTGGAAGTCTAGAGGAGGCGGGCGAGGGCGTCGCGGCCGGCCATGCCCTCCGCCACGCCGCGGGCGGCGCCGGCGGCTGAAACTTTCTGCACCTTCGCTTCGAGGAGATCATCGATCGTCTTGACGCCGCGCACCATCGCCGCGGACACGCCGAGCTTGTCGGCCGATTCGATACTCAGGTAACCGCACATCACGAAACCGGCCTGGCCCCACGCCACGACGAGCGGCGCTCCGGGCAACTCGACTTCGAGTCCGTGCGCTTTGTGACCGTCTAAATCAAAATCGACGTGTTTCATTCATTTTCCTCCGACCGCCTTATTATCGTTCCTGCCCCATTTGTTGTCAAACACGGCATGCTCAGGTACAATTCTCACTCCCAATGAGCCAACTTTCAGCCGCCAGCATTGGCAGTTACCCCCGCACCGGCGAAGACAAAGACCAGCAGCGATTTCCACGCGCGCTGGGCCATTTCGAGCGCAAGGAAATCTCGGCTCACGCTCTGCGGGACGTCGAGCAGTCCGTCGCCCAGGAAATCATTCGGGAACAGCTCGATGCGGGCGTGGACGAAGTCACCGATGGCCTGATCAAGTGGCCCGACCCCATCTCACGCTTCACCCAGCACCTGAGTTCCACGCGCTCGACCGGCCTGGGCCGGTACTTCGACAACAATTTCTATTATCGCGTCCCCGTCATCACCGGCAAACCGAAGATCGGACCGGCGGTGTCCCCCATCGAGTTCCGGTTCGCCCGGGACGTCTCCAACAAACCGGTCCGCGCCATTCTCACCGGCCCTCTCACGCTCGCGCTCCACGTCGAAGCCGAAGCGAAGGCCTACACCAAGCTGGCGGCGCGCGTGGAGTTCTTTACCGACGTGATCGCGCAGGAAGTGGCCGGTCTCGCCGCCGAGAACGCGACGATCATCCAGATCGATGAGCCCTCCCTCGCGGCCCACCCGGAACACCTGTCACTCGTGAAGTCCGCCTCGGCCAGGCTCGCCGCCGTCAAGGGAAAGTCCCGCCTCGCCATCGCGCTCTATTTCGGCTCGCCGCTGCCTGTCGTCGACGCGCTCAAGGACCTCCCCTTCGACGTCTGGCACATCGACCTCACGTTGAACCGGCCGGAAACCCTCGCGAAGCTCGCCTCTGCGCCGAAGACCGTGGCCGTCGGCCTCGGCGTCCTCGACGGCCGGTCGTCCCTCCTGGAGTCGGCCGACGCGGTGGCCGCGAGCATCAACGGCTGGCTGGCGGAGCGCACCGGCGCCGTTCACTACCTGTCCGCCTCGTGCGGACTCGAATTTCTGCCCCGAAAGGCCGCGTCGGCCAAGCTTCAGCGGCTGAGCGACATCCGCCGACAGCTCACCGGCATCGTAGCGGGAACGCCCCGTGGCTAGCAAAGCCGTCATATCCGCGGGCCGCG
>Ga0163151_10004776_pt1 | contig 17849 bp, 18 predicted proteins | sample OliLakLV19MP5IB2_FD_145596 | JGI IMG/M metagenome (GOLD analysis project Ga0163151, IMG submission 145596) | Freshwater microbial mat bacterial communities from Lake Vanda, McMurdo Dry Valleys, Antarctica - Oligotrophic Lake LV.19.MP5.IB-2 | ecosystem: Environmental > Aquatic > Freshwater >... | reverse complement strand
GAACGGAATGGTCACACCGGTTGACCTGACCGGGGTGCCTTGCACGGGGCCTAGCGAACAACCAGTACGCCCCGGTACATTCCCATCCCGCACAGGAAGGCCAGTTCCTTAGCTGGTTGCGGGGCAATCTCAATGAGCACGCTCTTACCCACCGGGAGTTCGCGGTCAATTCCCAGTTCTCGAAAGACCACGCGATTGGCGCAGTTCTGTGCGTCGAGCCGTTGAAAGACGAGCCGGATGGGCCGGTTGGCCGTCGTGACGATTCTTGCTGGTGAAAAGCCCTTGGCGCTCACGGAGATGATCTGCGCGTTGGGGATTGCGCGCAACACGGAAACCTCGCGCTGGGCGGCGATGCGTAATACGAAAGGGAACGTCAATACGGTTCCGTTCCGTTGCACTTGCAGCCACAACTTGTACAGGCCTGGACTCTTGAAACCGGTTACGGTCTCGATCCCGGCAGGGCTCGGCCCTGGCATCGCGTGGGAATGAACCCATGGGCTGGGTGGTGCGGCGGTGGCTTCAAGCGGATGCGCATGGATGACTTCATCGCCCTCCTTGCGGACAAATAAGATATGCCCCCAAGCGCCGAGGTACGGCTGGAGATCGGCGATGACGTTGCCGGTGGCCGCCTCGGCAAGCGCGAAGCGGAACGAGATGTCCTGGCCGGCTTCGAGTGATCCTTTGGTCGTGAGCGTGGCGCGGACCCCCGCCACCGTTACGGCGCGCGTGCCCGTCTCGCGAAGGGCTATCTCACGAAGATCCGTGCGGGGCTGAGGCGGACCGGCCACCGTGACGCGGAACTTCGCGATGGTTTGCGTTTGACCGGGTGGCGTGTGATCCACGTAGATCCAGTACGCTCCCGCGTGTGGGAACACGTGAGTTCCAGTGAAGAACTGACGCGTCAAGGCCTCTGGATGGATGTGGTTGAACGAGGCCAAGTCCTCCGAGATCAGCAGGACGTGCATCTCCTTTTCGTGGACCCGCTCGAGCACGGAGTACGGGCTGGCCACGGCGAAGGCGGCGGGTGCTCCGGCGCGCCACGGGCCGCCCTTGGTGAGCAGGCGCAAGCCATTCGCCGAACCGATCTGTCTCCATTCGCTCTGATCCCCGTGATCGAATTCTCCCCGGTACGACGGGCCGATCAAGTAGGGGTAAGCCATGGCGCCGTCTGCTCGGGTGGCGAGGAAATAGGCGTACGTCCCATGGGGAAATTCCGGCGTCTTGGCAAAGAGGCCGTTGTGCTCGTCCAGGTCTCCATGGCCTTTGACATACTCGTAGTCTTCGAGGAAAGTCCCGCTGGGGAACTCCTCATTGATCGGAGGGCCTTCCTGTGCGGGCGTTAGCTCCTCGCCGGCCGGAAGTCCGCGCCGCGAGTTACTGGCTCGCAAGCGATAGGAAGACCGAACTCCTCGCACGGTTAGCTGAGCATCCCAGCCGTATGGTCCGTAGATGGGGTAACCGTCCAGCGCAAATCCGATTAGTGGGGAATGGGCGTTGCGACGTTCAAGCAGGGCTTGTACAAGCGCGGGCAGGGGCGCTCTGTGCTGTGCAACGGCATCGACGTGCCATAGATTCTGGTCGTGATAGGAAAGGACACCGGCCAGATTGTAGATGGGTACTCCGTTGAGGAAGCTTCCAATGACGCCCAAGGGCACGGGAACTGGCTTGACAGCGGGGGCGGGCTGGCGGGGGATTCGATACGCGAAGTGACGGACGCCGTTGCCGCCGTCAAAGGGACGGGCCTCCAGCGGTCCGAACGACTGCATGGACAAGCCGGCGGATTCGATGGTGACATACCGGTCGCCGGAGGTGACGGAATGCACTTCCGGGCCGACTGCCTTGGCGCCCGGCGCCAGCCTCGAGCGAATCCACATTTCCAGGCGGGGATCGGCCTGGGGCTGGGCTAGTAGCGCCGGAAACGCGAGCAACAGCAGCCACCACAGTCCCATCATTTGATGTTCACATAGACCACGTGCTGGGCCTGCCGCCCGCCGTGATCATGACCTCGCGCTTGCGCTTTCCGAAGAGCGAGCGCGGGACCAGCAGGCTAAGTTGCTCCCGTCCCGGTCCAAACCCCTGGGTGCTCACCCGCACAGGAACACGAACTCCGCCGATGGTGGCCGTGATGTCCTTGGCGGCGCTGATTCCGCAGCCCTGAAGGAGCAAGCGCACGTCGCCGCCGGCACTTCGGGCGCTGACCGCATAACCAGGCTCGAACTGGTTGGGATCGGTGGCGCCGTGAGCGATGGTGGCGGTGGCGAAGCCTGGGGCTAGTGACACTGGCAGGCGGTAGTCGACGAGGGTTGGCGAGACGTGATGCGGCGTTGCCCGCCGAGACGCACCCTGCGAATCCCTGATGGGGACCAGATTCTGTTTGCTCACTCTGTATCTCCTGTTTATGCGCAGAAGCGACGGGGCCGGCGCGATTCGTCTTGGCTATTGAATGGTCACGTAGACCGGATTCGTAGCGAATCCGCTTACCGTGAGCACCACCGGCATGCGGCCGCGACCGGCCAGCGACCGAGGGATGATGAGGTTGTACTGATCGAGACCGGCGTACTCACCTTGCGGGCCAGCATAGGTGACAGTGGCGGCCACGCCACCGATGGTGGCCGTCGCCGCTGTCGTGTTACCCCGTCCTGAGCCATAGAGCAGCAGGTAGACGTCGCCCGAAGGGCCCAAATCGATGTTGCTGAGCGTCGATGTGGTTAAGTTGGCGCCGTTCACTGAGCGCACCGCCTGTCCGGCGGCGACCTCTTCCGCGTTGGCGATGAAGACGTGCGGATAGACGGCGTTGATGCTGATGTTGGAGTTAGAAGATTTTCCGCCGGCCGTGATGATCAGCGTCGCATAGCCGGTGGAACTGGCAGCGGGAATCCGGTAGTTCACCTGGGTAGGCGAGGCATAGAGCACCTCGGCTGCATGCGACATGCCCGCCGCGTCCCTAACCGTAACCGTGGCGCCGCCCAACGAGGTGGGCCAGACCGCCGTGCTGGCCGCTTCCGTGGAAGTGGCGAGTACGGAACCGTACGCGGCGGTCGCCGTCACCAGTCCGCCTGGGGTGAGCGGGCCAAGTTCGTAGGAAGCGGCGGACAAGTTGATAAACGTCGGGCTGATGACGGCCGGCGAACCGGCCTCTGCGCCGGAGGCGTTGCGGTAGCTGGTGCCGTCCAGGTAGTTGTACATGGCGGCGCCATTCACCCAAACGCCCAGCGCACCTAGGGTGCCCGCCGTCTTGGCCGTCGCAACAATAGGAGTGCGAGGGAATGAGCGCGTATAGTTTTGGTTGCTGGGATAGCTGCCAAAGTCGCCGCCTCTTTGGAGCGGATCAAACCACGGGCCCATGACATGGCTGGCGAGGCCGGCGCCGTTGATGTAGACCGTCGAGTCATTGAAGCGGATCTGTTGGATATCGACCAGGATGGGTACGGCGGTCGCGCCCGGCCCGGTGACACCGGAGGGCCGGTCGGTGGGCCAAGTGTTCCTGGGGCCGGCTGCTGGATTGTAGCCGCTGATGACCAGCGCCTCTTGCTTGGTCTTGCCGGTCGACCAAGTGGTGAGGACGGGCGCCGTTTGCCCGGTGCCCGCGTAAGTGGTTACGCCATCAGGGACCGTAGTCACTCTGCTGAGGTTAACGGTGCCGTAATACTCGCTACCAGCCATATACGGGAAAGCAGGAGCGCCATTTTCGTTGATGGTGATGAAGTAGGCGTAGGTGCCGTTGGGAAACTCGGGCGTCACGCCGGTACGGCCGTTGTACTGATCCAGGTCGCCTATGGCGCTGTCGTGCTCGTAGTCCTCAATATAGCGGCCCAGCGGAAACTCTGCGCTGACGACCGGACCATACTGGCTGGAAGTGAGCGTCTGGCTAATGCCGGAATGAACCGACAGTGACCAAGTGGGGAGCGTCGTGCGAGTGGTCATGTTGCGTAGCCGGAAGCCCGATTTGATCCGGCGCACGCCGCTGTTCGGGTTGTTGGCAGTGGAATAGCCGTACGGTCCGTAGACGGGATACCCGTCGTAAGCCCACCCAAGAATTGGCGAGTGCTTCAGGCCAGTGGTCTTCTCCCGGTATACGCTGCCCACCCGCTTGGTGCGCACCAGTTCAATGTTGTCGTCGAGCGTGGCGCGGAGGCAAACGGGATTCGCATGGTAGTGATACTCGCCGGTGGGGGGCTGATGGCCCAGGCAGTTGTCCAGGCTGTAGATCTCGCCATAGACGGCATCGCGACGCCAAATGCCATCGCCGCCCATTCCACCACCCCCGCCGGGTTGCGCCAGCAAGGGGGAAATGAGAGTCAAAAGCGCACAGGCCGCGAAGGCACGGCGCCAACGGGCGAGGAACTCGCCCATCCTGCCGTGCCGGAGCGAGTCCGTTGTGCGCGTGGTCTTCAGAAGAAACAGGAAGTTTTTCATGGAGTTGAGGGTCCTTTGGAGTTGAGTGCCTTACCTTCTTCACTGGAAGGTCACATGAACAGGATTGGAGGGCTTCTGGGCGGCGGAAACCACGATGTCCACCTTGCCGCGCCGGGCTAAGTCCGCAGGCAATGGAATGTTGATCTGGTCCAGGCCAGGGAATGTCCCCTGGGGACCGGAATAGGCGACCGGCACGGAAGCGCCGCCGATAGTGGCGGTAACGCCACTCGTCGTGCTAAGCCCGGTGCCGTAGAGAATGAGCGTCGCCTGCTCCGCCGCCGGACCGATGGTGATGGGCCCGGTCACCGGCTCATAGAGCGTGCGCCCTTCGCGGATGCGGGCCACCTGGGCCGCGGCCAGATTCTCGAGGTTCTGTTTGAAGATGCCGGGATAGACGGGCACGATGTTGAGCGCACTCATTACCGTTATGCCTCCTGCTGTGTGCCGAACAGTGGCCAAACCAGTTGCCGCTTGTGGCGGAACGCGGTAGTTGACTTGCTTTGGGGAAGCATAGGAAATCTGGGCTGGCGCCGCTGCACCGCTGGCGTCGACTACAGTAACTGTGGCGCCACCGAGCGTCGTTGGCCAACTCGGGCTTTCAGCCGCTTCGGTGTCCGAAGCAAGTTTGGCTTCAAACTGTGCAAATGCGGTCACAAGCGACCCTGGCGTCACGGGCCCGCCTTCGAGTGACGCTGAAGACCTGCTCACTGCATTGGCAACCACTACCCCTCCTCCCACATCGTCTCCCGAGGCGTTGCGATAGGACGCACCGTCAGCTGCGTTGAATATAGCTACTCCGTTCACCCAAATGCCGATGGCGCCCAAGCCAGTGTTCGTCTTGGCCGCGGCAGGCTGCGGAGTACGTGGCAACTGCCCCATGCTATTGATCGCCGCAGCCCAATTCATGAACACACCGCCGTTTGCGCTTCCGGCAAACCAGGGGCCGATCACGTAGCTCGGCAGGTTGTTCGAATTGAGATAGATCGTGCTGTCTGTAGTGCGGATGCGTTGAATGTCGGCGTTGGCCGGAGAAGTCACCCCGCCACCGGGCGTGCGTGCGCCTGCTGGCTGAGCGCCAGGCCATGTAGTCTGCGGCCCTGTTGATGGGTCCCAGGCAATCAGGGCGCGAGCGGAGTTCTGGGAGTTCTGGGTCTGAAGGCTTTTTAGTTGCGGGTCGGAGGTGTTGGGTTGGCCCACGAATTGACCGTTGTTGAAATAGTCCAGAGCATCCGCAGGTACAGCGGCCATACCTGGTCCGGCTTGTCCTCGGACAGTTCCGTAGTATTGCAGACCTTGTATGTAGGGAAAGGCGGGCGTACCATCATCCTTGAGTGTGACAAAGTAGGCGTAAGTGCCATTGGGAAAATCGGCAGTTACTGAGGTGCGGCCATTGAACTGGTCAAGATCGCCGAGACCTGCCACAAATTCGTAGTCTTCCACGTATCGTCCCAGCGGGAAGCGTTCGTTCACAGGCGGGCCCTGTTGGGCGACCGGAAGCTGCGGCGGAATGTTCGCATGGTAGCCCAATGCCCAATCGGGAAGAGACTCCCGTCGCGTGATGTTGCGTAGCCGGTAGCCGGACTTCAACTGCTTCACGGGGCTGCCTGAGTTCCTGGCATCGCTGAAGCCGTAGGGGCCGTAGATGGGATAACCGTCTAGTGACCAGCCAAGGATAGGAGAGTGTGTCCATGGCGCGGCCTTCTCACGATAGACGCTGCCTGCGCGTCCCGTACCAATGACTTCCACGTTGTCGCCGAGTTGCGCTCGCAAACAAATCGGCTGAACATGGTTGTGATACTGACCTTGTCCTGGCTGATGAGCCAAGCATGGATCGAAGGTCTCCACCTCGCCAAAGAAGGCATCGCGTAGCCACACCCCATCACCCGTTTGCATGCCGGGGGCCTGTGCCATGCAGGGGATTGTCAGGCAGACTGTTAGCAGCCCGATGAGCCAGGGTTTTTGATTGTGATCGATCATTCTGTGAATCTCCATGAACTTACTATCTAGCCTTGTCGGCTGTCCCTCTTGGGTGAGCCCGCAGAATCGCTAATAACTCCTTAGCCACTTCTGGATACTGCTCCTTCACATCGTTTATTTCGTTCGGGTCATCGTAGATCCGAAAGAGAGACTGCACCGTGGTCTGGCCCATCGTCTGTTCCACAAATTTGTAATCCCCGCTAAACACAGCCGAATTTGCGCCCCCGCCGAGTACGACCGCGCCGCGCTTGACGGCTTCCCCGCCCAGTAGATCTTTCCAGAGGCTGACTCCGTCAAACTCTACGCCATCGGTGTCGAACCCGGCCGCCTCGGCCAGGGTCGGCACCCAATCTACCACCGTGAACAAAGAGCTGTGAACGCGTCCCGGCGTCAATACCCCGGGCCAGACAGCCAGAGCCGGAACGCGCAAGCCGCCATCGTAGGCACCTCCCTTTTGGCCGCGCAAGGGATCATTACTGCCGCCTGCGTTCATGGTCGCCTGGCCCCCGTTGTCACTCATCCAGATGATGAGCGTGTTGTCCGCTATCCCTTCGTCCTTTAATACGCCCACAACTTTTCCGATGGCCGCGTCCATGGCATCCACCATCGCCGTAAACGTCCGCCGGATCGGATCTTCAATACTCGCGTATCTAGCGAGGAACTCTTCCTGCGCTTCGAGTGGCGTGTGCGGCGCATTCAGCGACAGATCCAGAAAGAATGGCCGATCCTTGTCCCGTTCCTTGATAAAACGGATGCCTTCGGCCGCGAGCAGATCGGTGGTGTACCCTTCTTCGTTCACGATGGCGCCGTTCCTGTACCAGTCCACCCGGTTGCCAGCGCCCTGATGGGTGAAGTAACTGGTTTGGCCGCCCAGGAACCCATAGTGCAGGTCAAAGCCTCGCCGATGCGGCAGGTACTCCGGCGTGATGGCGCCCAAATGCCACTTGCCCACGAGTGCCGTCTGATAACCGGCCGCGCTCAGCATCTGTGGCAACAGCCGCTCCCTGGCCGGCAACGCATCGGTGGCCGGAATGGGGGCCGGTACTCCCAGCCGGAACGCCGACCGGCCGGTCAGCAGAGAGGCTCTCGTCGGACTGCAAACCGACATCGTCCGGTACTGATCCAGCCGAACGCCATTTCCTGCCAGACAATTCAAATTCGGGGTTCGGATCGCCAGATTGCGGAACCCGACATCATTCCAGCCTAGGTCATCCGATACGATCAGCAGGATGTTCGGGCGAACCGCGCCGGCGGCTCTGACCCCGGTCAGCAGCAGGCCAGCCGCTAAACCCATAAAGCCCCGTCGGGAAGTGGTGTGTGTTGTCATGTCGGTCCTAACCACAACCGTGCCACATCACTGTAAGAATCTGATGTGATGGCGCGCCAAATTGTAAGGCGAGTGTAAGGATTGAAGGGTTTCTACCTGGAATGCCCGATACTGGTAGGCGAATGACCGGAGCCGAAGCCTGTTCCCCAACGCGCATTCTGCTCGTCGAAGACGATCAGCGTTTTTGCCGTCTGCTGCAAAGATACTTGGAGGAGATGGGCTACTCGGTCGCCCTGTGCCATACCGGACCCGCGGGACTCGATATGGCGCTGCGGGAGACATTCCATGCCATTCTGCTCGACGTGATGCTCCCCGGGCTGGATGGATTCGAGGTGCTCCGCCGCCTGCGAGCGCACTCGGCCGTTCCCGTCCTGATGTTGACAGGCCGCGGTGAAGAAGCGGATCGCATTGTGGGGCTGGAACTGGGCGCGGACGATTACCTGCCGAAGACGTTTTCGATGCGCGAGTTATTGGCCCGCTTACGTGCCGTGCTGCGGAGGTCCATTCTTTCGAGCGCCGCCTTGGCCGAGCGGCGTGATCCCGTGGTGGTCGGCGAGTTGACGATTGATCCAGGAGCGCATACCGCCACACTGGCCGGCAACCCGCTTCGGCTTACCCGGCAGGAGTTCGACTTACTCCTTTCGCTCGCTCGTTCCCACGGCCGGGTGAAGACGCGGGAGCAACTGCTATTGGAGGTCGCCGATCGGGACTTTGAAGTACTCGACCGCTCTGTGGACGTCCTCATCTCGGCGCTGCGCCGCAAGCTGGGAGACGACCCAACTGAGCCAAAGTGGATCGAGACGGTCCGCGGTGTCGGCTACGTCTTCAAAAAAGCGGGTAACGCTTGATGCGCCGTTGGTCGCTGCAGCGAAAAATTCTTGCGTTGGGCCTGCTGCACTGGTTCCTGCTAGGGGTCGGCGTACTGGCCTATGTTCGTTTTCGGTATGGGCTGGGGCCGAATGCACTGCTGGTTGCCCCGGCCCAGGATCGCATCGCCAGGGTCATCACTGAGTTCCAGCAGGACTTAGACGCCACGGACGACAAGGATTCGGTTTTTCGTGCATACAAGAACCGCTATGCGGCAGACTTTTTCGTAGTGGGCCCGAGGATGGGTTTGGCGATTGCCGGGCCGCAGCCCAAGATACCGCCCGATCTTGCCGCCCGCATGCACCCGCCACGCCCCGGCCCGGCCAACCCAAGGCCCGGTATCCCTGGCCCGGAACGCATGGATAGATCGGCGCCGGGTGGGATAGAAGAAGAAGGCCGAGGGCCAGAGGGACCCCGCGAAGGACCCCGGCCGCCGGGGTCGCGCGAGCGGTTTTTCTTCGTCACCACGCAAAATCCAACCCAGTATTGGGCGGGCGGACGGCTTCCGTTTGGCCCACGCCCGGCCGTATTCCTCATTCGCTGTTCTTCGCTGTTCCAGAGCCAATTATTCTTCGATTTTCGTGAGTGGGCCGGGTTTGGCCTGGCGATGCTTGCGGCCTGGTTGATTTGTTGGCTCCCCTTCCTGCGGTCTCTGACGAAATCGGTTGCCCACCTCGATCAAGTTACGCAAAAGATCGCCATGGGGCAATTCGACGCTCGCGCTCCAGAACAGCGCGGCGATGAGATCGGGCGCCTCGGCGGGCATATCAATGTATTGGCCGGCAAGCTCGATGGCTTCGTGAAAAGCCAAAAGCGCTTCCTGGGCGATATTGCACACGAACTATCGGCGCCCATATCGCGAGTTCATGCCGCGCTGGGTATTCTGGAACAGTCCGTCGAACCCACGCATCAACCGGAAATCGACCTGCTCCACGAAGAGGTTCAAGAGATGTCAACCCTGGTCAGCGAACTGTTGTCTTTCTCCCAAGCAGGTTTAGAGAACGGCGGTCTGGCATTGGACGCGGTCAATATCGCCGAGACTGTTCGCCAGATCGCGGCGAGAGAATCGGTGGAAGTGGTTTCCCGGATCAACCCGGAGTGGGTGGTGAAGGGCAACGACGCCTATTTGAAAAGAGCTATCGGTAACATACTCCGCAATGCGAAACGCTACGCGGGGGACTGTGGCCCCGTTACCGTTACCTGCACGCGAATTGAGGACCGCATTCTCATTTCCATTTCAGATGAGGGGCCAGGCCTGCCTCCCGAAGCATTGCCCCACGTGTTCGAGCCCTTTTACCGGTCGAGTTCCTCCCGGACCCGGGACACTGGGGGAGTCGGGCTGGGACTGGCCATCGTCAAGAGTTGCGTGGAAGCCTGCGGCGGTACCGTTAACTGTCGTAATCTTCTGCCGGGCGGCTTTGAAGTTACCTTGCTGCTTCGTTCCGCTGAGTCATAGCCTCGGGCTGGCGTCCATGGGGCCAGACTGCCTCGCTAACTCGATGCCCGTATCGTGCTAGCTCGAGGATCAAGAAAACGGCTCTCAGCGAGTAACTCCCGCCCAGTCGCGCATTGTAGATCGATTCGGTGCTCGGGGCCACACGTCGCGTTCTGGGAAGTTGCGGATCTCTTGGATGTGTAGCTGGCTATTTGTAGACATGGGTCCGCGAACTCGTATTCGTTTGGCCCATCATTTACCTGGCAGTAGTCTGAGAATTGGAAGTTGGCGCCCGTTACGAATAGTGCCGGGCGCGCACCAGGTCGCGCTCAATCGGCGGGAGGATCGAGGGTGTGCCATTCGTCGGCTGTATATTCAGTCTGATCATCCTGGCCGGATTCTGGCTGTCGGGGTCCGAGGAGCATTGGAACCGGCAACCGGTTTAAGCCGTTCAGTTCTCTGAACGGTCGAGATGACGATAGGGGTTCGGGAGGATCGGGAGCCCGGCCCTCCGCAGGCGGGACTCGTAATCCTCCCAAGCTTGGCGGCTTTGGCGGATGCTCGTCCCACGTCGGGAGATTTCGATGGGCGGCTCCCCCATGCGGCGCCGCAGCCGCATGCGCGGGCCGGCGTCGTTTTCACGGCTGGACAGGTCCGTCACCCGTCGCCTGCGGGCCAGTTCCTCAAGGTTATAGGCGATCCGCCGGAGTACCCGGATTACACGGTCCTGGTCCACGGCAACGGAATCAGAATCCGGCCAATCAGTGCCCGGCCGGAGATTCACCACCACCGTCTCCCCGGCGGCGAGGGGATGCCAGCCATGCCGCGCAGGAAATCAGTGCCTCTGCCTCCCCGGTAAGGCGGTCGGCAAATTGTTTCTCCGCGCCGGTAAGAGGATCTTCCGGAGTAGGCCATCCCGTCTCCCGGAGCACCGGCAAGGCTTGCTCCACACAATCCGCCAGCGGGCTGGTGACGAGTTGATGCACGCGGGTTGGGCTCAATCCCGCATGCGGGGCGATGTTCCGGACAGACATCCCCTCGCGATGCGCAGACACGATGGCCCAGATTCGCTCGAGTTCCGCCATCTCCAATCGAAAGGACGCACGGGCAAGCCGGCTGCGAATCCGTTCCTGACGTGGAAGTTCTTCTCGGGACTCAGCATTCATTCCTTCATCCTACTTTGATGTGTTCACCAAAGTGAACACGTTAAACCTGTGTCCGGTTCCAATGCTCCTCAAACCCCGACTAGGTAGGAGGATCCCAAAAAACACAAGAGTGGGCGTCTGATCATTTTTCACAGAGGAGTTCAAAGTCGTCAAAAGCAAATCAATGTCAAACTGAAGAAGTGGACACGCGAACATCGTCACGAGTCGCGCTGATTACGGGCGTCACCCGCCAACAGGGCATAGGCGCGGCCGTCGCACTCGCTCTCGCACGTGGTGGCGTAGACGTTGGCATGGCGTATTATCGCCGTTACGATCGGACGATGCCTTGGGGTGTCAAGGAGACGGAGCCTGAAGAAATCGTTCACGAACTCCGGGCAATCGGCGTCCGGGCGCATGGCTTCGAAATCAATCTCGCCGAGCCGAGCGGTCCTCACTCATTGTTCCATTTGGCGCGCGAGCAGTTTGGTCAAATCGATATTCTCGTGAACAACGCCGCGTATTCAAAGGAGAGTACCGTCGAAGATATGTGCGCGGAAGACTTGGATCGCCACTATGCCGTCAACTTGCGTGCAATCATGTTGCTAAGTGCGGAATTTGTTCGCTTCTTTCCCGCCAAGGGTGATGGGCGTATCATCAATCTCACCTCAGGGCAAGGGCTGGGGCCGCTACCCAGCGAACTGGCCTATGCCGCCACAAAGGGCGGGGTTGACGCATTCACCCTGAGTTTGAGCGCGGCGGTCGCGGGGCGCGGGATTACAGTCAACGCGGTCGATCCCGGCCCGACGGATACCGGATGGATGAGTGAAGAGTTGCGCGATTCGCTGATACGCAGCACATCGATGGGGCGGCTGGGGATGCCATTAGACGCCGCTCGCATCATCGCCTTTTTAGCATCTGAAGAGGGCAAGTGGGTGACCGGGCAAGTTATCCGATCCCGGGGCTCGATTTAAACAACAGTTCGTTAAATCGCGGTAAACTGTGCGGCGTAGAGCTATTGTGCCGCGTTGCACAAACCACCCTTTTTGGAACATGGAAGTCAGGAAGACATATCCACTACAACATAGCTGCCGGGGATCGCCGCGTTCACTGCGGCAACGACCAGAAGAACATGCGCCTGTAATTCCGGCCATTGCTGTTTGTCGAGAAGAATAACCGCAATCTTCCGGCCTGTGAGTTTTTGCTGGTAACGCATGTTTTTGTCGGTTGTCAGCAAAATGTCAAACCCGGCTTCTTCGGCAGCGGCAAGTAGATCACCATTCCGCAGCCGGTCCCATCCTTCCTGCGCGGCGGTCCGAATCGTGTGACCTTCCAGATACGGGCGTAAGGGTACAGGGGTTGCCTGATCGAATAGAACCCGCATTACAGTGCGTGGGCTGGCGCTTTTTCCAGACTGCGAGCGGCGAAGTGGATAACGGCCTTAACCTGTTCGCGGTCCAGTCCGTCGAACCACTCCATGATGTCGTCAATATTGGCTCCCGCTTCAATATTTTCAAAGATAGCCGATACAGGCATCCGGGTTCCTTTAAGAACCCAAGCGCCGCTCACCTTGCCGGGCACACTTTCCACGTCGGGGCATTGTGACCAGTCAAGCGTTGCCATTTTTTGCTCCTTCTCTTATCGTAACTGTTTTCAACGTAGCGGAAATGGGGGTCCGAGGAGCATTGGAACCTAATGCCGAGATCGGCATTACGTTCCTAATCCGGAGTTGCGGATAATGCGGAGAAGCCGGTTGATGATGTGTCGAAGTATGCCATCCACCGTGTCTGGAAGCTTGTGCTACTCGGCATTATCCTGAAACACTCCTCTTGTCCGGCTGAGCCGGACAAGGAGAAACATGATCGAAAAATTCTTTATGCAGGCGGCGACCTTGTCCCGGCTGCGGAACGGTCTGCTTGGCCCTCACCTCCCCGAGGTTGCCAGTTCCCTTGATCGGAGCGGGTATTCGAGAGATGGCATTCGGCTCCATCTGCGGGCTGCCGACCATTTTGGAGCTTGGCTTCTGGAACATAAGATCGAGGTTCCCGATATCAACGATGCCGTAGTCGAACGCTACGTGCAAGGCTTGGACCGGCTGCATTCGGCGTCCTCGCCCCAAGGTAGACTCCCTCACACTGCTCTGGGTCTGCGACACCTACTTGAAGTCCTGCGGCACGGGGGAACTGTAAAGTCTCCTACGGAAGACGCAGAACAAACCGCTGTCGACGAATGGCTGGGAAGATTCGACTGCCATCTTGACCACGTGGCAGGCTGCGAACTCAAGAGTCGCGGCAATTACCTCCGGTACGCGCGGCGGTTGCTGTATGAATTGTTCGCCGGCGGCGAGGTCGATTGGTCGAAGTTGAGCGCCGCCGTTGTCACCAACTTCGTGCGGCGCGAAGCGGCCAAGCTGAAGCCGAGCGCATGCGGGCAGCCCGTTACAGCGGTTCGTTCGTTAATCCGGTTTCTTGCTTTTGAGGGGTTCGTTTCGGACGGTTTGCTGGGCGCGGCGCCATCTGTTTTGACATGGCGGCATTCCTCGATCCCGAGGGCGATCTCGACCGATGAAGTAGAGCGAGTGATCGCTGCGTGCGATTCCAAATCGGAATCCGGCCTGCGCGAGAAAGCCATCGTGCTCCTATTGGCGCGTCTTGCCCTACGGGCCGGCGAAGTAATCAGCCTGCGGATTGAAGACATCGACTGGGTGCGGGGGTGCATTCTGGTTCGAGCGGGCAAGACTCATCGGGAGCGAAGTCTGCCCCTTTCCCAGGAGGTCGGTGACGCTCTGGCAGCCTTCCTGTGCGGAGCACGCCCGCCGTGCGCCCATCGGGAGTTGTTTCTTCGATTGACGCCGCCATTCCGCCCTCTCCGCAGTTCCGTCAGCATTTGTACTCTGACGCAGAAGGTGCTCAAGCGCGCCGGGATATCGGTTCATCGGCCGGGCGCTCACGTTCTTCGGCACAGCCTGGCGACGGGGATGGTGATCAACGGCGTCAGCTTCAAGACGGTCGCCGATGTGCTCGGGCATCAGTCTCTTGCAACCACGGAGATCTACGCCAAGCTCGACCTCGCGTCGCTGTCTCAAGTCGCAATGCCTTGGCCGGGAGGTGGACGATGAATGTCATCGACCTTCTTCTGCAGGTGGAGTGCTACGTTGGGCTCCGAAAGGCGATCGGCTACACCGTTCGTTCAGAAGAGAAGCTGCTGAAAGATTTTGTGGCGTTCCTGATTCCTGGGACCACCCATGGTCCGATCCGTGCTCAAACGGCGGTCGATTGGGCATGCACTCCATCGCCTGGACGTGGGCCAGCAGGTCAGGCGAGCCGGCTGAAGGTCGTGCGCGGATTCTTGTCTCACCTGCGTGCAACCTTGCCGGAGACAGAGGTGCCTGGACCGGGAATCCTGGCCCCCATTCGGCGGCCGACGCCGTATCTCTACTCGGCGAGCGAGATCGAAGCCCTGTTAAATGAGGCTTCGCTGCTAGGCCCGAAAGACTCCTTGCGGCCACACACCTATTGCGCATTGATCGGCCTGCTTGCCAGTTCCGGCCTGCGGGTGGGAGAAGCTCTTCGATTGAAGGTCGTGGATGTGCGGTTGGACACGGCCCCTCCGCACCTGCATATCATCGAGAGCAAGTTTCGGAAGTCCCGCCTTGTTCCGTTGCATTCCACGGCCGCGGAGAAGATGGGCGCGTATTCCAACCAGAGGAAGCGCCTGCGATACGACGGTTTGTCGGACGCCTTCTTTGTTTCCGAAAAAGGTGGCCATCTCAGTTACCACGCGTGCCGGGAGACCTTCACCGGGCTCATCCGCCGCGCCGGAATTCGCAAGCAAGCCAGCGGTGGACGGCCTGGGATTCACGCGCTACGGCACAGTTTCACGGTGGGCCGGATGGTGGAATGGCATCGCGCTGGAATGCCCGTGAAGGATCTGCTTCCCAACCTGTCGGTATACCTCGGACACGTGCAACCTGCGCACACCTACTGGTACCTCACTGCCACGCCGGAGTTGTTGAGTACAGCCGCGGATTCATTCCTGCACTATGCGGGACAAGGAGGCAGCGATGAATAGCTTTCCTACTCCCAGCGGCATCGCTCCGGTCAAGGTTGGCCCGCTACTTCAGGCGTTCTTCATGGACTACATGTACAACCAGAAGCGAGCCAGCCCACGCACGGTTCAGAGCTATCGAGACACCTTCCGCCTCTTGCTTGAGTTCCTCCGGAAAACGACCGGCAAGGAACCGGCCGCTCTGGTGATGTCCGACATCGACGCTACTGCAGTGCTGAAATTTCTGGATCACCTTGAAACAGAGCGCCATAACCAAGTGCAGTCGCGAAACGTGCGGTTGGCCGCAGTCCGTTCGTTCTGCCGCATGGTTGCGCTTCGCGATCCCGCCAGCGTCGGAATCGCTACCCGTATCTTGGCCATCCCCGTTAAGCGAACCGACAAGCGGTTAGTTGGGTATCTCACCCGTCCGGAAATGGATGCCGTGCTCGCCGCTAACGACCTGACCAATTGGGCCGGACGGCGAGACCATGCTTTGCTGCTGACCCTGTATAACACCGGAGCCCGCGTTTCCGAGATGACGGAGCTGCAGCGGCATCAAGTCAAGTTCGGGGTCAAGAGTTTCGTTCAGTTCATGGGCAAAGGGCGGAAAGAGCGGGCCGTTCCTTTGTGGCCCACCACGACAAGAGCTCTTCAGGCGTGGTTCAAGGAAGTGGAATCGGATAAACGCAACGGCGCGGCGGCGTTTCCCAATGCCCGGGGCAAGGCGTTGAGCCGGGACGGCGTCAATTATCTGCTGCAAGTGTGTGTCGGGCGGGCTATCGCAAAGTGTCCAAGTTTGGCCGGCAAACGCATCTCTCCTCACGTATTTCGCCACTCGGCGGCGATGCACCTGCTTCAGGCGGGCGTCGATATCACCGTGATTGCCTTATGGCTCGGCCACGAGAGCATTCAGACGACTCACGGATACATCGAAGCGGATCTTGCCACCAAAGAGCAGGTGCTCGAAAAACTCGCGCCCGCAGGAAAGCTTGCGAAGCGGTTCAAGGCCGACGACGACCTATTGCGATTCCTGGCAACGCTCTGATAATGCCGACAGGATTTCGATGAACCCCATGCCAAACGCGCGTTCCCCATGAGTACTCCGCATTATCCGCAACTCCGGATTAGGAACCGGAAACAGGTTTAAGCCGTTCAGTTCTTTGAACGGTCGAGATGACGATAGGGGTTCGGGAGGATCGGGAGCCCGGCCCTCCGCAGGCGGGACTCGTAATCCTCCCAGGCTTGGCGGCTTTGGCGGATGCTCGTCCCACGCCGGGAGATTTCGATGGGCGGCTCCTACATGCGGCGCCGCAGCCGCAAGCGCTTGCCCGGCGTCGTTTTCACGGCTGGACAGGTCCGTCACCCGTCGGCTGCGGGCCAATTCCTCGAGGTGATAGGCGATCCGCCGGAGCCCCCGGATTACACGGTCCTGGTCCACGGCAACGGAATCAGAATCCGGCAAATCATTGCTCGGCCGGAGATTCACCACCACCGTCTCCCCGGCGGCGAGGGATGCCAGCCAGGCCGCGCAGGAAATCAGTGCCTCTGCCTCCCCGGTAAGGCGGCCGGCAAATTGTTCCTCCGCGCCGGGAAGAGGATCTTCCGGAGTAGGCCATCCCGTCTCCCGGAGCACCGGCAAGGCTTGCTCCACACAATCCGCCAGCGGGCTGGTGACGAGTTGATGCACGCGGGTTGGGCTTAATCCCGCATGCGGGGCGATATTCCAGACAGACATCCCCTCGCGATGCGCAGACACGATGGCCCAGATTCGCTCGAGTTCCGCCATCTCCAATCGAAAGAACGCACGGGCAAGCCGGCTGCGAATCCGTTCCTGCCGTTGAAGTTCTTCTCGGGACTTAGGATTCATTCCTTCATCCTACTTTGACGTGTTCACCAAAGTGAACACCTTAAACCTGTGTCCGGTTCCAATGCTCCTCAAACCCCATATACCGGGGCGTAAATAACTCAGAAAGATCGGCCAGTTCGGCGGGATTGGAAGCTTGACCCAGCTGCGGGCCGCCCCGGCCTTCGCTGCAGCGCCGAAAGGAGGCTGCTCTCTCCGCTTCGACGATCTTCTCCAGCCGGATCTGGTGCCGCCAAGTCGGAGTTTGCCCATCCTGGAAGCGGAGATCATAGAAGAAACGCTCGCCGAGGCGGAACCGAAATTCGGATAAGCACGGGCTGGCTTCGCTGCCGTTGGAGCCGGCAAAGGAACCGCCGCGGATCAGAAAGCGGTGGGGAAGGATGTCAGCCCAACCGAAGGCACAAATGACGTTTGGTGAAACTCCGTCAAGGTCGACGACGGGCGAACGAGAATCCGGCGCCAGACATGAGGGCTGGTGCGGAGCAAACAAACACGGAGACTATAGACGGTAAGTGGTTGATTTTCTTGCGGCATACTGGCCCAAGACTATCAACGGCCTTGCCGCCTTTCCATCAAATTCTGCACCGGCCCCTGTTCTTTCAGAGTCTCCCTATTATCTACGAAAACGCTCTAGCCCGACTTTCGCAGCTAAATGAGATTTTGCGCCTTTTTCGGTGAATAGCGAGGAGTAACCCTATCTGCTGCAACAAGTGATTTTGAAAAGTTGTGCGGTGAAGACCTGCCTACTATCTTTGTGACGGAGTATCTGGCATT
>Ga0163151_10004775_pt1 | contig 17850 bp, 12 predicted proteins | sample OliLakLV19MP5IB2_FD_145596 | JGI IMG/M metagenome (GOLD analysis project Ga0163151, IMG submission 145596) | Freshwater microbial mat bacterial communities from Lake Vanda, McMurdo Dry Valleys, Antarctica - Oligotrophic Lake LV.19.MP5.IB-2 | ecosystem: Environmental > Aquatic > Freshwater >... | reverse complement strand
CCTTGAGACGCCGGTTGTCGCTGGTCACCAGCGTCGGCGGGATGAGATCGGGGAAGTGGAGGGCGTAGAGCTTTTCGTTGGCGTCGCGCAGCCCGCGTGGGTCGTTGAGGACGAAGGTCTTCGTCGGGTCGGCGAGGCTGAGCAGGTGGGTGGCGTAGAGGTAGGCGAGATCGAAGGGTGGGTCTTTGCGCATGAGGATCGCGTCGAACCAATCGAGCGGCTCGCAACGTTCTTCGAAGGCGCGGTGGTGCGGCTCGCCGGGCGCAATCGGGCGCACGACCTCGACGCGCCGGGCGGTGGCCCACGGGCGATCGCTGCGGGCGAAGAGGTCGTGGATGCGCAGATCGTAGGTCTCGTGGCCGCGCGCGGCCGCTTCGAGCATCAGCGCGAACGAGGTGTCGTGATGCGGCAGCAGCCGCTCGATCGGATCGAGGATGAAAGCGAGGCGCATGTGGGCATGTAATGTCGGCGCCGCGGGTGAAGCAAGCGAGGCACCGCCGCTGAGCACGGGGCGCGGGTTTGAAGATCGGCGGCCATTGTGGGAACGCTCGGCCGAGATGGCGCTTCCGTGGCAAATCATCGACCGGGTCGAAACCGACGCCGGGCTGTTGGAACTCCGCCGTCGCGCCGTCGACGACGTGCTGCTGACGATCGACGGACGCGTCCTGATGAGCAGCCGCGCCCATCGCTCCGAGGTCGCGCTGGCCAAGCTCGCCTGCGCCGCGATTGCCGACCGACCGACGCCACGGGTGCTGATCGGCGGTCTCGGCATGGGCTATACCCTACGCGCCGCCCTCGATGCGCTGCCCGCCGGTGCGCAGGTCGTCGTCGCCGAGATCACACCCGCGGTGGCGCGTTGGTGCGGCGGCGAGTTGGCGAACCTGAACGGCGCCGCGCTCGCCGACCCGCGCGTCGCGTTGCGCAGCGAAGACGTGGCGGAAACCGTCGCCCGCGGCGCCCGGGAGAAGCGATCCTTCGACGCGATCCTCTTCGATCTCTACGTCGGGCCGAGCGCCGACGATCCGCCGCGCACGCACCCGCTGTACGGCGACGGGATGCTCGCAAATGTGCGCGCGGCGCTGCGGCTCCGCGGCGTATTCGGCGTCTGGTCGGAGCAGGTTTGCCCGCCGTTCGAAGCGCGTTTGCGCCGACACGGATTCACGGTTCAGCGCTCACGTCCCGGGCGCGGCGGCCTGCGCCACGCCGTCTATCTGGCACAGACGTAGGCTGAAACTCGGTCATTGCTGCCACTCGCCTGAAAGAAGTGCCCTTCTCTTCTGCGCGAGATACTCTATGCTCGACGGAGTACGTTAATGCACTGGACCCGGATTCTAATCCGGACATTTTTGCAGATGGGGGAACCGGCTGAAGTCGTCGCATGCATCTGCTTAGACCCCCCTTTCTTCAAGGTCATCGGCAAGGGAGTACTGGATATGAACACCAGACCACAGCAATGCAGCATGGTCCTGTTATTGACACTCTCCGTCCTGATCGCTGTGCCATCGCCAGGCAGCGCGCAGCCGGCCTCTGAAATCCCGTCGAGCTACTCTCCCGTCCGGATTACCGAGCCCTTTCGGGCCACCATTGATCGAATGACTGAAGGCAAGGCTACGGTGATGGATCGGCAGCGGAGTCTGCTCGCCGAGCGTTACGACCTGAGCGACAAGCCGGCCCAAGGTGTGACGATGGCTGGCGGTAAGCCGGTGCAAGAAGGTGTGCGCATCAGGCTGCCCGATGGCATAACCTGGGACAGCCTGGGTGCGATGACGCCTGCTGAAATCCGCGAGCAGAAGCTGTTTCCCCCTGGTATGCTGCCGCTGCCGCACCCGAACCATCCGGAGGGCGGCATGGTCTTCCCGCAGTTTCATATCGACGAGATCATGAAGCAGGAAAGCCGCGACTTGACACGTTTCGATCTCGACTTCGATCTACCAGATCACTTTCTGCCCGAATTCCCCGCGCCGATCTTTCTGACCACCAGAACCGATCTTGGCGACGTCTCGCAGGGGAAACTGGTGACGATCGACAATTATTACGAGCTCTTCAACGGGATTCTGAATCCCAAGCAGATCGAGGGTCTCAGGTTGCTGGTGACGCCCTTCCCTCAGCAGCAGTTCAATCAGACCGAGGACCGTCGTACGGAACGCCCTAGTAGGGGCGTGACCTGCTTGGACTGTCATGCAAATGGCCATACCAATGCAAGCACGCATCTCGTCGGCGACGTGAGGCCGCAGGAGTTCCGGCATCGCATCGATACCCCTACCTTGCGCGGCGTGAATGTTCAGCGGCTCTTCGGTTCGCAACGTGCCTTGAAAAGCGTCGAGGACTTCACTGAGTTCGAGCAGCGCGCGGCGTATTTCGACGGAGATCCGGTAATCGCGACCAAGAAAGGAGTGAATGTGCTCGACCGTGGCTCGCAGGTGCATGCGATGGCCGAGTTCCAAGCCTTGCTGGACTTCCCGCCGGCGCCGAAATTGCGCGTGAATGGAAGGCTCGATCCGGGGCAGGCGACGCCAGCAGAGCTGCGCGGTGAGGAACTGTTCTTCGGCAAAGCCGACTGCGCCAGTTGCCACGTGCCGCCGTACTACACGGACAATCTAATGCACAATTTGAAAACGGAGCGATTCTTCGAACCGCAGATGGTCAACGGTCGCATGGCGAATGCGGACGGACCGATCAAGACCTTTCCGTTGCGGGGCATCAAGGACTCGCCTCCCTACCTGCATGACGGCAGGCTGCTGACACTGGAAGATACCGTGGAATTCTTCAACCTGGTGCTGACGACTGGCCTCAGCGAAACCGAAAAACAGGATCTGGTGGCATTCTTGCGCCAACTTTAGGTGCTTAAAATGGACTGGTTCCCGAATCGTGGTGCGGCAGCGGCACGGAGGACGCGCGCAACCCGAACATGCGTCGTTGCGCGCCGCCGCTGCGTACGTATTTTTACTCTTCCCGCTTTCCTGAATAGGGGCGTCGAGCGGTTCTGTTGCTGGCGGTTCCTTCTCGTACTTCGAGAGGTTCAGCTCGAACGGCTGCCTCCCCGATCCCCAGGCGATGTCCCCGTTCGCCCTGCGCCCGTTGCGAGCGATCGGTACAATATTATTGCTTGCCCGCTACGGCCGACGGGGATACCATTCCCGTAGGCAAAGCAAACAGGGGAAACATGAAGAAAATCGTTGCTCTCATTGCGATGTTGCTTCTCCCGTTGAGCGCGAGTGCGTTGACACCGAAACCAGCGCCATCGGGGACGGAAGCCGAGATCTACACTCTGCACAGGCAGTTCGGCGAACTCTGGAACCGCCACGACGCAGCGGCGCTGTCGGGCCTGTGGAGCCAACATGGTGACTACACCGAACCGGACGGACGGACCTTCGTCGGCCGCGAGGCGATCGAGCGCCAGTTCACCATCGAACATCGGTCGGTGTTCAAGGACAGCCGCCTGCACCTGGTTGTGGAGCGTGTGCGCATGCTCGGTCGTGGCACCGCGGTCGTTGACGGTTCGTACGAGCTCTTCGGTGCGCGCGACCCAACGGGCGACGAAATCGGCCAGCGCACGGGATACTTCACTACCGTGCTGCGGCGCTTGGACGACTCCTGGAAGGTCGATGCGGCGCGGCTGATGTTGCCGCAGGTGCTCATCTGGCGCGAGAAATAGTCGGCGCCGCGAAGCGCCGGCCGCGCTCATCGCACGCTGCGCTGTGCCGTGGGCCAGTGCAGCGATAGTTCATGTCCCGCCGCGGTGACGTGAACCTCGGTAGGGTCGAAGTCCGTTCGCACGAATCGATTCTCGTAGCGCGGATAGTCCCGCATCGGCACTGCGACGCCGTCGACGGTGAAATCGCCCTCCCAGCCGAAGCAGATCCGACCGTTACCGGGCGATGCGTAGGTCACCGCCAAGTCGGCGAAGCGCAACTCGGCCGCTGTGATGCGCTCGACGAAGTCTGCGAAGTCGCCGTCGTCGGCCTTCCGCCCCAACTGACAGATCCAGATGTTTCGTGCCCCCGGACTGATCACTTCACGTCCGCGGTCTTCGACATGGGTGCGCCATTTCATAGCCGCTGCGCCGCGGTTCGCGGGCGCAGCGGCATCGGCGGTGTTCCAGAAGTACGGTTGCTGCGAACGTAGGGCGAGATAGCCCCCGCCTTTGCGGGCGAAGATCCAGTCGGCGCGTTCCTCCACCTGATCGAATTTGTCCTGCGGCAGCCACGCATGCGTGTAGAAGTGACGGACGGGTACGTACAGCGCAGGGATCTTCTCGATCTTGTAGACGGCGATGGTGACATTCTCGTGCTGCCCCGCGCGCGGCAATAGGCCGGAACCCTCCCAGTAGTTCGGCGTCACGCCTTTGATCTTCGCCGGGTGCGTCGTGAAGCAGACGGCGTCGGCACCGAGCGTCGCCTGCCAGATGTGCTGTTGATCGCCGCCGTAGCCTTTGCGGTAGTCCTGCGCCGTCGACAGCATGTAGTCGGGGGTCTTGTAGGTGTAGAGGTTCACCTCTTCGCGGGTGTTACGGCAAACGTCACGCTGAAAGATGCGCGCCAGCAGCGGCAATGCGCCGACAGCAGCGAGGACCTTGATCCACCTGCGGTACGGCTTGAACGCATCGAGAAACGAGTTGTCCCACCAATTGCAGACGTCGAACATGCGCATCGTGTTGGTAATCGTTCGCGGGTGCAGGTACGCCTCGAGCGTGAGATAGAGCATCCCGTCCTCGAAGTTGTCGGGACGCAGCCCCCACCTTTCCATTTCCTCGATCCGGATCCCCATGCGCTGGCGGTTCTCGAACGGCGCTGCATCGGGATTCGCGTTGCTCCGGGCAATTGCCTCGATGACCGGTGGTACGCGGTAGGTGCTCAGCGCAAAGGCGATTGCGCTCATGTTGTCGAAGCCGGAGAAGATACCGGTGCCGAACAGGAGCTTCGAGGTGTCGGTCGTGCCTTCGTTGGAGGCCCACTTCTTGGTGTTCTCGTAGGCGCGCCCGTGTGTGGAACCGAAAACGCCGTGGAACGAATGGAGCGCCATGTCGAGGAGTAGCAGGTCGAGAACGATCGTCGCCTTCCGACGAATCTCGTCGTCTGCGGCGAAGTCGTGCAACGCGAGCAGCGCTGCCAGATCTTCGTCGTAGTAGACATGCGAAAGCCATTCGCTGAATCCGGTGCGGAAGCGCAGGTCCAGCCAGCGCAGGATGCGCCGCCGATTGCGGTCGATCTTCTGTCGGCCGGTTTCCCCGGAATTGCTGAAGACTTCGTCCGGATAGAGTTGTCCGGCGAGATAGGCAGCCGAGGTGAACAGGATGTAATGGTTCTCGGTCCACGTGCACAACGAATCGACACCCGGCTCGTCGGGGAAGTACTTGAAGCCGAGCACCGTAGCGCGGGCGCGCGCCCGCAGCTCGGCGCTCAGTACCGAAGTACCGTCCAGCGGGGGCTGCGTCGCTGAAAGCGACGGCCAGGGGTGGAGCATGCGGAGAATCGCGTGCAGCACGAAGTCGGCGCAGTCCTTGCGCGCGTCGATGAAGTCGAGAGCCGCGTGCAGGATCCCTTCATGCGGGTTCCCGCCGGCGACGGCGCGCGCCAGCTCGAACCATGCAGGCTTGGTGTTTTCCGGGGCAGGATTGCGCAGGATATGCGCGAATAGGGCCTGGCGGCGTGCCTCGTAATCGGCGAGGAACGGCGTCGCGGCGAAGCTGTCGGGGGTCGCGGTCGCAGGATAGCCCGCCGGTGCCGACGCGTCCGCGCGGATGCGGTATTCGGGTTGCAGGTGTACGGTCAAGTCGACGCCTTCAATTTTCCATCCCCACCCGACTCGTGCAGCGCCACGAAGGACTCAACCCTGCGATCCACAGCAGCAGCCCGTCTCGAAGGCCAGGCAGTCTTTCAACAGGCTGCTAGCGCGTCGCCGCGCGTGCGGGCGTCGGTTGCAACTCCACGTTTCCCGGTTCGTAGCTGCAAAACGGATCCTCGGCCATGACATCGCCATACGTGGCGTAGCCGCGGGCGCGGCTGCCACCGCAGGCGAAGCGGAACTCGCAACGACCGCAGCGCCCGTGCAGAGCGTCGGCGTCGCGCAGCCGGTGCAGTTCGGGCGAGTCGCGGTAGATCGTGTGCAGCGGGGTTTGCTTGACGTTGCCGAGGAGCGGGAACGGCAGGAAGCCGGCCGGGTAGACCTCGCCGAGGTGTGAAACGAAGATGACGCCGTTGCCGTCGCGAATGCCGAAGCCCATGCGTCCGGCCATCTTGGCGATCTCCTCGAGAGGCACGCCCTCCTGGCGCTTGCGTTGGATCCAGTAGCGCCGGTAGTGCGGCGCCTCGACGGTACCGACGTGGAATGGCGCGTCCTTCGCGTGGTCGTACACCCAGGCGAAGAGTTCGTCGATCTGCGCCGGTGTCGGGATGCCGAGATCCGCGCCGCGACCGACGGGGACGAGCTGAAACAGACTCCAGCGGCGCACCGGCGGCGCGTGCTCTGCGCACAACAGGCGGAACATCTCCGCCACATGCGGCAAGGTGAACGTCGTCACGGTTGTGTTCACCTGCACGGGGATGTTGCGTTCGCGCGCCCAGCGCAGCGCTTGCTGCGAGCGCAAAAACGTCCCGGGAACCTTGCGAAAGGTATCGTGGATTTCGGCCGTCGGGCCGTCGAGGCTGATGCCCAGGGCGGTCACCCCGATCGTCGCGAAGCGATCGACGACCTCCTCGGTGAGGGTCGGCGTCGTCGATGGGGTGATCGCGACCGGCACGTGGATCGCGCGTGCGTACTCCATCAGTTCGAACAGGTCGCGGCGCTTCATCGGGTCGCCGCCGGTGAGGATCAGCAGGCTGCCGAGTTCCTTGACGCTGTCGATGAGATCCTTGCTCTGCGCGGTCGTGAGTTCGCCCGGGTGCAACAACGGTTGGGCGTTGGCGCGGCAATGCTGACAGCTCAGGTCGCAGGCCTGGGTCATCTCCCAGTACACGTTGCGCGGCGCGCTGTCGTAGACGAAACCCGGGAACAGCGTGCCTACTTTGCGTGGATGGATGGACATCGCTTCCTGTCAAAACGCCTTCGGGAGCCCGAGGCCGCGCTCGGCGAGGTAGCTCCAGAGCATGTTGTTGAACACGAAAACCATGCTGTCGCGCAGCTTGCGCTCGATGTGCATCTCGGCAGTGAGGGCCCAACCGCCGAACGCGGTCATCGCTGCGCGTCCGGTTTCCCAACTCGCCTCGGAAGCCAGCAGTTTGGCCATCGCCGAGCGCGGCCCCGCATCTTCGCCTGCGCCGAGTACGCGGAGCGCGTCCCAGCGCATGAGATCGGCCGCTTCCACTCGCGCGTAGGCTTGGGCGAGCGGATACTGCACACCCTGGTTTGAGCCGATCACGCGATCGAAGGTGACCCGCTGGCGCGCGTGCTCGAGGCTGAGATCGAGCAGGAAGCGCGCGTTGCCGATGCACTCCGCGGCTGCGTAGATGCGGCGCGGGGCGAAGCCCTTCATCAGGCAGGAAAGGCCGGCACCGACGGCGCCGACGCGCGCCGTGTCGGGGACGCGAAGAGCGTCGATGAACAGCGACGTCGTCAGTCGGTTGACGACCATCTCGACCGGTCGCAACTCGATCTGGTCGCCGACCTCGTCGCGATCCAGGAGGAACACGGTCGGGCCTGCGTCGGCCTGGACGAGGAGGAGAATGACGCGGGTATGTTCGGCGAGCGAGATGAAGACCTTTTGCGCATCGAGGATCCAATCATCGCCGTCGCGGCGCGCGGTGCTCTTGAGGTTGCGCATGTCGGCGCCGCTGTCGGGTTCGGTGGCGGCCACGCCGAGACAGCGAATCTCGCCGCTGGCGACGCCGGGGAGGTAAGCTTCTTTCTGTGCATCGGTGCCGTCGCGCAGGATCGTGCCGCAGATGGCCATCTGCGCATTGACGGTGGTCGCGTCGCCGCCGGCGCGGTTGATCTCTTCGATGACGACACTGGCTGCGGCCGGTCCGGCCTCGGAACCACCGTACATGTGCGGCAGAAGGGTAGCGAAGTATCCCTGCTCACCCGCGGCGGCGAAGAAATCGCTCGGAAACGCGCGCTCCGCGTCGACACGGCGCCAGTAGTCGAGCCCGAAGCGCTGCAGCAGGCGCCGCACCTGGGCGCGGATCGCGACGATCTCGGGGGCGTCAGGGCCCAGTATGTGGTCGGCAGAAGCTGTCATTTGTAGCTGCGGCGCGTGCGGTCGCCGTGCGCGCTACAGAACTACTCCGCCGACGCGCGCACGCCAAGCGCCCGAGGCGCGGGCTGGACCCGAACTTTAGCTTTGCGCATTGGTCACGGATCGCTTTGAGCCGCCGCCTTCCGCCACAATCCGCCGGCCGTGGCCGAATCGGCCCAAGGACGCGGTCCACCGAATCGGGGCAAGTTCAGAGAGCCGGGCATTCGGTGAAGCCGCCTCCGTCACTTGGTGCAGCGTGGGCATCGCCGACCCGGGAACCCCAGCCGCTCGCAGTCGGACTCGTCGAGGTCGTCGACCTCGGCGAGCACCGTACTCACGATGTGCACTTTGCCGACGTGCCGACGTGCCGACGTGCCGACTGACGAGGGCGAGAAGTGTCAGGTCGGCCGCCTGGTAGTCGACCCGCACGTTGGCATCGACCACCAGGATGCCTCGTGCGGACATCGGTCACCCGACCCACGACGCCGACAACGCACGCATCTCCTCGAGTGAGATGCCGAGGACTTCCCCCCCGCGGCCCAGGCTGATCTCACCCGCCTCGATAGCGCGGCGCACCAGGCAGGCCAGACGGTCTTCGCGGAAATCGCCGGCAGACAGGTGGTCCGGCTCACGGCCGCAGAACACCTCCGGCGCGGCAATCGTCATCCTCCCCATCCCAAGATGAGCAAGCGAGTGAAGACACATACCGTTGAGAAAATCGTTAGGATCGTCACCTCGACGACTACGGACAGGAAGCGGAGGAGGAGGACGGCGCGCACGAGCGCGAGGCGGACGCCTTCGCGGCGGAGTTTCCGCGGTGTTCAGACGCGGGTGGGAGGAGAGCTACGGCCTGCCGCTGGTCGACCGGGTGATCAAGGTCAACTACGTCCCCATATTCCCCGTGACGTCAGAGGCCCAGTTCCCGACCGAGGACCGTCTTCACGAAAGCCCCGGCACTCTCGGCCGCAACCATGTTCTGGATGCGCTCTCGCACCTCGTCGACGCTGTCGAGTCGTTCCGCGGCAGCCATCGCCGAGCGGTACGCATCCCACACGTCGGTGCTCGTGATCTCGTAGCCGTACCCCTGCACCAGCCAGTACAGGGAGAGCAGGCCCGCACCGACGGCGAACGCCGGCTGCTTCCCGGCGTAGTCACGCGCTGCGCGAGCGAGCGTCTTCGGATCACACGGCGTGCGACTCGCAAGCGCGAGCGCATCGTCGTACAGGCCGGCGTCCTTCGCGGCCGCGAACCACTTCCCCTCGTCGCCGGGGGTCGTCCTGACTAGGTCGGCCAGGACCTTGCTCGCGTCCTTGTGCGGGTACTTCCTCGCTAAGGCGCGGAAGGTCGAGAGGTACGTGCCGCCCTGGTTGGCGCGCACGCCGAAGCGCTCGTACGCCTCGTCGACCAGGCCCGACGAGAGGAGAATCTCCTCGCACATGTAGTCCACCTCGTAGTCGCTCGCCCCGCGACCTCGGCATGCCTCCGCATAGCGCAGGGCCTCCGCCTTCCGGCCCGTGGCGAGGAGCGCGCGCACGGCCCACTGCTTGTACGGCCAGATGGTGTCGCTGCGCAGCAGGTCGATCAACTCGTCGAAGCGCTCGGCGCGATGCAGGGCGCTTAGGCAGGCCGAGGTCCCGTGGAAGTGGCTGCGGACCTTCTTGTCGGGGCTCAGCGCCAGGCGCGTGATCCCGACGAGTCTGTCGGCCCAGGCCGACGCGACCTCCTTCAGCGTGCACAGCTCGCCCCAGTGATCCGTGAGGTTCTCGATGTAAGGGATCTGGTCGGCCTGATGCGCCGCGAACAATCGCTCGAGCCAGGCGGCGCGCGTCTGCGCATCGACGGAAGCGTTGGCGATGACCGGCACGAGTTCGGCGATGGCGTGGTTCACAGCGGTGCCGATGGCGCCCGACGAGCTGTCGACCTGCTCGAGCGCCGGCGACACGCGCTCGAGGAACACCACTGCCCCCTCGGCGGCGAGCGCCGGCTCCTTCTTCGCGACCTTCCGGATCTCGGCGACAGCCTGCTTGATGCGCGTGATCGCCGGCTGCGACCGCCAGCCGAACGCCTGGCGACGGAAGCGAGGCTTGAATTCCCACTTGTGGGCCGCGCCAGCCGGCGTGGATCGTGCTGCGCTCATGATGCACCCAGGGCGCGGTCGGTCGGAGGCGAAAGCAGGCAGGTGGACACGACGAATTCGGCGGCGCACCGGTCGGTGTCGGCGCCGAGCACCTCGTCGACCAGCTCATGCTGTCGGAAATCGATGTCTTCTTCGCCATTGGGGGGCAGCAGCGCGCCGAGGATGCGATGTGTTGCGCCATGGTCCCTGCGCAGGAAGGCGCTTGAAGCGCGGCGAAGCGGGCGACAAGGTGACGCAGCAACGATTCTAACGAATCGACGAATCGATAGAATCGTTACTGCGTCCCGGATGCCGCGAGCCTTTCGATGGCCCGGTGAGGACAGTAGCGTTCGGCCGATTCGTAAAATCGCGATCAGCCGAGGCCGAAAATAGCGTTCAGCCGACAGCTATTCTTGTATTCAGCCGTCGGGCGGAGCTGCTGTCGGTCGTGCGCCGGATCGCCAAACCCTATCCCCGCCACCTCGCGCCGCGCCTGCGCGAGGCGCTCGGCGACACGCCGGATCCACCCGTGACGTGGAGACAATTCGGACAATCCCTCCGCCGGGAGCACGCATGCAAAGCTTACTCGGAGCGGAATTGTCCGGGAAGCCTCTACGTCCCCGTTCGACCCCCGAAACCGTCTTCGGCATCACCAGCCGCTCGCCGCAGCAGGCATCGGCCGAGCCCTGCTCACGCTCAATCGCGGCCACTGGCGCATCGAGAGCACCCACTACATCATCGACTGGAATGACGACGACGATCGCAGTCGCAGCCGCACCGGCAACGGCCCGAAGACCATCACGCGCCTGCGCCGCTTCGCGGTCGGGCTCTTGAAGTCGTTCCAGAAACCCCGCCAGTCGATCGCACGCACGATGCGCATGCTCGCCGCCCGCTCGCGAATCGTCTTCGACTACCTGCGCATGACTGCCAACTCACTCGGTTCGGCGGGGGCGGCGCCACAATGAGAACAAATTTGCCGTACGTGCCGCTCCCGTGCCGTTGACTGTGTCCAACCGCAGTGGTAGGTACCGACGCTTCCGGCGAAGGAGATTACAGTGGCAGACAGACACGCATCGACCATCAAGCGGCACAAGCAAAGCCAGGATCGCGCCGAGCGCAATCGCGTTCTCCGCACCCGCCTCCGTCACGCCATCCGTTCGCTGCGCGAGGTCATCGCGTCGCAGGACGCGGCCAAGGCGCAGGAGGAGCTCCTGTCGGTCACCAAGACGATCGATAAGGCGGCGACCAAGGGCATCATCCATAAGAACAACGCCAGCCGCCGCATCTCCCGCTTGGCAAGTCAGGTCAACGCCCTCGCACAACAGGCCTGATCCCCATCGGGCGCCCGCCCCCCGGCGTTGGCGCCCTCAGAATCCTTCCATCATTCGATTGTAAGTATCGCGCACGATGCCTCGCAGGAGGCGGTCGACAGCGTTCTTGCGTTCCGCTTCCGCGAGCTGGATGAAACCGATCTGGCGCGAGTCCGGCGTCCCGTCGTTCGGCACGCGGGGTACGTCTGCCGCGCCGAGATTGCCCTGCTGGAATTCCGACGAACTGGTGATCGCCACCCGCGGATTCGACGCGTACTCGTCGAGCCGGCTGATGTTGCGCGACTGCCACAACACTTCGCTGCCGTCGCTGCGCTCGAGCGTAACGTCGAGCAGGATCGTCAATTCGTACTGCATCGCCTGGTCGTTCTCGTCGAACGCCACCGAGCGCCGTGACAGGTCGTGGATGTGCGCGGTGATCACCGCGTCCGCCTCGGCGGGCGACTCCTCCATGCGGTATTGGCGGCGGATGTGGATCTCGCGCTCGTAGGCGAACTGGAGATCCTTCTCCAGGCCGCGCAACGGCGTGTCGTTGGAGATTTTGCCGACCGCGATCGAGCGGATGTCGGCGGGAAGCTGCGGGTCGGTGCCGACGATATGGTAGCCGCAGCCGGCAAGCAGCAGCGCGATCGCGAGAGCCGCTTTCATACGACGAAATTCACCAGCCGCCCCGGGACCACGATCTCGCGGCGAACCTCGCGACCCTCGAGCGCGGCGACCACCGACTCCTCGGACATCGCGGCGTCGATGGCGTCTTTGTTCGAAGCCTCGCGCGCCACCATGATCCGGCCGCGCACCTTGCCATTGACCTGGACTGCCATTTCGACGACGTCGTCGACCGTCAGCGCAGGATCGAACTCGGGCCATCGGGCAGCGAAGATCGAGGCCGGGTTGCCGAGCGCCTCCCACAGCTCCTCGGCGATGTGCGGCGCGAGCGGCGCCGTCATCAACACCAAGCTCGCGGCGACGTCCTTGTCCGCGGGACCGAGCTTGCGAATGTCGTTGAGCAGCGTCATCAGCGCGGCGATTGCGGTGTTGTAGCGCATCCCGTCGAGGTCTTCGCCCACCTTCTTGATCGCCTTGTGCTGCGCGCGGCGTAGCGCGTCGGAGGCGTTCGCTGTCGGGTCGAGGTCGCGCACCACGCGCCACACGCCTTCGAGGTAGCGACGGATGCCCGAGATGCCCTCGTCGCGGAAATCGCCGCCCTCCTCGTAGGGGCCGAGGAACATCATGTACATGCGCAGCACGTCCGCGCCGTACTGCTCGATGTATTCGTCCGGGTTGACGACGTTGCCGCGACTCTTCGACATCTTGGCGCCGTCTTTGATGATCAACCCGTGGGCGCGGAACTTCTTGAACGGCTCCTCGAACGGCACGATGCCGAGGTCATGGAGCGCCATCGTCACGAAGCGCGTGTACATCAGGTGCAGCACCGCGTGCTCGTTGCCGCCGATGTACATATCGACCGGTAGCCACTTCGCCGTGATCTCCGGATCGATCGGCACGTCGTTGCGATCGGTGGACGGGTAGCGCAGGAAGTACCAGGCCGAGTCGAGAAAGGTGTCGGAGACATCGGTCTCGCGGCGCGCCGGACCCTGACACTGAGGACAGTCCACCTTGTAGAAGGACTCGACCCTGGCGAGCGGCGCGACTCCGGAGTCGTCCGGGCGGAAGTCGTCGATGTCGGGCAGGACGACCGGCAGATCCTTCTCCGGGACCGGCACGATGCCGCAGGCGTCGCAGTAGATCATCGGGATCGGAGGACCCCAATAGCGCTGGCGGGAGACGCACCAGTCGTGCAGGCGGAACTGCACCTGCGCCTGACCGGCGCCCTTGGCGACGAGCCATTCGGTAACGGCCTTCTTGGCTTCGCCGACATCGGTGCCGGTGAACGGTCCGCTGTTGACCAGTTCGCCCGGGCCGTCGTAGGCCGCGTCGAGCGGTGCGTCGGCAGCGGTGGATACGGGCGCGATGACCCGCTTGATCGGCAGCTCGAATGCCTGGGCAAAGGCAAAGTCGCGCTCGTCGTGCGCCGGCACGGCCATGATCGCGCCGGTGCCGTACTCCGCGAGCACGTAGTCGGCAATCCAAATCGGGATGCGATCGCCGTTGGCCGGATTCAACGCGTAGGCGCCGGTGAACACGCCCGTCTTCTCTTTGACCGACTTGCGCGAGACGAGGTCCATCGCCGCGACGCGCTCGCGATAGGCGTCGACCGCGGCCCGTTGCGCGTCGGTCGCGAGCTCGGCGACCAGCGCGTGCTCCGGGGCGAGGACCATGTAGGTCGCGCCGAAGAGCGTGTCGGGACGGGTGGTGAAGACGCGGATCTTGTCGAGCGGCCGGTCGGCGAGCGGGAAGTCGATGTGTGCACCCTCCGAGCGGCCGATCCAATTGCGCTGGGCGGTCTTGGTGGTTTCCGACCAATCGATCCAATCGAGGTTGTTCAGCAGCCGCTCGGCGTACTTGGTGATCTTGAAGAACCACTGCTCGGTGTGGCGCTGCTCGACCTTGACGTCGGGGTGGCGCTCGCAAAACCCGTCGACGACCTGCTCGTTGGCGAGGACGGTTTGGCAGCTCGGACACCAGTTGACGGGAGCCTTCTTGCGCTCGGCGAGGCCGTTTTCGTAGAACTTGAGAAAGATCCACTGCGTCCAACGATAGTATTCGGGCAGAGTGGTATCGACCTGGTGCTCCCAGTCGACCATCATGCCGAGCCGGTCGAGCTGGCGGCGGAAGTTGGCGGTCGTTTCGGGAATGAGCACCTTGGGGTTGGTGCCGACCTTGAGCGCGTAGTTCTCGGAGTGGATGCCGAACGCGTCGAAGCCGATCGGCTCGAAGACATCGAAGCCCTGCAGGCGCCGGAAGCGGCCGTGGATGTCGGCCCCGGGGAACGCGAAGGCGTGGCCAACGTGGAGCCCGGACGCCGACGGGTACGGGAACATCATCAGCGTGTAGTAGGGGTTCTTGGCGCTGCGCAGGTCCGGAGTGTGGGTGCGGTTTTCGCTCCAGAATTGGCGCCACTTCGCTTCGATCCGGGCGGCGTCGTACTTCTGTTCCATGCGGGCTTCCACGACGTCGGGCTCCGGCGCCGTGGGCGTTTCCACGGGGCTCGCTGCGGGCGTCTTCGCCGCCGGGTTCGGGGCGGGAGGCTTGCGGCTTTTGACGCCGAGTTCGTTGGCGATGCGATCGAGCACGCCGTTGACGAAAGCGCCGGATTCGGGGTTGCTGTAGCGGCGCACGATCTCGATGGCCTCGTCGATGACGACGTTGTAGGGGACGTCGGGTTCATCGAGGAGTTCGTAAACGGCGACGCGCAGGACGGCGCGGTCGACGGCCGCGAGCCGTCCGAACGACCAGTTCTGGATCGCGCCATCGATCAGTGCGTCGATGCGTTCCTGCTGGCGTCGGGTTCCGGCGATGCGGGACAAGGCGAACGCCCTAGCTTCCGGACTCGCCTCGACCTGCTCCCAAAACGAGTCGAGATCCGCCTCTGCGTCGCGGCGAATTTCGTACTGGTACATCGCCTGAGCGGCGATCTCGCGTCCTTTGCGTCGTTGTCCCATGATGTTTGGCCGCCGAGTATAGCGAAAGAGACCGAGGGGTGCGAAGCAACCGAATCGGCTGCGATCGGCGCACGATCCAGTTGCCTCTTGGCGGCGATCGCCTAGATTCCGAAGATGATCCCGGGAGCCCTGAGAGAATTGCAATCGCTGCCGCGTCTGCGCCTGCAGCGGTGCTTTTTCTTGCGACCGGCCGAGGTCGTCGCTCCCGAGCTGCTCAACAAGATCCTCGTCGTTGGCATCTGCACCGGGCGCATCGTCGAGGTCGAAGCCTATCGGCAGCACGATCCGGCAAGCCACTCGTTTCGCGGGCGCACCCAGCGCAACGCCGCCATGTTCGCCCCTGGCGGGCATCTCTACGTCTACTTCACCTACGGCATGCACCACTGCGCCAATGTCGTGACGGGTGTGGCCGGAGACGGTCAGGCGGTTCTGTTGCGCGCCGTGGTTCCACTGGCCGGGCTCGACGTGCTGCGCCCGCGGCGGCCCGCGGCACGTCGCGACGCGGATCTCGCCAACGGTCCCGGCAAACTCTGCCAGGCCTTTGCACTCGATCGCTCGTTCGACGGAGGCGACATGTGTTCCCCTGCGGCGCCGGTGTGGATCGGCGCCGACGGTACGGCACCGCCGGTAGAGCCACGCGTCACCGAACGAATCGGCATTCGGGTTGGCGTCGACCTACCGTGGCGTTGGCTCGCGCCCTGACGGCAGAGTCGCGCGCATGGGGCGCGCGGGGGGCCGCGGCAGCCGCGCGCCCCGAAAGCAGAAAGGGCCGCGAGCATCATGCTCGCGGCCCTTTCGCCTACGTCGGTGGTGCCGTGATCGGCTACGGAATCGACGGCAGCTTACCCTTCCACGGGTAGTGCTGGATCGTCGTATTCGGACCCTTCACCAGGATGCGCTTCCCGTAGATGCCGCCCTCCGTGTAGGAGTTCGCACCCAGGAAGATTCCCGAGTTGCGCTCGGTGGCGAGGATCGAACCGCGCCACGTCGACGCGCCCGAGACCCGCGGCTTGCCGCCGAAACGGCCCGCGGCAACCCACAGCACCTGGTCCGACGTCATTTCCTCGAGCAGCAGCTTCGACTCGGAACCGTTGCGCAGCGCGCGGGCGACGCGGACCAGCAACTCGGAGTCCTCTTCGCCGCGGATCACCATCACCGTCTTGCCCGCCAGGGTTACTCGGCGCAGGTCGAGAACCTGTAGCCCGCTCCCCACGGTGAGGATGATCTTCTTGGTATTCGCCTTGGTGCGCAGCGTATCGAGGCCGTTGGCGCACGGCGCACATGCGCCGTCCACCGAGTCGACGTTCGGGCAGAGCAAGCAGTTTGCCGGACCCAGTGTCATCTCTTCGGCGGGCGCTGGGTTGTAGGCTTCGATCGCCGACTGCAACACGGACGGATTGTTCGCACTGAGCGATTCGAGCTGGGTGACGGCGACGTCGCAACGCTTGAAGTTCTCCGACGCGCCCGCACCGGCGAGGCCGGCATCGGGAACGCCATCGAACGTCTCGAACGGGTTGCCGTCGAGCAGGCGGCGACGCACATCGCAGGTACCGGCGCCGCAGTCGGCGTCGTTCGTACACGCTTGGGTGGTCGCGTTCGAACAGACCGTCGGTCCGACGAACGGTGCCGGATCGCCCAGTTGGATCGGGCCACCAGCGTTGGCGAACTCACGCTTGATGTCGAGGGTACGTTCGCTGTTCCCCGACTCCGCGGTGCCGAACTGCAACTTGCGCGTCGTCGTGATGCTGGCGAGCAGGCCCATGTTGGCGCCAGCAGAGATCTGCATGCCGTTGCCACAGACGCCGCCGAGGCTCGCCCCCGCGGGGTATGGCGCCGCGCTGCAGTCATTGTCGTCCGAGCACGGTCGGTTGAGCGGCTGACAGTTCGGAGCGTATTCCGGGCACTCGCACAGGCTCGTGCCGCCGTTGCAGGTGCCGTTCACTTCGAACAGGCAATCCTGATCACCCTGGCACGAGTCGCCGGAAACGGGGCAGTCGACCGTGCATTCGCACTTGTTGGTGCCGGTGTTGCAGCTGCCGGCCGAGCAGTCGGCGTCGTTGTTGCAGATGACGAACGGCTCGCACTCCGTCACCGGGCACTCGCAGGTGTCACTGACGAGGTTGCAGCTGCCGTCGACCTCGGTGCTCGCCACATTGGAGTTGCTGCCGAGCTTGAGATCGCGATGCATGCGATCGCGGGTGCCAACGATGCCGAAGCGGGCGATCGACGCCAGCGTCGCGCAGCCCGTGTCTTCGTAGTCGATGTCCTCGTCGTTGTCCGGGTTGTTGGGGTCATGCAACGGGTCGAGCGGATCGATCGGGTCGTTGTTGATGCCGTCGGTGCAGCTTCCCGGACAGTCGCGGCTTTCGATCGTCGCGATGTTCAGGCAGCCGACGGTTGCGTTGCAGCTATCCTGGGTACAGTCGAAGCCGTCGTTACAGCTGATCGCTGCGCCGGCGCAGGTGCCGCCCGTGCAGGTGTCCGGTTCGGTGCAGGCGTCGCCGTCATCGCAAGAACTGCCTTCTTCGAGGCTGCCCGTAACAGTGCAGGTGCCGGCGCCGTCGCAGGTGTCGGTCGTGCACGACTCGTCGTCGGCGTTGCACGACGCAGCTGGCGATTCGAACAAGCACGCGGAGGAGCAACAGTCGCCGGCGACATCTGGGCCGGGGT
>Ga0163151_10004772_pt1 | contig 17852 bp, 16 predicted proteins | sample OliLakLV19MP5IB2_FD_145596 | JGI IMG/M metagenome (GOLD analysis project Ga0163151, IMG submission 145596) | Freshwater microbial mat bacterial communities from Lake Vanda, McMurdo Dry Valleys, Antarctica - Oligotrophic Lake LV.19.MP5.IB-2 | ecosystem: Environmental > Aquatic > Freshwater >... | reverse complement strand
ATCCAATGGAGCATACTTCCAAAATACAAGAATTTCGTATACTCTCTCTATAATTTCTTTTATGGTACTTTTCCTGGGTATTCTCTTGGCTCTTCTCGTATTTTTTATTGTGGTTTTTATCCATGAAATGGGGCATTTTCTCGTATCCCGATGGAGTGGAGTCAAAGTGCTAGAGTTTGGTATCGGTATTCCACCTCGACTCAAGAAAATTTTTCGTGATAAAAAGGGTACTGAATGGACGCTTAACTGGCTTCCAATTGGTGGATTTGTTCGACTCAAATGAGAGGATATTACGAGTCTCGAGAGTAAACAAAAAGATGCCCTACCTATGGCAAAATGGTGGAAACAAGTCTTGATTCTCCTCGCATGAGTAACGATGAATTTTTTGTTATCCGGACTGATTTTTGCAGCGATGTTTTTCTTTGGTACTTCCCCGTTACATGTACAAATTCGAGAATTTGAGCCAAATTCTCTCTTGTCTCGAGTAGGCCCCGGCACTCAACTGATACCTATTTTTGATACGGTTGGGCAGGCAGAATCTGCTGGTGTCGTCCGTAATTTACCAGGAGTCTTGATTTCCCCAATAGCTGACAGTATTGCGGAGAAATGAGGTATACGTAGTGGGGATATCCTCATCTCTATTGATTGAGAATCCACACTCAAACCTGATGATGTCATCCGTATACTCTGAACAGGGGAGGCTTCATATAAACTCGAAGTATTACGAGAGAAAGATATTTCCAGCATACAACTCACGCCTCTAGCTGGTAAAATAGGTGTTTTCGTGACGCCAAATATTCAACTTATTACCTATCAATATCCTCTCCCAAAGGCGATATATTATGGCATCAAAGAAGTATATCATCAGATTACGTTTTCTTTTCGAACGTTTGGGGCTATCATAGTCACGAGCTTCTCGGATACTGCGACACAAGCAGAGAAAAAAGAAGTTTCGAACGGCTTTTGAGGTCCAGTAGCCATTGGAAAAGTCTTTGTAGATCTCGTACAAAATGGTATCAATTTCCGTGTGTTCTTCGTGATGATTGCGATGATTTCTTTGAGTTTATGAGTTTTTAATCTTTTGCCATTCCCAGCTCTTGATGGAGGAAGATGCCTCCTAGTCCTTGTGAATCAGGCTATGCATATAGTTGCGCCGAAATGGAGGATTTCACCGCGCATAGAACAAACTATTCATGCGTTCGGGTTCATTCTGTTGATCATAGCAAGTATACTCGTTACATGGAAAGATATCTTTATTAAATAAATTTATGCGACTTTTCTCTTGGAACGTCAACGGTATCCGTGCCGTTATGAAAAAAGACTTTTCTGGTATTCTTCAAAAACTTGATGCAGATATTATTGGCCTCCAAGAAATCAAAGCAAAACCTGAGCAAATCATCGCAGAAACGGACATTATTCAATCACTCGGGTATCAGTGTATCTTCAATTCTGCAGAACGACCATGATATTCTGGCACGGCGGTTTTTACTCGTATTCCACCCATTGCTGTCATGAATCGTATCGGCACAGAAGCGGATAATGAGGGGAGAACCATCACTCTTGAATTCGAAGATTTCTATTATATTACGACCTATGTCCCTAATACAAAAGACGACCTCTCTCGTCTTCCCTATCGTCAAGTGTGGGACAAAGCTCTATGTACATTTGTAAAAAAACTTCAAACGCATAAGCCTGTTATTCTCTGCTGAGATCTCAATGTCGCTCATGAGCCGATTGACCTCAAAAATCCCAAACAAAATGAAGGATCACATGGGTTTACTCAAGAAGAGCGTCACGGTTTCAATACGTTTCTAGAGGCTGGCTTGGTCGACGTTTTTCGAGAAAATAACCTATCACTCGAGTGAGCCTATACTTGGTGGTCCAATTTTGGCAATGCACGAGCCAATAATTCTGGTTGGAGAATTGATTATTTCCTTATTTCAGAGGCATTGAAGCATCGTATTACGGATGCTACGATTCATCCAGATATTATGGGGTCTGATCATTGTCCAGTGGGGATAATCCTTGAATAATTTTTATTTTTGTTTAAATCTCTATAATTGTAATGTTCTTCATTTCTCAACTATGCTCTCTCTTGTTTTTATCCGCGAAAATCCCGATACCGTCCGTGCTGCTATCAAAAATAAAAGTGTATCAGTTGATTTCGATGCATTTCTTGCTCTTGATAAGAAGAAAAGACCTCTTCAACAACAGGTAGAGTGATTGCGTGCGAGACGTAATGAGCTCTCCTCTGCGATGAAAATTATCACAACCCCCCAATGAAATTCTCCTTCTTCACCCCCCTTGTCAGGGGGGTACATGGGGAAACCAAATCCAGCGGTGATAGAAGAAGCAAAAAAACTCAAAGAAGAACTTCAAACTCTCGAAAAAGAGTATGAAGTAATTGAATCTGAACACCTAGCTTTGCTCAAGAAAATCCCCAATATTCCAACGGACGATACACCGATTGGGCACAGTGAAGAAGAAAATGTGGTGGTGAAAGAATGGGGAAAAATCCCAGAGTTTTCTTTTATACCACGGGATCATGCTGAAATCGCCGCCCTTCATGGGTGGATAGACAAGGAGCGAGCAGCAAGTGTAGCCGGCTCACGATTTGCATATCTCTTGGGCGATTTGGTTCTACTCCAATTTGCGCTTATACAATGGACGATGAACACTTTGACCAATGAGACAGTTATCAAAAAAATCATTGCAGATCTGGGACTCAATATCTCAAGTAAACCCTTCACTCCTGTGCTCCCGCCCTATATGATTCGTACAGAACCGTATGACGCAATGGATCGTCTCGAGCCACGAGAAGACCGATACAAGATAGAGGGACAAGATCTCTGGCTGCAAGGCTCAGCAGAGCATGTTCTCGGCTCTATGCATGCCAATGAGATTTTTACAGAATCCCAAATGCCTGTGCGATATCTGGGGTATGCGACCTCTTTTCGAGAGGAAGCGGGAACCTATGGGAAAGACATGGAAGGCATCATTCGGATGCATCAATTTGATAAACTTGAGATGGAAAGTTTCGCAACAGCAGAAACTTCTCACGAAGAACACCTTCTGTTTGCCGGTATTCAGGAACATCTGATGCAAGAGCTGGGCGTACCATATCGCAAACTCCAGAAATGTACCTTTGATATCGGGAAGCCTAATGCCAAAGGATCAGATATCGAAGCATGGCTTCCAGGACAAGGACAGTATCGCGAGACACATACAGCTGACTATATGACTGATTATCAGGCGAGACGACTCCAAACGCGGGTCCGTCGGGAAAATGGCGAACTGGAATTGATCCATACCAATGACGCAACGGCTTTTGCCTGCGGTCGGGCGATGATTGCTATTCTCGAAAATTATCAAAATGAAGATGGTTCGGTGACTATTCCAGAAGTATTGGTACCTTTTCTCGGGAAAACAATTATTTAAATTTGATTTTGCATCATAAATAGGGTATTATATACTCATAACTTTTTCTTATGGATCTAAAAAATTTACTTCCAGCGGCTGCCGCACTCATAGGTATTAGTATTTCTGCGTGTAAGCCAGCACAAGACAAACACAGAGAGGATGTAGAGCATATTCTGCAGATGGCACAGCCAACCGAGGAGATTGTTGCAGCGTCTCAAGGGTATTATAACGGCAGAGAAGACCTCAAACATATTTCCGATGCAGAGAGGGCAAGTCTCGTACATAGTCATGCTAAATTAAAACGTATAGCTGACGGACTCAAGGATGCTACTATTTCATTTGAAGATTTTTACAATATGGTGGTTGCTTCTGATACTCGTATTGTTACTGATGAGAACACGAAACTACAAACAGATTTTGGCGCTTATTACAAAGGTATTTCTGTACATCCAAAAAGTATAGAGTTTTGGACTACGCCAGGGAACCCTAATATTATTCTCGAAGACTATATTGTCAGTAATGTGGAAATGAATGGAGGTGAACTCCGTGTTTCTCTAAGCTGAAATATATATGAAACAGTAGTAGATGATGATACCGCGAAACAAAAAATAGGTGCTAATCTGAATCCGAGAGATGGTAAACATCCAGGCACAAAGACGCTTACTCTGCGTCTTGTTCTCGCAAAATAAATCCTTATGGCCGAAATCCTCCCTACAACACCTGAAACCAATATTCGAAAATGGATTTTTATTGGAATAGTGATGGGTATTTTGTTCATTGTAGTGGCGTTTTTTGTTTTCATGGCATGAGGTGGTAGCCGGACAGCTGCAGGAAAAGGCTTTGATCCTGAAAGCAAGCAAATTATTCTATGGACAGTTGGTATGGATGTAAAAATGTTTATTGATCTCAACAAACAGTTTAATGCCTATGTCGGAAGAAGTGATATCAAGCTTGATGTGAAAAATTTTGCTTCTTTCACAGACTATATTGATGTCCTACCCCGGGCGATGCAATCATCCACCCCTCCAGATATCGTCATGGTGCCAAATCATGGAGGGTATCGTTTTTTTGATCAATATGTGAATTCTCTCGGGAGTAATATGGTTGATTTTACTGATTTTGAAACTCGGTTCCACAAGCTTTTCTTTGAAGAACTGGTCTTTTCTGAGACTATAAAAGGAGATGGACAAGATCGTATCGTTCAGTGACTTCGTGGTGTGCCAATTGGTTTTGAGCCTATGGGGATGTACTATAATAGAGGCCTTTTACAAAAAGTGCCAACTCTCTGGGCTACCCTGCCAGAGATTCTCAAGCCAGAACCCTCTGAAGAAATCAATGTACCAGATCCAGAAGAGAACACACTACTTACTGTCTCATCTACGAAATGAGAAAAGAAAGAAACGATAGCGTTTACTAATTTGGGTTATGGCGCAGCGACTCCTATTGCCCCAGATATCTTGGCACTTTTGACAATTCAGAAGAAAGGGCCTTCTTTTACAGGGTATACAAGTGTCAATTCTACTGATTCTCGGGCTATTTTTGAGTATTATATGGCATTTCGTCGTGTGCCTAATAATCTCAGTCAATTCGAACCACAGTTTACAGAGACACTGACGACGACAGATCTCTTTGTTCGAGGCAAGATCGCTACACTTATCTGATATCCTAGCACCTATCAGGATATAGAAATCGCTCTACAACGAGCCCGACAAGACAATGAACTTGCTCCTGATTTTCTCAAAAATCTCCGTATTACCACTGTTCCACAAGATGAAATAAATCCAAAAAAACAAGTAAATTTTGCGAAATATAATTACCTAGCGCTTACGAAGAATGGTGCGAATAGAAATACCAAAAAGCCATCAAATGATCCTGTAATCAAACTCATACAGTTTCTTCTCACACAAGAGGGGCAAGATGTGTTTGTCAAACATGCTAGCTATATGTTACCAACACAAAACACTGCGTTAATAGAAAAGAATGATACAAAAATAAACCCAGATATAGAGTTTTCTATGACGGTATGAGATTGGTATGTCGCAGATCAAAAATTTGTTGCCTATGATATGGGTATGCCCCACCTTTTCCGCTCTATTATTCGCCAAGCACTTGATGAGCCCGGTACGACTGCGAGTTCGGTAACGGCTTTTGTTTCTTCGTATCTTACCTGTAAAGTATGACAACTCACAGATTCTGCTCAGTATGCATCCTCATGTCTTTGTCAGACAAAGCTCCCAGTGAATAGAAATAATTATTGGCCACTGTGTGTCTATGAATAGGTATCTCTCTGAACGCTAATTTTTTTGTCTTTTCTTTCTATCCCGTTATTACTCGGTTCATTGAAATATCCCATGGATCCTGCGGTAGTTTTTGGAAATATTTGGCACTTAAAACACACTCCTACTACGCAGAGCGTGGTATGTTCTCTCAAAAAATTATCATACCAACCACCTCATCGTCCAATACGTTTTCCCGAAAGTGTGAAAGCTCTTCAGGGCATTATAATGACACCATCTTTAGGGATGGAATTATACGCTCAATGAGGAGAAATAGTAACAATATTTTTTGCGTGCTGTTTGCTGATTTCAATACATCGCGTGAGTTGTACTTCATCATGAAGTCACGTATAGAGAATGATATTGTTTGTTTGTTGAATTTCGGGTAATGCCAAAAGAATATCACAGATAGTATCAGAGGCATCTCTTTTCTCTTCCTCACTCATCTGAGAAATAACTTGCTAAACTGTATTTCATATAGCCTCTTTATCGGAGGTAAGTAGTTTTGTTTTGTTCATGTTCGGCATCAGTAGTCGCAGTATGGATACCTCCCTGTGCATCATGGAGATAGAAGAGGGCAGTCCCATCAGCAGTAGCATTGAGTGTTGCAAAGAATGTGTTACTCGTTATGCCGGCAATAGGTGTTGGAGTCAGACCCGTTGTATTACGTGTGTCATACCGGTAGTTTTTCGCTTGCCGAGAATCACGAGAGAGACTATAGTAGCTACTGACAAATTTTTGACACTCTGATCCGAGCTTCAGTCCTTCATAGCATACTGTGACATCAGCACCGAGGGGTATGCTCTGTCGGAGACGTTTTTTGAGTATGCCGGCAACAGTGGGAATATTGGCACTATTTTTTTCTTCTTCTTGTATGATGGAGGCGAGTGTGAGGACATCATAAAAAGCATCAACCGGTTTACCAGACTCGAGAAAAGGTTGGTAAATTCTGCGATTAAAATTTTGGAGCATTTTCTCGACGACATCTTCGACCGAAGCACTGCCGGTGATACGGTAGGTATCAGGCATGAGAAAACCTTCGAGAGATGTTTTTCCAACGAGAAATGGATATTTTGGTGTAAAAGTAGCAATCAGATTTTTTTCTTCAGTGAGGAAATCTCCTATGACACCTTTTTCTTTCATCTCATCGGCTACTTCTCGTTTATGCCAACCAGGAAGAAACATAATGTCATCCTCGGTTGGAGTTGGATTTTCGAGGGATTTGAGGAGTTCATGAATTGTTGTCACAGATTCATCGATTTGGAATGTGCCTTGTTTGAGTGTGAGCTCGGGTCCAAAGAGTGCATACCAGAGACGATAACGAGTATGCGATATAGGGAACTCGAGAATAGTATCCAGTTGACTCGCACTAGATCCAGCTGGAATAGTGATTTTTTGGTATGCCTTGACGCCGACCGATCCTGTCCAGGTAATCCACAGAAATCCATAGATAACAAGGACTATGAGAGTAGTGATAAGTTTGACTCACAGTGAGATTTTTGTCTTTTTTTGTGCGAGAGCTCGACGGGTGTACATAATGAATTTTTTTAAACCATTGCATTATATTGTGAGGGGGTAAAAAGCAACTTTCTCTATCTTGTACAATAAAAAATCCCCATTGCTGGGAATTTTGAGAATATGATTTTTTTAAGCACCGAGCTTTTCCTCGATTCTCATGAGTCGATTATATTTTGCGATTCTATCAGTACGAGAGAGCGAGCCAGTCTTGATATAGCCTGTATTCATACCGACGACGAGATCAGCAATAAAGGTGTCTTCTGTTTCGCCACTTCTGTGAGAAATAATAGCCTTCATATTATTTTTATGTGCGAGACGAATCGTCTCGAGCGTTTCGGTCACGGTACCTATTTGATTGAGCTTGATGAGGATGCTATTACCATAGTTTCCATCTATACCGGCTTGAAGTCTCTCTTTATTGGTTACATAGAGGTCATCACCGACGAGCATCACTTGATTGCCGAGTTTTTCTGTGAGAAGTTTCCAACCCTCTATATCATCCTCTGACATACCATCTTCTATCGAGATAATAGGATACTTGGACATCAGTACTTCATAATAGGAGACCATTTCACTGGCGCTGAGTACTTTGTTTTCACCTGTGAGGTGGTACATACCGTCTCTATAAAATTCGGTGCTCGCGACATCGAGAGCAATCTTTATTTGTTCTGTTGTATAACCAGCTGCTCATATTGCTTCGATAATAGTTCCGAGAGCATCGTCGGTACTATTCACCGCTGGAGCAAACCCACCTTCATCACCGACACTGGTTGCGAGTCCTCGTTTTCCGAGAATTTTCTTGAGATGATGAAACACTTCAGCACCCATACGGATTCTCTCTGCCATTGTTGTACCACCAACCGGAACAATCATGCATTCCTGGATATCGAGAGGATTATCAGCGTGCGCACCACCATTGATGATATTCATGAGTGGAATAGGGAGATTCATTGGTCCCTCTGAGAGGAATTCGTAGACTTCTTTTTTCTCTGATCGAGCGCAAGCACAGACAAACGCCATAGAGACAGCGAGGAGGGCATTTGCTCAGAGTCGTGACTTATTTGATGTTCCATCGAGAGTGATGAGAGCAGTATCGAAATCTGCAAAATGAGAGAATTCTTTCCCTACAAAAGTGTTTTTTATCTCGTCATTGATATGAGAGACGGCCTTCAAGACTCATTTTCCGAGATATCGAGACATATCATTATCACGGAGTTCGAGCGCTTCATGTGACCCAGTAGAAGCACCACTCGGCACAATCGCAATACCAAAAGAGCCATCTGATAATGTTACTTCAGCCTCAACAGTGGGGTTGCCTCGAGAATCGAGGACTTCGCGAGCGTGAATATTGGCTAGAGTAACCATAGAAAAATATTAAAAATAACTGCCACGAGTATAGAAAAAACTCTACAGAAGCAAGATTTTTTAGAATACCATTCACATAATAATTGCATTTTTTGGTGCATTTCAATTCTCTAAAAAATCGATCATAGCCTCTTGCATAAATACTCATGTATCGGGTATAACGCTTGAATCAAAATAATATATAATAACAATAGGTTTATCTTGTAGTGTGTAGATATACATTCAGACCGCATCTGCTATTATTCTGAGATTTTTTTTTGGAATAGATAGGGCTAAAACAATCTTTTTTTGATAATCTATTTGGGTATTTCTAGGGGCAATAAATATAGAATCTTCGAAAAGTATGTATTCGAGAGGTTCTCTATTTTCTAGATGTTCATCATCTTCTCAAACGTAGTCTGCGAAATGTATCATAGAGGGGTATATTATTTTATTTTCAACATATCAATCTGTCGGAAACGACTGATGTCATGGAGCGTACGAATCAAAAATGTTTTATTACTTTCTCATGGATTTTTTTTGATGGGCGGCAGGAGGAGAAAAAGTGTTCTGAGAGCTCCCAGAAATTCCTTTAATTCTCCTGTATTTGGATTATGCATCAGGGGTCTCACACATCGATCACGGAGAGCGCAAATAATTTTCCATGCCTCTCTTTCTCACCGTATTTTCTTTTGTATTTTGCGAGAATAGAGAATGTGCTGAATTCGTTCACCAGTCTGAGCATTGACTATGACGCAACCATTTCAATGAATCTGACTCAGAGAACCAATCAGGAGAGTGGTAGGATTTTTATGTGATTTTTTTGGTGCGCGCATAAATTGAGATTGAGAGTATATTTATACAATAAAAAAATCAAATGGAAAATTATGGAGTTTCTTCTTTTGATAAAAATTATTATGATAATCACCACGCATGAAATCTCTCTATTCTCATCTTCCGTCCTGCCCTGGTGTCTATTTGATGAAAAATAACAAAGAGGATATCATCTATATCGGTAAATCAAACAATCTCAAAGCTCGTGTTCGCTCCTATTTTGTGGCCAATGCATCGCTGAATTTTGCAAAGAAAAAGATGATCAATCTCATTACACAGATTGATTATATTGAGACAAAGAGTGATATAGAGGCGCTTATGCTAGAGACCAATCTTATCAAAAAAAATCAACCAAAATACAATGTATTGATGAAAGACGGTAAAAATCTTTCCTACATCACCATTACGGACGATACTCCTCCTTGTCTCATCAGAACTCGTTTCAAAAAAGAGAAATGAGAGTATTTTGGTCCCTATAGTCAATATTTCGATGTGAGAAAATACGTTCGTTTTGTACGGAAACTGTTTCAATTATGAAATCACGAATCGTCTCAAGCACTCAAAAAACAGATAGGTATCCCCTGTATGGATACCTATCTCGGTCTCTGTCCAGGACATTGTACGGGTAATCCAGATAATGTTCAGATATATATGGAGAGACTAGAGCAAGCGAGAGAGTTTTTACGCGGAAAACATGAGACGATACTCGCAGACCTGCGAGTAAATATGCAACAAGCAGCACAGAAACGAGAGTTCGAACAAGCACAAGAATACAAAAGTATGATTGAACAGATTGAGGCCACTGGAAATCGTCAGATAGTCCGCGATGTGATCGATGGTGATGCTCTCGTAGTGACAGGACTAGAAAAATATGGACAGGTTTTTGTCTCTTTCGTAGAAGTCAAAGATGCTATGACTATCTGAGTATACGAGTATCAACTCGAGAATCCACTTGAGGAAAATACGGAAGAACTCTATGCTCGGGCAGTACTGCAGTATCTTAGTGAACACGCTATGTTTTCCGATAAGAGGCAGATCATCCTCTTCACTGATATTTCTCTTGAATCTTTTCTGGAATTTACTGCATTCATAGCTTGAGAAAAAGTCGTCATAAAACATCCACTGCGAGGAGAAAAAGTGCGTTTACTCGAATTCGCCCATACCAATCTCCTCAACTTCGCCTATCATCAGACCATGAATGGATTCAAAAAGGCAACACTCGGGAAAAAAGATATGATTTCACTGATGGGAATACTCTTTCCGCAAAGCACAAAGCATAAATCACAAAGCACAAAGCAGGAAATAGTCTTCGAATGTTTCGATATTTCTCACTCCCATGGAGAGCACACTGTAGCGAGCAAATCTGTCCTCGTGAATGGAAAACCAGACCCAAATCGATATAAGAAATATCGTATCAAGACGCTCAAAACAACGGAGATAGACGATTTTGCTTCCATGGAAGAAATTCTCACCAGACGGACACTCGCTGCGATACGCGGAGAAGATCCTTGGCCAGATATGATCGTGATTGACGGAGGAAAAGGACAATTATCGCATGCGGTTAATGCAATACAGAAGACAAAAGATACAGTACAAAATGGCAAGGATAGTTCCGTCATTCTCGGGCTTGACCCGAGAATCCAGGACAAACTTCATAATCTATGAGATAAGGAACAAATATCTTCACCTGGATCCTCGGATCTGCATTTTCCCTGCTCCGCAATGGAAAATTTGTCCGAGGATGACGGAAATCATACTATTCCGCTTGTTATCTCTCTTGCAAAGCGTGAAGAGGAAGTATTTCTCCCAGGACAATCGGAACCTATTTTACTCGAAAAAGGATCATCTGAATTGATGCTCCTACAGAAAATCCGTGATGAAGCCCATCGATTTGCCATCAATTACAACCGTTCATCCCGAGAAAAAGGCTATACAAAGACAATTTTTGATGAGTTACCTGGTATTGGACCAGTGGCTCGCAAAAAAATTCTCTCGCATATTTCTCGTGTCGAGGAATTACAAACATGGTCTCTGGAAAAAGCTGAAAAGGTATTTGGTAGGAAAGTCGCAAAAATCTTGCAGGATCACGGTTTATTGATATAATATTTATCTCGAATCTCTTCTGACTTTTCTTATGAACCACATCTCAAAGTCCCCTCATTTTGAGATGAAAAAGCCCAAAAAAAGTCCTATATTGGTCTGAAAGATTCAACGTGTACATTCTTTCATTCATCTATTCATGAAAAAACAAAAAGGTTTCACCCTCATAGAGCTCATGATTGCTATGACTATCATAGCTATCCTCGCAACTGCTGGTCTACAAGCCTACACGAATTATGTCAAAAGATGACGAGATACCGCACGAGCTGAAACAGCACGTGATCTCAATAGTTCTGTCATGGCCTATGCTGCGAATAACAAGGGTATCCCTCCTGCAGATACGTCAGCATTTAATGCGTTTCTTTCTACAGCGAGTGAGACATTGAGTGGAAGTAATATAGAGGTATCAAATGGTGTTTTGGTCAAAGACCCTGTAGGAGGTAAACCAGTATGCCTCGATGCTAACTGAAATGCCAATCAACCCTGTGCATTTCACTATACAGCCTATGATGATGGTACCTATGCTATTAGTTACGGTGTAGAGCATATATCCAGTACTGAAGAGAACTTTTACAAGACAACAAATTCTATTGCTGCACTTACAGAGACAACACAAAAAGTCCCGGCTGCACAAGCTACCATGACAAAATATGGAGTGTACACTTGATCAGCAAAATTTATAGGACAACCAGCAACAGTCAGCAATGGTACAACGAATGATGGTGTCGATGAAACCTACACCCCTCCTGGATCAAATACCCCTACACCACTCGTAGTCAGCTTTCGAAGTATACGAGTTGATGCGCCGGTTGGTGGTGGTGGTGGTGGTGGAGGAGATGTTGACGTGCCTGAAGGTGGACCCTGTCCTGTGTGAAATGAATGTGCAGTATGACTTGTATGCCTATCTAGTATCTGTGAAGTTCCTGACCCTTGTGGACAGCCTGGAGTAACAGCAGGAATAGAATGTGCGGATGGTACTATTTATGTGACATCAAATATGCGGACTACGGTCAGTGATGCTGGAGGGAGCTATAATTGGTTAAGTGCGCTGAATTATTGTGATGGTCTTTCATTGAGTGGGTATAGTGATTGGTATTTGCCATCAATAAGTGAGTTAAATATAGTTTATACAGATAGGCAGAATATACCAGGATTGATCTGGTCTGGGATTTTTTGGTCTGGGAATTATTGGTCATCTTCATCAGTAGATAGTACACAGGCATGGTATAAAGGTTTTATTAGTGGTGTTACTACAATTAATTATAAACAATATCACTCTTACAATGTTCGCTGTATTCGGACACAATAACAAGAAGAAAACTTGGAAATAGAGAAGTTATTTCTACAATGTGACTATGAAAAAGAATGAAACTCTCTCACATATTACCGTAGAAAAACTGATTTTAGGAGGCACCGGCCTCGCCACTGATCCTACATCTGGTAAAAGAATTATGATTTCTGGTGGGGCAATTCCCTGAAGTGTTGTCGATATTCGCGTAGTAAAAAATCGCTCAAACCGCATCGAGTGACAGATACTCTATGTCATAAAAAAATCTCCTCTTGAGCAGGCACTTCCAGATCACTTTCAAGTATATGGAGGATGTCGATGGCTCCCAATTCCTTATGAAGAACAGATTCGTATCAAAGAACAACAAATACGAGAGGTCTTTCATCATACTCCCGAGCTTACAGCGAAAACTACTTGGCACCCTATTCAAGTCTCACCAGAAACATATGGATATCGTAACAAAGTAGAATTTAGTTGGGGAAAATATATCTCATGAAGAGAATGAGTCCACGATGAATATCGTTTTGGTTTTCATGCTCCTGGCCAATTTGATCGTATTATCGACTGCACCTACTGTGTTTTGGGTGATGAAACGACGAATACTCTTTTTCATATTTTTGATCAATTCGCACGAGAAAGCCGACTACCAACCTATGATACCAAAATGTACCAAGGGTTTTGGCGCCACCTCGTCATACGAAGAGGGAAGAAAAATAATGAAACTATGATTATTCTCTCCGTGAATACAGATTTTCTCTGAGAAAAAACGGATACGGTTGTGGAAGATTTTCGTACGGCCCTCATGTCATTATCTCACATTTTTACTGAAAAAAATATAACAGTGAATTCTTTCTACCTCCTGCACAACCCTGGGAGAGCTGACATCGTACAAGGGGAGTATGAGCTTATGAGTTGAAATCCTACTATTTCTGAAACGCTTTTTGATCTGACTTTTGATATCAGCCCACGGAGCTTTTTCCAAACAAATACACTGTGAGCTGAAGTGCTCTACAAGACAACTCAGGATTTGATTCAGACAAAAAATCCTATTATTTTTGATCTCTATGCAGGTACAGGAACGATTGGTATGATCGTAGCAAAGCAAGCACAAAAAGTATACTCTGTGGAAATTGTCGCTTCAGCCAGTGAAGATAACAGGAGAAATCTTGAGAAAAATGGTATCACAAATGTCGAAGTTCTCAATGCTCCTGTAGAAGATTTTTTGAAACAATGGAAAAGAGAAGGTCAGGATACTCCCGATGTTATTATCATAGATCCCCCTCGAGCTGGCATGCATCCTGATGCACCAGAGATTATTCGAGATTTTTCACCAGAAGAAATCATCTATGTAAGCTGTAATCCTGCGACGCTTGCACGCGACATCGTGATTCTCTGTGGAGATATCCGATACACCCTCACAGATGTTATTCCAGTTGATATGTTCCCACACACACATCATATCGAAACGGTTGTGAGATTAGTAAAAAATAAGACATAGTACAAATACATTTGCAAAAAAATCTATATCTCTATAATACCCCTGTTTTTCTAATTATTACGTATGGCAAAAGGCAAATCACAGAAATTTAAACTTATTTCTCTCGAATCAGGTCGCGAATGCGGATATCTCCGAGTTAATCCAGTAGATATGGATAAAACAAAAAAATATAAGAAATTTGACAAGAATGTTCGTCATCATGTCGAATGTAAGATTGTACCTATCAAAAAAGGTGGCACCAAGGCTCTTCTCAATTCCAAGAAAGCTGGAGAATAGAAAAAAGAATATATTAAAAATCCCCTCCAATAGAGGGGATTTTTTTTATGTGTATGTCTTGAGCCACAAGGTACGATCTCGTTCTGGTCATAAGAACTGATATCAGAGTCGTTCAAAGAGTCGTTGTGAGGCCGTATTTTCTGCGTGAATATCTGCAACGATGCAGGCTGTTTTTTGTTGTGTATTTTTCATATAATCTTCATGCGCAGTAGTCATAAAAGGAACTCATAACTTTTTCCCACGATACTCAGGGTAGAGTCGTGCTGCAACTGTATGGGTATTCTCCCCAGCGTTCTCTTGTTGGAATTGATACAATTTTTCGTCTACGATTACCTCTGGATGATGAATGGTCGTATCTTTTCTCAACCAAGCGATTCATGCTAGAGATCATGGATTACATATTGGAGTCAGTGCGTAGATACGACGGGTTATATCCTGGAGCCACTGTGTGATATCTGTAGTTGTTGCGAATCGTTGTGCATCTTGAGTAAATCGCTGTAAATCAGGATCGAGATCACGGGATAGTGCTATCAATTGAGGAAACAATTCTTCAGAGAGACCATTTTGTACTGCGAATTCATCACCAGATGCAGCGAGTATAGTTTGAATTTTTTCCATGGACTAGAGAAATCGAAACCATTTCTGGAACCTTTCTCATAAGAATGGAATTTGCCACATCTTATGACGCAAAGCCTGGAAACTACAAACAAGAAAAGTGATAATATAGAGTATCCAGAATATTTTTGTAAATATATAAGGAAACATAGAAAAACTTCAGAGTATTTCAACTATAAACATCGTCATATGGAGCCCCAAGGCCTGACGAATATGAAAGAGCTCATATTCACTGTTCTTACTTTGAAATCAAAAATACGCTATAAGCCAACCGAGGACGGTAATATAGGCTATGCTCGACTGAGCTCAATTTTCATGTGGTAAGCTTTTTGTGTTTTTTTGGAGAGATTTTTTAAGGAGGGGTGTTTTTTGAGTAGGCATAATCAGAAAAAAACTAGAAAGGTACATCTTCAATTGATACTCGTTCTTCTTTGGGGGGGATAGTCGTATGAACTGGTGCATTTTCTTCAATCTGCGGAGCAGCAGAAGAATGATACCCTCATTCTGACGGCGTGCCCTTTGGTGTGAGCATAATCATTTCGTCTGCTACAATCTCAGTTTTATATTTTTTTTGTCCAGATTGGTCTTCCCAGCTACGAGTCTGCATTCGTCAGTCTATATAGAGCTTGTTTCCTTTATGGATGTATTGTTCTGCTATCTCAGCGAGTTTACCAAACATAACAACATTGTGATATTCTGGGACATCTTGCTGTACACCGGCACTATCAGTATAGCGGCGATTTGTTGCAAGAGAAAAATTGGCAACACGTTGACCATTTGGTAGTGCACGAATTTCAGGATCGACCGTGACATTACCTATGAGCTGAGCTTTATTGAGAGAGTACATACAACGAGAATAAAAAAGTAAAACAGTGCCCTTTCATTATATCTTGAGAAGCTGCGAATCAATATAACACCTTATTTTTTGATTGCAAAATAAGATTATTGTGTTTTATATATTTAGTGAATACACGCACTGAGCAAAAAAAAGATTTGACTTGAGAGAGAGAGAGAGTAGTGTAGAATATGAGTGTTTATTTATTAATTCCTTTTTATGGAGTCCCCCTTTCTTTCCGTTGATGAGGAAATTGCAGCTGCTAAAGTCCTTCCTGGTGTTATTGATTTTGAAAATAGTGAAGAAAAAGGTTTTCAACTCATTACCGTTGTACCATGAACTGATTATCCCACGCTTGTGGCAGCACTTAACCAGGCAGGCATCGAACAACGTCATCTCTTTATCCTTGAAGAAGATTTTAATGAGCTTATGTGAGAAAAATATAGCGAATACACGAGAGAAACAAACTCTTTTGTTCCTGTATACAAAAATACAGTTGATCTCCGTCGAATGCATGGAACGCTCACCGAGGCTCTGATAAAGGATCCAGCTAAAAAATCACATTTTGAAGAGATTATGTGCTTGCCAAATGAGCCAATCACACATCAAAGATTAGTGAGCAGAATTAATGGAATGGGTGTTGGTACGAGAAAAGAAATACTTCTAAAACATCCAGAATGGCAAACTCTCTTGGATAATAAAGATCAGTAGTTAAAATAAGTATTTTTCTCCCTTCATTTTACTCCTCCTTCTAAAAGGAGGAGTTTTTGAGTTGCTTTTTCCCTTTGATATACTCAGAGTGTGAGAATTTCGAACACTGCTCTTTGCTTTTCTGCTTTTTTGACAGACCTGGATTCCCACCTTCGTAGGAATGACGGAAAATAAATTCCTTCTTTCGCCACGGCGAATCTGCGACTTTTATAAAGTCTTTTATTTAACTTTATCTTTGACTGTAACTTTTCTCAGCATTATATAGACATTAATGCCGCCGCAACGAGAACGCCCACGATACTTCCAGCAAGCGTTTCCGACGGGAGATGGCCTAGTGACTCATTGAGTTGTTTCTCGCCACGAATTTTATTGAGAGCATGAGCATGGAGACCAGACTGATAACGTATATTCATTGCATCATAAATGACAATAGCAGCAAAAACAAGAACAATCGCAAAAAGATCATCAAAAGGACCATATTTGATGCCTACTGCTGTTGCAATACTCGATACAAGAGCAGAGTGCCCACTTGGCATCCCTCCAGTTGAGAGCATAGTACTCAGATTAAAAGCATCTTTCTTCCACAAAACACCCCCCTTTAAAAGTGTCGCTATGATATATGCTACGAAAGGTATAAAAATGATGTAATTCAAAAAGAAAGACTCCATATGCTAAGCAATATCAATGAGGGTATATTCAAATGGTCATGAATGAGCGACTCCATTGATAGGCTCTCCTACACTTTTTCCAATAACTGCCATACCAATAGGGGATTCATTAGAAATCCGATTTTGTAAAATATTTGCCTCTGTGCTACCTACGAGCGTATATATTTTTTTTACGCCGTCAACATTGAGAGTGAAAGTACTTCCAATAGTAACTGTATTATTTTTTTTAGCTTTTTTATCAACAATGAGAATTTCATAATTATCCAAAATTTCTTCAATTTCAGAAATTCGCATCTCGACAGCTGCCTGTTCGTCTCGAGCTGATTGATACTCAGAATTTTCTGAGAGATCACCATAAGCAATAGCGATTTTGAGTTTTTCAGCAATTTCAACACGAGTCACATTTTGCAGATTTTCAATTTCATTTTGCAGATTCTCGAGACCCTCTTTAGTTAATTGATGTTTCTTT